>Ga0163199_1002202_pt1 | contig 11919 bp, 12 predicted proteins | sample PL_2010_150m_FD_113537 | JGI IMG/M metagenome (GOLD analysis project Ga0163199, IMG submission 113537) | Freshwater microbial communities from Powell Lake, British Columbia, Canada to study Microbial Dark Matter (Phase II) - PL_2010_150m | ecosystem: Environmental > Aquatic > Freshwater > Lake ...
GTATTTTTATCCTGACAGATCGGTCGGATAAGACTTCCAACATTTCCATATTGTCCTGCAAGCTTCAGACCCCGGCATTACTGCCGACGCATGTTACAGTAGGATTGCCCCAAATGGAGGGGGTAGCATATTCTGCAATTTGTGATGCGACTTTCATGTCGCGGCGTCTGATCCGTGTCATCCATGTTCTCGTTTCAAACCAAACCTGAAAATATGATAAAGAAATTTATGCCAAGATTGAAGAAATGCCCTGATTGCAGTGGAAAAATGGAACGTGGAAGAACCAATTTTATCACTGAATCTGAAAACGGGTTGATCGATATTGAAAACGTTGAGGCGGATATTTGTATCGTCTGTGGCTCAGAATACTTGACTGCAAAGTCGGATGAGTACATTGAAAAGACAGTGGAAAAGATCTCTGCATGAAGAATGGAACCGCAGATAAACACAGATGAACGCAGATTTGTGGCTGCGCATCCGCGTTTATCTGCGGTTAATATATTACGGAAATTTATGAATTATGCTATAGGAGGATAAAAAATATGAAAAATATCGGTGGAATGGATCGTAATTTAATCCCTGGGTGAATATGGAACTAAACATCGGTAACGAACGCATCATGTTGTTGCATGCCAGATATTCTGCTGACCAGATACGGGAGAAGGCTATGGCAAAACGCATTGAAGCATTCGGCATGATAGCAAAATTTTTACAGCGGGTCCAGCCAGATGATATTAAAATTGCGACGTTCCAGAAACGCTTCGAACCTTTCTGGTTTGTGGTCGCCTCTTCACACTATGTATATGACAGGCGTCATAAATATCGCATTGAAGTCGCGCCAAAAGTGCATGCGGTAACTGTTCACGATAATAAATATCAGGTGATGGGTAACTCGATTGAATTAGAGGCTGTCAATCATTGTACTGAAGAGTTCAAGCGTGAATTAATAATCGATGCAATGAACGGGAATGAAGTGGATTTCAAGAAATATTTGAATTTTCCTAAATCAGAAGTTCCAGATATTGCAGCGCTTAATAATGAAGCAGCTGTTGTGGTACCGCCTGAGATCCTCAGTTCCTTTGTTGTCCGAAAAATGGTATTACAGCTCATAAAAACCATACAGGCCGATGCGGTACTGGAAGAAAATATCAATATCAGTGAGATAACACTTTTCTATCGTCCAGTTTACGCGATCGAGTATTTATGGAAAGACAAGAACAAGAAAAAAGTGGTCGAATTCGATGCTCTCACAGGCGAGGCAAAATTTGAGGACGGCGCCATAAAGAAACAGGTTAATAAAGTGCTGGAGAATAACACATTCTTTGATTTCAGCGCCGATGCTGCAGGCACATTAATTCCTGGTGCGAACCTTGTGGTAAAATTGGGCAGGATGGCAGCGAAAAAGGCGATAGAATAATATCAATGTGCTAATAATGACAATTTCAATTCAACAGGTGAAAAACATGAAAAATTTGGGAATATTATTATCAATAATTTTGATTGCCGTAGCTATGGGCTCATGTCTGACCTCGACTCAGCCGCAAATGAAAAATGATGTTTCAGAACCATCAATACCGGATATAAATCCGAATAATGCAATACAAAAAGTAGATCCCGAAGGACCGTTGATATCCATCAATAAAGAGATCGTTGACCTTAACAACAACGGTCAGCTGGATAATGGTGAAAAAGTGAAAATTTCATACGGTGCTTTTGATCCTGATGGAATAAACGGTATAAAATTAAAAGTGGATGGATTCGGGATAGAGGCTCAAAATCAAGAAGGCACATATTCTTTTGTTACTGACCCGTTATCTTCAGGGACTCACACAATAAAAGTAGTAGCAACAGACTCTAAAGGAATTGTGAACGAACAGAAAATCGTCTTTTTCGTAAATGGTACCGGGCCTTCTGTTTACTTCCCTGCGCAAAAAATCATTAAAAAAGAAGGAGAGAATTTTAACATCGTTTTATCTGCAACCAATCCTATTGGAAATCCAAAGATGAATGTGCAGCTAACAATAAAACCTCTTTCAACTGAAATTCAAGTCTATGAAGAGATTTGGTGTAAAAGTATGGCTGGTATGTGCACAGGGGCATTTGATGTCGAACCCGGGAGTACCAGAGCAGTATCGATAAGTATGAAGGCAGGTAAAGCAGGAAAATATAAGATATCTTCTGATGTAATTTACAGGTTTGAAGGAGATAATAGTTCAACCATACCGACAAATTATTTACTTACTGTGATAGTTGAGCCTGAATAGAAGGAAATCATGAGAAAAATAATATTAAATTTATTGGTGGTTGTGTTATTCTTAACAACCCCAGCATCGGCAACCGCTGCGCCACTTGATACCCTCACTGTCCTCGCATTCGGACCCGCAGCCATCGGCTCATCCGTGAATTCATCCATCGTCCTCGAGAACGGCGCAGAATACAGTATCGTCGTAACAGGAACCTTCCAGTACAAAAAAGGCGTGGACTGGAGCTACGCAGACGCGCAGTACCGCATGGGTGCGGGTAAGGTTTACAATCAGGCATTCAATTCCATCGAATTTGATGGCCAAAGGGTCAGCTCCGACATGAGCGATGTTGTAAACCACACATACACATTCTTCAGGAAAGGAAGCGGCGCAAAGATTAAATTCAGCATATACGACACTACGACCACAGGAGAAAGAGGAGACTATGACAACAATGCCGGAAGTTTGAAAGTCGAAATATACAGGCTGGATACGATTTCACTCACACGATCAGCCTCTTCTGAAACAACAGAACTTGGAAACACAACAAGCATCACTCTTATAATAACAAATTCGGGAACATCAGACCTCACGAATATCACTGTAACTGATACTATTCCTATCGGGTTCACCCTTGCATCAGGGAACTCCGAAAAGAACTATGATATACTTAAAACAAAAGAATCCAGAAGCTTCCAGTATTCAATAAAACCCTCGGAAACAGGCACGTTCAGTCTTGAGCCTGCGTCGGTTTCGTTTTATGATAAAGACGGCACTATTCACTCAGGAAAATCAGGAGCAACAAAGATAATCGTTATCCCTTCAACCCGTCCTGTAGATGGTCCTGCATCAAACGCCAGCGTGCAATTGCACGGTGAAAAAACAGATGTAGTCATGGGGGAGGACATTCAATTGCGCCTCTCAGCTGTGAATCTCATCACAAAACCTGTGATGCACGTCCAGGTCATCATCCTTCCGCCATCAGGGATGAGTGTCACCTCATCCGATTTTGTTCAATCTGGCGCAGGTCAGTTCACAACTACATATGAGATATCACCAGGCAAGGGACGGGATATCGAGGTCAATATACGCTCGAACCAGGTCGGAGAATTCGAGGTGCAGGGAAGGATAGTTTATTATTTTGGGGATGACAGCAAGCAATCTGAGGATCACACACTCAAACTGCCTATCAGGGTAAGAGCGGGTCAGCAGACAACACCTGTCCCGACACAGAATAACGGGAATGGGAACTGGTTGCCTGGCTTTGGGGTGCTGATTGCCATTATCGGAATACTTGCGCTATATATAATTAAAAAAAACAGAACGAAATGAATACACTTTCATTATGTATTCATTTCGGTTATTTTCGACTGCGCACTAAAAGACATTTGACAGCAAATAGCCCGATCATTGCGAACACAAGCTCAAAGCCCGGCTCTGCTTTTCTTGTCGTGCTTCCTGACGCTGCCTGTTTGCTTGCCTCCTGACCTCCCTGGTATTGGGGGGCTGAAGAAGGTGGTGCAGTGGCTGCTGCTGCCGCTGTCTGCGTCACAATAACATTTGCCACAACCGTAGCTCCTGGAGTTACAGATTGCGGGACAATGCTTGCAGCTTCAGCCTTTGCATCAATTGCAGTTGCGGTCGTGGTCTTTGTGGTGTTCTTTGGCACCTCAACGAAAAGCGAGGTGTAGGGCGTCACGAATTTATATTCAAGAGAGATGCTTGTTATTGATGATACAAGCGTATCAGTTTCTCCCTCAATATCGATCTTATCCATCAGATTTTTTATTTTTGTATATGCCCAGAGCCTCGGGATAAAGGAATTCTCAGGTTTTGATGCCGCATTGAACGAATTCTTGAAATTCCTGCTTCCAGTTCGTGTGGTGGCAGCAACGTCCGATGTTATTGCGCTGCCGCTGTATTTTCCCAGAACGATAGCATCTGAGCCTGCAAAGAGGTTGAATTGACCCGTATTCACCACGTCAGTGGCACCGTTATATGTAAAGCTCATATCTGTTATTAGGGGAGTGGAAATAGTCTTGTAGAAATCAGTCATCTCCTCCTCCACTTTCCCTTCCTGGAAGAACCTCTGCGCCTTGCCAAAGTTCTCAAGACTGAGTGCTTTCAGGAAGTCGTAATTCGCCTCATTATCAATGCCAAAAGCGATTGTGAATATCGAGACTTTTGCCTTGTTTGCATCCATTATGTTCTTTCTTATCACATAAGGCGATGTAATGCCCTCAGTCGGTTCACCGTCTGTGAGGAACACTATTATTGGAACGCGCTGACTATCTGCATTGAACATTCCCACTGCGTCAAGCAGTGCTTGATTTATGTTCGTTCCCCCGTTGGCATCAAGGCTGTTCACGAAATTCGCAGCATCTGCTTTGTTCTTTGTGTTGGCTTCCATGAGCGAACTTGAATATGTGCGCATATCAGTGTCGAAGAATATTACATTGAAATAATCGTCTGGTGGAAGATCTGAAATTATCTTCGTAAATACGCTCTTAACCTGTGATATCTTCTCACCGCTCATCGATCCGGACTTATCTATCACAAAAACGATATCCTTGCTCAGAGCTGTTGTCCCGAGGTCTGTTTCATTGGGTGAAAATACATGCATCATGTAGCCCTGTCCGCCCATATTGTAGAACAGCATATCGCCATTAAGTTGAGGATTGTTAGTAGTATAAACAACCGTGAGATCCGTATCAGGCATTGCATTCGCGCTGTATGAAATGCGACCAGATGAGGCAGAAAGGTATTTCTTGCTTGCACCTGTGAATCCCGGGGTCTCAAGTGTTGTGATATCGTTCAGGGAGGATATTGTAAGGTTGACTGAAAGTGAATTTATTGTGTGTGCAGTATCAGTATTTCGCAGGAACAGCACATATTCAAAGTTTCCAAGGCTCTTTTTTATTGCCTGCTCGTACTTCAGTTTGACGATAATGCTCTGTCCCGCCTCAAAACTCAATGAGTAAGAGAACATGTTCTTATTTCTTGATTCAAGAAGCCCGGCAGATCTTCCCTGTGAAGCAGCCGCCTCAAATTTTTCCTGCGCCTCTTTCTTTGGAAGCACATCCGCAACATATTCCTTTCCGTTGATGATCAATGTAAAACCTGATATGAAAGCCTCATCGGGTATCAGGAACCTGAACTCGTCCTCGGCTGGAATATCCAGTCCGTTCGTAAGTTTCTCTTCTACAGTCGTAACAGCATATCCATTATTCACATCTGCATTTATGTGCATATAATCCACAACAGGCACTGCCTGTGCGCCATGAACAAGCGCCAACAGGAACAGGAATAAAATAAGTTTTTTATAAATCATACCATCTCACCTTTTGCATGAACTTATAGAAAATATATAGCAATTAATGTTGTGGTCTGGAGTATAGAGAAAAACACCGAACTAATGCGAACTCAAACGAACTCTGGTAGCGTGAGTTTGTATCGAGTTCGTTGTTAATTTTTTCATACTACCTGATCTGCAACCCAATTTTGCTGTCAAGTATCTTCAGGAATTCATTCTTTGCTTCACTTGGAATGAAAGCTCCTGCTGCGATATCATGACCTCCTCCTGTGCCGCCAACAGACTTTGCAGCCTCACTGATAGCGTTTCCCAGGTTCAGCCCCTTTCTTATTAAATCATAATTCCCGCGTGATGAAACTTTCACCCCGCCATCTGAATCAGCAAAAGCGATAATGGGCACATCGTGTTTCATAAAAGACGCACACATGCCTGCCACTATTCCCACGATGGTTTCCCTTATCTTATTTCCTGAATCAAAGTACTGAAGGTGTTCCATCCTTGTTGTTCCCTGTTCCTTGACGAGATTTATCCCTTCCACAAGGTTCTTCCTGTGTTCGTTCAGCAGGGTGCTTGCTTCGTCATAGCTCTTTCCGCGGTCGCCCATGCACACAGCAAGCCCGATATCAGCGTGGTCGTAGCGCGCTGTGGCATTAAGAAGCGTGGAATACTCGGATGCATCCCTTACCTCAGTTCCCTCGCGCTCGCGCAATAATGTATATACTTCACCCACAAGCCTCTGGACGCTGGTGGAAGGCATCCCTGAAGACAGGCAGAACTGGAAAAGAGCAGAGACGATCTGCTGTTTTTCGAATTGTTCAAGGTCTATCCACCTCCTCCATTTCTCACCGTGCTGTCGTATTCCTATCTTTTTCAGAAACTCTATACTTGCGTCCTCGCTGCCGGAAATTCCGGGCAAGAATGGGTCAGAAGAATATTGAAGCAACTTAAATATCGGGCGCGTCTGCTTGCCAAAGAGAAGCAGGTCCTTTTCGTAGCGCAATACACCGGCCTTTGCCCCATCTTCGAGTATCTGTCTGTTAATCCCTATCAACTGCCCGTTCTTCATGTGCTGAAGATCGCCCACGGCTCCCACGATCGCAAGATCAGCAAGGTCACTGTTATTCCCAAGTGATGTAGCAATAAGATATGTGACACCAGAGCCAGAGACTTCGGTCGCGCCGTGAAATCCGAAAAGATGAGGGTTCAGGTGATGCTCATATGTTCCCTGGGGCTGGTGGTGGTCAGATATCACAGCATTGAGCTTTAGTGTTTTGATCGCATCCAGCATCCCGCTACCCAGGTCTGTAAATATCACAAGCTCAGGATTGCTATCCGCTATCCAAGTAAGTGCGGCGCGGTCCAGTTGTTTGACGAACCGGATATCGTAGTTGATGCCAGCCCGCTCAAGCGCTTTTCCCACGATCGCAGCAGATGTAAGGCCGTCCGCGTCTATATGAGAAACAACTAACGCTGATGAGTGTTTTTTAATAAAATCGGCACATTCCTGTGCTTTTGAGTAAATTGTCATTATTACTTTTGTTGTTTTTTAGTTTATTTAAACCATTTGAACCTGGGGTGAAACTAATGATGAACACGAATGAAAATTAATATATGTCCGAACAAACCTCTTAGGTGAAAAGACAATGAGAACTATACAAATATTTTTGATTTGAAAAGGAAAGAATGATGCAATCGCCACAGACCGGATATGACAGTGCAATAACAGTATTCAGCCCTGACGGGAGATTGTTCCAGGTGGAATATGCCCGTGAGGCTGTAAAAAGAGGAACAACAGCAGTCGGAATAAAAGCTACCGACGGGGCTGTACTGCTGGTGGACAAACGGGTAACAAGTAAATTGCTTGAACCTGAATCAATAGAGAAGATATTCCAGATAGATGACCATATTGGAGCAGCAACATCAGGACTTGTCGCAGATGCCAGGGTCCTCATCGACCGTGCAAGAGTTGAAGCGCAGAGCAACAGGGTTACCTATGATGAACCAATCGGTCTTGAAGATCTATCTAAGAAGATTTGCGATTTTAAATATGCGTATACCCAGTCAGGCGGCGTAAGACCTTTCGGGACATCCCTTCTTATTGCAGGAGTTGATGATAGCAGGGCGCGTCTTTTTGAGACTGACCCGAGCGGTGCTCTGCTTGAGTACAAAGCTACGGCCATAGGCTCAAGAAGGAGTGAAACTATTGATTTCTTCGAGAAAAAATATACTGATGACATTAAACTTGAAGATGCCATTAATCTTGGCCTTGAAGCTCTTCTAAGTACAGCCGAGGGTATTTTTAATGCATCAACCATTGAGATCGGGGTAATCGAACTTTCAACCAGAAAATTCAGAGAGCTCACTTATCCAGAAGTAGAAATGTATGTGGAACGGGTTTTAAAGCAAAACGCTTCAGAAATTAAGAAAAAAGAAAAGAAAAAATAATGGTTTTTTTCATCCCATGCTTGTGCGGTGGATTGCTCTATGATTATTATGAGTATTGTAATTATTTAAATGGGTAATTATATAAACTGCACGATTGAATATTGATGTGGATAGATAGATGGTGGGAGTGGCTTTACCTCCACTCCATTTGATGAGCAAAAATTATATGTATTCCCAGTAACTATAAACATACGTTGAGGGTGATTTTACGGAAGCTGAAATATTTGTTCCTGATTTGATAATATTAAAAAGCCTATATTCTTTTTATTCTCTCAAAAACTGTCTGAGTATCATACTCTATCCTAACTATTCTATGATATGGTATGTACACATCCTCAACAACTCCTTCTAGAACTAGAAAAGCCCGTTCAATATTTTTGACCTTACTGCCTTCGACCATCTTTATATTCCCTGGTGCGCCTCTGTGGATGTAATAAACTTTACATCTATTCAGGTCGAACCTCCATTTTATCTCATTCAGTATAAGCCTTGGATGTTTCGATTTGAACATGCCATAGCCTAATAACGAAAGCTTAATATAAAAGTGATTCTTAAGAGCAAGAAGCCATAACAGGCAGAAATAGGAGGATAAAATGTCAGAAGGTCTTGAAATATTGTCAGGTGTATTTGACTGGGACTCGCTCTTTATGGATTACAAGATAATGATTGTTACAGCAATCATCTCCATAATATTGTTCCTTGTAGGAATATTCATACATCTGGATAAGTGGGGACGAGGAATCCCCGAAGGCGCAACAAAACCAATTGGCGCATGGGGCGCCGTCAAGCTGATCGTTAGCAGAATATTTGAAAAAGGTATAGGACATGCCCTTGAGGTACTGGTGCTGGACGTTCTATTGCAGCGAAGGATATACAGGCGCAGAAAAATCGAGTGGCTAATGCACATACTGATTTTCTGGGGATGGATAGGACTGCTTATACTTACAATAGTCTCGTTCCTTGCTGAATTCTACGGTCCACTGGCTGGTTATGATTACACTTTCTATGTAGGAGCCTGGAATATGCTGGAGCTTCCGAATGATATATTCGGATATATGCTGGCAACAGGCGTTGCTATTGCCATAGTGAGAAGGCTCACTTTCAAGGGCAAAGATGTCCAGGCACGGAACGCAGATATCGATTGGATTTTTATAATTGGAATTCTTATAGTAGTGGCAACGGGATTTTATGCTCAATATCTGAGGGTGGAGGATTTCAATGTCGTCAATAGAAATCTAATATCAGCATATCCCGAAGGCTTCTTCAATAACATCACCGTAATGTTCCATGAAGTGTTCACCCTTCTGTTCTGCGTCGCATATCTTCCGTTCAGCAAGTATTTCCATATGATAACCGCGCCCCTGACCATCCTGGTCAACCACGGAGGCAAGTAACATGGCAAAAGAAAAACCGTCAATAAACACAGTTAATCTCAGCGCCACGCAGTTAATGGAGTTCGACGCGTGCACCCGGTGCGGCGAATGCGTCAAGTACTGCCCGACGTACGATGCCAGGGATAAGAACCAGGACATCGAGCCGAGGGATAAAATCCAGAGATGGAAAGACTTCATGAACCGAAGCTACGGCTTGAGAGCAAGGATTTTTGGTCCGAAGAAGATCCCTCCTGAAGAAATCAAGAAGTTCACAGACGACCTTTACAACTGCACCACGTGCGGCATGTGCGGAACAGTATGCCCGGCAGGAATAGATACCATTGAACTCTGGGAATCCACCCGTGCGAACCTTGTGAAGCACGGAACAGGACCATACGGCAAGCAGAGCCTTTTCCCCAAGCTCATTGAAGAAGGACACAATCCGTATCTCAAGCAGCAGAAGGACAGGCTGGCATGGATGACCCCTGACATCAAGATAGCAGAAAAATCCGATATAGCATACTTCATCGGCTGCACGGCAGGCTACAACCAGCAGGTGCTCGGCGTCAGCACTGCAAGGATACTGAACAAGCTTAATGTTCCTTTCATGGTTCTCGGGGAAGAAGAGTGGTGCTGTACCTCAGCACTCATAAGGACTGGGCAGCAGCATATAAATGACACGCCGAAGAAAGCAGCCATCCACAATATTGAAGCACTGAAGGCAAGAGGAGCAAAGCGAGTGTTATTTGCTTGCGCAGGTTGTTTCAGGGCATCCAAGATTGACTGGCCTAGACTGTATGGAAAAGAACTTCCGTTTGAATCAGTACATATGTCTCAGTTCTTAGCCGAACAAATGGATGCAGGAAAGATAAAATGGGAGAAGAGTTTTGATAAAACTGTCACCTACCATGATCCATGCCATCTCGGAAGACATGTGGGTGTGTTTGAGGAGCCGAGAAAGGTTTTAAAGAGCATGCCTGGCGTGAAATTTGTGGAGATGGAAAGAAACAGAGATGAGCAGCGGTGCTGCGGCGCGGGTGGAGGCGTGAAAGCTGGCATTCCAGACCTTGCACTTGCTGTTGCCAAAGCGCGCATGAACGATGCAAAGGCAACTGGTGCTCAGGTATTAATAAGCACATGTCCGTTCTGCAGGCGCAATCTTATCGATGGAAGGGATGAACTAAAGATGGATATGTACATGGATGACCTTGTGGTTCTCACGGCACATCTGATGGGTCTCTCAACAGACGTCAAACCTCCTGCACCAGGCGCTCCGAAAGAGAGCATTAGCGACCTGTTCAGGACTCAGACCATACCACCTAAACCACCGGCAGAACCCAAGAAGGAAGAGCCAAAAGCTGCCGCCCCACCGGCAGAAAAGAAGTAGGCACAAGCCTGCTTCTAACTTTTTTTTAAATGGAAGTGCTTGAAATCAATATAGACGATCCAAGGATGCGCGAGGATCTGAAGCTGCCTCGAGTGCATTACAATTCATTGGGCATTTCCTGCAATCCATTTAGAAAGATTTTGCTTGATGCGATGCAAACGTTCACTCGCAATTTCACCTGTGGTACCAAAAAGTATATCCTCGGAAACTATAGACAATCTGCTAATGCGAATTACGCTTGATTTTTTTAATCCTGAGCGAATAAAGTCAATTGAATTTTCGTAAACAATCTCATCAAAATTGTTTATGGCTTGGTTTATTTGTGATGATATCATGCATACCAGCCAATCACCATATTTGCCGGGCAATGGTGCAATTAGCAGTGCAGGGCGAAGCTTATTTCCCTGATAATCAGTTTGTGGGAATTTTATAACCACTACCTGCCCAGCTTTTTTCATAACCATTTCTCTTTTAAATCAGCCTCACTGTACTCTTCCTCATTTTCATAGTCTATATCCTTCAAAGCATTTGATATAGAGAGATATGACCACTCAACTTCTTCATTTCTTGCCTGTTCTATTGCTAACTTATTTTTTAAAAAGCTAATAAAGTCCAGCACCTCAACTTGCATCTGATAAGGAAAAGTCTGTATTCCCTTTACTATTTGCTCAAAAATTTCAGCTTTACTATTTGTTTGCATACTTCAACCATTTTATCTGAATTTCAAGCTAATTAAATCTATCCATGAAATCCCGCGCGCCTCCCGAACCCCATTAAATCCCAGGTGCATCATGCAAGCTGATCGGTCAGGAAGTCACAGGCAGGCATGGAGATCATGACGGCACGATAAGGCTCACTGATGCCGATATGAAAGCTGATGCCATCTATATTTCTTATGAGGTTGAACCATGCAGGAAAATGTCAGACCAGTAATGGCGCCAAGAAGCAGACCTTCATTGCAGCATGTGTTCATTCCGCCGAAGATAAGGGAGTATTTTGACCTGAGGAAATCAAAACGGAGTTCTTATATACTGGTATGAATTGACAAAATGGGCATTGTGGTCTTGCTTGGTAAAACGCATGGTAGTGACCATAATATATTAAGATGGTGTAAAAAATGATATTGCAGTTGGAAAGTCCTGAAACATTGTATATGGA
>Ga0163199_1002203_pt1 | contig 11918 bp, 9 predicted proteins | sample PL_2010_150m_FD_113537 | JGI IMG/M metagenome (GOLD analysis project Ga0163199, IMG submission 113537) | Freshwater microbial communities from Powell Lake, British Columbia, Canada to study Microbial Dark Matter (Phase II) - PL_2010_150m | ecosystem: Environmental > Aquatic > Freshwater > Lake ...
GCAGTGGCGACCGGACTCGCGATGGCAACATCGATGCTCTCACTCGCGCCTTATGCGCATGCTGCGAGCCTCACGTCCGCGCAAGTCTCGTCTATCCTCTCGCTCCTCTCTAGCTTCGGTGCAGGTGCTGATACGATCGCGAACGTCAACTCGGCACTTACGGGTGCTCCAGTGACGACCACGACCACAACGACGTCGTCTTCTTCCTCCTTCACGAAGGACCTCACGGTCGGTTCGAAGGGTGCAGATGTAACCGCGCTCCAGAATGCTCTTATCGCTAAGGGCGATATGACTGGCTCGGCGACTGGCTACTTCGGTGCTATCACCAAGGCAGCAGTCATCAAGTGGCAGACCTCTGCTGGCATCAGCCCAGCAGCCGGCTACTTCGGTGCAAAGAGCCGCGCAGCATTCGGCGGCGTAGCTTCAACTGGCGGCACGACCACAACGGGTGGTACGACTACTCAGACAGCAGGTACGGGCAATGGCCTCAAGGTCATGCTCGCAACTGACTCTCCGAACAACGTCGCGCTCGTGGCAGGTCAGGCTATCGGCTCACTCGCGAAGTTCACCTTCGCGAACCCGACCAGCGCTGACATCAAGGTCACGAACGTTGCGTTCAAGCGCATCGGCATCAGCAATGATGCAACGCTTGCAAACGTCTACCTCTACAGCGGGGCAAATCGTCTCACTGACTCGGCAGGCGTGAGCAACACGGCGTTCAACTTCAACGACTCGACGGGCCTCTTCACGGTGCCGGCAGGCGGGACCTATTCGGTCTCTGTCCTCTCCGACATCGCGCTTTCGACCTCGGGTCAGCAGATTGGCGCGCAGCTTACAGCGGTCACTTCGACCGGTACGCTCGATTCCTCGGTAGTGCTTCCGATCAGCGGAGCTACTCAGACGGTCTCGGCGGCTACGCTCGCAACGGTTGACTTCGGTGCTACAACGCTTCCGGCACAGAACACTGCCTTGACTCCTGCTAATGACACTACGGTCTGGCAGAACACGGTGACCATCGGAACGCGCGCAGTCACACTCAAGTCATTCCAGCTCCAGAACATCGGTTCCATCGCATCGACGGATGTCAACAACCTCCGTCTTTATGTGGACGGTGTGCAGGTAGGTACGGCAGCGACGCTCAGCAAGAGCAATATAGTAGTGTGGGATCTCTCCGCAGCCCCGCTTCGTCTTGAGACGGGCGGTCGCGTAGTCAAGGTCGTCGGCGATGTCGTCGGCGGCTCCTCGCTCACCTTCAAACTTGATCTTCGTCGCGCATCTGACGCTCAGATGATCGACACCGACCTCACTCAGCCAGTGCTCGCGACCTATGGTGGCAGCCTCGCCTTCTCCGCTCGCCATGGTGGCGTGCAGACGATTGCATCAGGTACCGTCTCGGTCACTAAGGCAGCGAACTCGCCTTCAGCGAATGTCGCGCTCGGCACTTCGAATGTGAAATTCGCGAGCTACCAGATGCGTGCATCTGGTGAGGATATCAAGGTGGACAATCTTGATGTCTTTGCGACGGTCTCGACAGGGTACGCCGCCGCTGGTCTCGATAACGCCAAAGTATTCCTCAACGGCGTACAGGTCGGTTCTACCAAGGACCTCCTCGCCAGTGCGGCAGATACGAACTTCACCTTTGGCTCGTCCTTCATCCTGAAGGCAGGCGCGACAGCCATTGTTGACATCTACGCAGATGCCAAGACTTCAACCAGCGCCGCATTCAACAGCGGTGATGTTGTGAAAGTCTCGATCGACGGCGATGGTAGCCAGGCAAACGGTACCGGAGTGGTCTCACTCTCGAGTATCGATGTTCCGGCTTCGGACGTAGATGGCAACGCTGTTACCCTCTCGTCTTCTTCGATAACGATGGGTAAGAACACTGCCTACGGCGATACCACGATGATCGCTGGCGCTACCAGCGCAAAGCTCGGTTCGTTCGTTCTCTCGACCGGTTCTACGGAAGGGGTGAACGTGAACACCATCAGTGTGACGCTCTCGGTAAATGAGGCCGCAACGATTACGGACCTCATGCTGAAGGACAACGCGACGGGTGCTCAAATAGGCACGACGAAAGCCTCACCGGCTTCTGGCCTTTCGGGCAACTCGTACTCGGTGAACCTCACCATTCCGGCTTCCGGAACGAAGACCATCGATGTCTATGGCTCTCTCAAGTCTGGTAGCAATATCGGACCGATCGCTATGGAAGTCGACGGCTCGGGCACTGGTGCAACGACCGGTACTTCGGTCACCTTCGGTGACTCAAGCACAGGTACGCTCCAGACGATTACTATCAGTACCGCTACTCTTACAGCTGCGGTCGGTGTATCGCCGAACAACGCGAACGTTATCGCGGGTTCCAGCCTCGTGAAAGTCGGCTCGTTCGACTTCACTTCGCGCTACTCGTACTGGACCGTAGATAAGATCCAGGTGACGGTTCCGAACAATGCCGCAACCTCGGTTGCCTCGGTTGTCCTTCGGTACCCGAACGCCTCTGGTGTCTCTACGGATTCAACAGCAGTTCTCGCAAGCCCGTCAGCTACACAGCCGACGGCGACAGCCACCTTCACGGGTCTTACCTTCTACATCCCGTCTAGCTCGACCAAGAAGCTTGACGTCTACGTCAATCTCGCTGGTATCCAGGCAGACGCCGATGCAGGAAAGTCAGTGACGGTAACGCTTGTCGGCACCGCAGGATTCAACAAAACGGACTCTGCAGGTACGGCAAACACGACGCTGAACAATACCGATCTCAGTTCAGCATCGACAGGCAAGGGCACGATGTATGTGAGGAAGTCGATTCCGACTCTCTCTGCAGTCGCTCTTAGCAACACGACGCTTAGCGCCGGGTCTAACAAGACCATCGCTCGCGTGCAAATCGCTGCAGACGCGGCTGGAGACATTGCGTGGGCGAAGCTTGCCTTCAAGATCCAAAAGACCTTTGGCATCACGCTTGGCGCAACCAGCACGATGCAGTTGTATCAGGGTTCTAATGTCGTTGGAGGTAACTTCTCGACCACCACGGGCTCTCTGCTCGGCGGTAATCAGGCCTTCCCGATCACCAACGATGCGGCCGGAAAGACCGACCTGAACCTCGCCTTCATCCCAGATGCAGAGCAGACGGTTTCAGCTGGTACCTCGCTCACCTACGAGCTTCGTACCACGGTCGGGGGTATCACAACGGGTGCAAACTCGCTCGATGTCTCTATCGCAAATGCGCAGACGACTGCTAGCACCACGGCTAAAGCAGCGCAGGTCGGCACTGATGCGAACACGACCAACTCGTTCATCTGGTCTGGCAAGTCAATTGTCTCTGACACACACTCGCTCACGACCTCTGACTGGACGGATGATTACCTCGTGAACACCTTGCCGCTTACTGTCGGCAACATGTCGGTGTCTCAGGCATCCTAAGTCTCATCTCTGTGAAGGTCTGACCTTCACAAGGATTCCAGCTAGGAAATTGGCCTAGCGTGGGCGACCGAAAGGTTTAGTCCAAACACAAAAACACCCCTTCGGGGGTGTTTTTGTGTTTTAGGCACGAAACCTTTTGGCGACCGGCGAGGTTATCCCCATGTTTCTAAAAGCTTGCATTTCTTCGGGGTAGAGGAGTGTACACTTGAGTCTGAAAGGCTTTCGCGCCTTTATTATTCATTCGCAATTATAGCTATCCTATTATGAATCGCATCAAAATGTTTCTAAACAGTCTTGGGAGAAGCACGCGCGTTCTTATTCTCGCGCTTGCAGTTACTGTCGCTGGTGCTGGCATCGTCCAGGCCGCGACGACTATTAGCACGAACATCGTAACCGCCGGCACGCTTTCGGTGACCGGTCTTGCTACGCTTCTCGGTGGAGCGACCACGACCCAAATAACGCTCCTTAGCGGTGATACCATCAAGAACGCATCTGCAAGTTCTACGGTTATAACCGGTACGCTCACCGTAGCGACGAGCACAACCGTCGACCTCACGGCGACCGGTATGAGCCTTCTCGCTTCAACGACTGCTACCACCTTTAAGGTAGGACAAGTCGGAACACAGATGACTCAGATAACGAAGGGGTACTGTTCATTTGCCAATGTGACCCTTGCCGCTTCTTCCACGGATGGATTTGCGACCTGCACAACGGTCCCTGCCGGAGCATTGGTAGCCGGCGATGCCGTCTTTGTGACAGCAACAAGCTCATTCTTGGCTCCATTCGTTATCACCGCAGCATCGACAACGGGAGTTAGCACTATCCAGTTGCGCATAATGAACACTGGTCTTGGCGTAGCAGTTGGTACCTTGACGGGGACCTCTGTCTTCTTCTTCGCAGTTCGTTAGGCCTAGTGAGTAATATTAACAATTAAATAAACTCACTATGCCACGAATGCTCGTCCGCGCAGGAATTCTAGTGGCGTTACTCGCCCCATCGTTCGCCCTTGCCGCGGCGGCCGATGTCACCATGACGACCGATACGGTCTTGAGTGTGAACGGCATTACGCTGAACGTGTCTGGTGCAAGCGCCGTTGTGCAATCTATTACCGTGAACGCAACGAACTTCAGCGTGGATCTCGTATCGGGTTCGTCCTTCAAGGTGACGGCACCTGGTCTTGAGCGCATCACCTCTGATACGGACACGGGGAAGACGAGCTATGTCTGCGACGCGAGCGGTTCGTCCATCGCGTATGCACCGACTTCATCGGTGACGGTGACTATCACCCCGACCTCTACGCTCTGTTCCTCAAATAGCGGTAGCAGTACCGGAGGTAGCACGAGCGTCAGTTCTTCTGCTCCTGCCTCTTCTGCCACTCCGGCAACGCCTGCAACAGCAGCGACTCCGGTAGTCACGGCGACTCCCGCTACACCAGCAACTCCGACGACCTCTGCTTCTGGCCTCTCGGCTTCGCAGGTCCAGTCCATCCTCGACGTGCTCACATCGTTTGATGTTGATGCCGCGACGATGGCAAGCGTAAAGGCAGCCCTTCAAGGCACAAGCACCGGCTCGGTGACGAGCGTGGCGGTAGGCGTGTTCAAGGCAAACCTCACCATCGGCTCTCTCGGTAGCGAAGTGAAAGCGCTCCAGCAGTTCCTCAATGCACACGGCTATACCGTGTCCACGAGTGGTGCTGGTTCTTCAGGAAATGAAACAACCAAGTTTGGCGGAGCGACGAAAGCTGCACTCATCAAGTATCAGAAAGCGAAGGGCATTACGCCTGCCGCAGGATACTTCGGCGCGAAAACTCGTGCAGCAATCAACGCTGAATAGATATCTCTACGAACGAAAAACCGCCCGTCCCGCTCTAGCGGGACGGGCGGTTTCTGTTATATGGTATCCTCTCGTATATATGGAAATCACGAAAAAGCATTGGGTCGTGGCGGGGGTCGGTTTTGGTATTGCGGTACTCGTTGTTACCGGCGTTACGCAGTTCATGGCGCCGCGTCGTGTTGTGGCTCCACAACCGGTCATATCGGAGTCGCCGACTACTGAGAGCACGATTGCTACGACTTCAGAACCAAAAATTGCACCGATATCTGCGGCAGTATCAGTCAGCCAGAGCCATTCGGTCCCTGTCTCTCTTTCAATTGAAAAAGGAGACAGTATCGCTTCATGGAATTTTGTAGGTGCTTACACAAATAATCCTGAGCTCGTCGCGAAAGCGAATGCAGAGATCACCCGCCTTTCTGGCCTTCTTGAAACGGCCACTTCATCTGTCCTGACGCTCTCGGTGAGCATTGCGAACGACTACGACCTCCTCGGGGATGGAAAACAAGAATATGAATACCTTAGCCGTGCGATAAAAGAGGGAGGAGAAACGACCGGTCTCCCGTGGCACAACCTCGGCGTACTGATGGAAAAGCTTGGCGCATACGAGACGGCGCGTGTCGCGTACCAGAAGTCGACGATTGTACAGCCACAATCGAAGCAGTGGCAATTCTCTTATCTAGAGTTCCTCACGACTCGTATGAAAGATAAGGTGACCGATATCGAGAAAGCATTTACGGCAGCATTCACGAACCTCGGGCAGGATACGGACATACTTGATCTCCAATCCGCATGGAAAGCATCATGATGCGCTTGCGCCAAACACTCTCGCTCCTCCTTCTTGTTCCTGCGGTTCTACCGCTAGCGTATATAAGCGGTATCGTATACCCCTACATCACGCCGAAAACATTTCTCCTCCAAGGGAGCGGCATCTTAGCACTTGCACTTTTTACCTACCTCGCTCTCACTGGACAATCATTTTTTTATGGGCGTTTGCGCGCTCCCGCCGCGTGGATTCCTGCGCTCCTGCTCGCTGTCGCGTATGCCACCTCATTTTTCGGCATTGATTTCTATCAAAGCTTTTGGGGACTTTTTGCTCGTGGCGACGGGCTCCTGACCTTCTCTGTCATCACTGGTTTCTTCTATCTCATTCTCCTCTCCGCTAATTCTGTCTTTTTAGAACGCTTAGCAAAGACGATAACCGTAGTCGCCGGCATTGTTGCCGCCATAGCCGTACTTCAGTGGGTGACAGCGATGCTCGGCGAGAAAGCGGCATTTCTCCCGCCGATCTCGGGACGCATCGGAAGTACGTTCGGGAATGCCGCATTCCTCGCCGGGTACTTGGGTATGGCGCTCTTCTCAACACTCGCCTTGTTGCGCGATTCAAATGATCTCTGGCGCCGCATAGCGAAGAGTGCAGCGGTGCTCTCGGTGCTTGCAATACTCTTTGCCGCGACCCGCGGTACGATACTCGCGCTCGTACTCGCAGGAATCATTGTGCTCGCGCTCACTGCATGGAGAGGGGAGGAGAAGATACAGAGAAGCGCGCGATACACACTCCTCGCACTCGTCATTCTTGCTGGTCTCTTCTTCGTCTTCCGCACCCAGCTCGCGCAGAGTTCATTCGAGCCCGTACGGCGCATCGCCTCCATTTCACTCTCTGAAGGGACCGTCAGCAGCCGCTTGTTCGTCTGGTCCAAGATTACAACAGAAGCACTGCAACATCCTCTTACGGGGTACGGCGCCGAACATATCGCCCAGCTCTTCGACAAGGTGTACGACCCGGGCAAGATCTCCGAGCAATGGTTCGACCGCTCGCATAACGCCTTCCTCGATTACTTTGTTCAATATGGCGTGTTCGGGCTCGCGCTCTATGTGGCACTCATCATTGCCTTTGCTGTGTATGCGCTCAAGCTGTACCGGCGCGAGTCGCTCGGCCTCACGAATCCCGGACTGCTCTTCTTCCTCCTTATCATCACCTACGCAGTGCAGAACTTCTTTGTCTTTGATACTCCATCATCGCTCTGGCTTCTCTATGCGCTGTTTGCGCTTCTTCTTGTCTGGTTGTCAGACGCATCAGCCACTGCTCCATGTGCGCTGCAGCGCCCATCGCCCATCGTTTCGTGGGCGGTGCCCGCGATTATCATGCTTGTCATCATTCCGACCGTCATAGTGCCGCTGTACGCAAACATTCTTTTGACCAAGGGATATCTGTTCCATCTTATCGATGTGAACAAGGCAAATGCATATTTCGGACAAGGGCGCGCGCTTCATACCTACGCCGACCTTGAATACGGCTATCAGGCGTACGAGATGTATACTGGTCATCAGGCGACCGGGCTCAACGGGAAAGACCGCGTCGCGGCATATGAATATGCTCTTTCCGTACTTACGGCGAATTTCAAAAAATATCCGTATGATGCACGAACAGCGACGTACCTCGGACATGTGCTCGATACGACGCCGCCGGGGGTGACTGTGGATGATGCGTTCAATACGCAGGTGCTCTCGAGCGCTATAGCGCTCTCGCCACTGCGGGCGCAGGCGTGGTATATGTTGGCGAACATCTCACTGCGAAAGGCCGACGTCTTTCCTGAAAGGGATGTGAATAAAGTAAGATATTTCCACGAAGCCATAGCAATTCTCGAGGGGTATGCGAAGATGGAGCCGTCATTGCCGGCACCGCGCTATATACTCGCAACGCTGTACTACAAGCTCGGGGATACGGTGACAGCGAAGAAGTGGGCGGACGAAGCACTGCCGCTGTACACGGGTCCCGATTCGGCAGCGGCGGCTCCGGCAGTGAAATATTATCTGGCGATAGGAGATTGGCAGCATTCGGCACGATTCCTCAATGATCTGGCTGCAGAGAATCCTACTAACTACGAAACGCTCTACGATCTTGCGAAGGTGACGTACCTCGCTGGCGACCCCGCTACCGCGTTGCGAATCGTCGTGAAGCTTCGCGCAAGCGATCCGAGCATCATCGCGACCGACCCTAATTTCCTCGCAGCTATAACCGCTTATGAGCAATCAACAAAATAAAAATATCCACGATGCCGAGCGGCGCATACTACCGTTCCTCGTTGAGTTCGTGAAGTTCGCTTCTGGCTTCGCGGCCATCGTCGCCGCTGCACTCATAACACTTCAGGTCGCTTCGGCTGCAATGAATTGATAGACTATCTCAACTTTGTACTTATAGGGACAAACTCGAGATAGTTGTGTTTCGATACGGTTCTGGTAGAGTGTTTCTGTACGGACCGAAGACCACTGGCAACCATAAGTCCGGTGTAGGGAGACCGCAAAGTTAAAATCTTGGGTCGAACTCTCCTTTATTTCGTTCGTACGGAATAGAAAACAGTAGACAGAAAACAGCATACAGTCGAGACAGAATTTACTGTGTACTGTTTACTGTGAACTGTAAACTTCAAATTATGGCAATATCAAAAGACAAGAAGCGCGAAATAGTCGCGGAACTAGTCGATGCTTTCAAAGAGGCGTCGTCAGTCGCGTTTGTCGGCTTCACTAAACTTACCGTCAAGGACTCTTCGCGCTTGCGCGATGAGCTTAGGAATGCAGACGTGAAGTTCTTCGTAGCGAAGAAGACGCTTATCCGCAAGGCACTTGAGAGTCGCGGGTACGAAGGGACGCTCTCGGAGCTCCCCGGAGAAGTTGCAGTTGCGTGGACAGCTGGCGAGGACGTTACTGCTCCGACGCGCGGGGTGTATGACTTCGGCAAGAAGTTGAAGGGTGCACTCACGCTTCTCGGTGGTGTATTCGAGAATGCATTCATCGATGCGTCTGGGGCGGTAGCTATCGCTACCATTCCGCCGATGTCAGTACTTCGTGGTATGTTCGCTAACATTATCAATTCACCTCGAAGCCGATTCGCCATCGCGCTTTCAGAGGTAGCTAAGACTAAAACAGCATGAATCAGGAACAGATAATCGAGGCGGTCGAGAAGATGACCGTTCTTGAATTGAATACGCTCGTGAAGACGATCGAAGAGAAGTGGGGCGTTTCTGCGACCGCCGTTGCGGCCGCAGGCCCTGTAGCAGCAGTGGAGGAGGAAGGGAAGTCGACGGCAGACGTCGAGCTCACCGACTCCGGTGCGACTAAGATCGCCGTTATCAAGGTGGTGAAGGAGGCGCTCGCCCTCGGCCTCAAGGAGGCGAAAGACCTCGTCGACGCAGCCCCTTCGATGCTGAAGACCGGCATGAAGAAGGAAGACGCCGCCGAGCTCGCCAAGAAGCTCACGGACGCCGGAGCTAAGGTGACTCTCAAATAATACGCAATAAAAAACGCGTTCCGCCAGAGGCGGAACGCGTTTTTGCGTTTTGTCCCCCAAACCTCTACACTAGCGGCAATGGAAAAGCTCGCAAGACTCTTTGGCTCCCCAGCACGTCTGAAGACGCTCCGCCTCTTTGTGTTCAACCGTGACTCTGCTCTTACACTCGCGGAGGTGGCAGAGCGGACGAAGCTCTCGAGAGAAGTTGCGCGTCGTGAGGTCACCGAACTTCTCGCTTCAGGTCTTCTCAAGAAGAAAGGGGAACGCGCTGCTGCACATTTTCAAGTTGATTCGCGCTATGAACACCTCGCGGCGCTCAATGAGTTCATACTAGAAACGACTTCGGTGCGCCCGCAGAAGATACTCGCGACCCTCAAACGCGCGGGGGTGCTCAAACTCGTTGCCCTTTCTGGACATTTCACCAGTATTCTCGAGCCCCAGATAGATCTTCTCGTCGTAGGCGAGAATCTCGATGAACGCATTCTCGCACATGCGGTGCATGCGCTTGAAGCGGAGCTCGGGCGCGAGATACGCTATGCGTCATTTGCGACGGCAGACTTTCGTTACCGGCTCGGGGTCTATGACCGCCTTCTACGGGACGTTTTCGACTATCCACACCGCCTCCTAATCGACAAAATCGGGCTGTAGAAATGCTACAATTTGGGCAGGTGCTCGCATATTAGCCGCATAAACAAAGTATTATTTCACTATGGTTTTCACTACCTGGGCGGATGTCCTCAGTCAATCCTTCAACAACCTGTTCTACGGATTGGTAGCGTTCATCCCCAACTTAGTTGTAGCAATCGTTATCTTCATCGTCGGTTGGCTTATCGGCGTCGGCCTTGGCCGCGTCGTCAAGCAGATTGTCGATGCACTCCGCGTTGATGCAGCGCTCAAGCCGACCGGTATCGAGCGCGTGCTCTCTCGTGCCGGTTTTGAGCTCTCCTCAGGAAAGTTTCTCGGTATGCTCGTCGAGTGGTTCTTCGTCATCGTCTTCCTGGTGGCAGCGCTTGATGTACTGGGACTCCGGACGGTGAATGTCTTCATCAGCGATGTCGTCCTCGGCTACCTCCCGCAGGTCATTGTCGCGGTCCTTATCCTCCTCGTTGCGGCAGTAGTCGCACAGGCGGCAGAGGGTCTCGTTACCGGCTCGGCGAAGGCGGCCTCTATTCATCCGGCCGGCTTCCTCGGCAAGGTGGCGAAGTATGCTATCTGGGTGTTCGCTCTCCTCGCGGCTATGGCGCAGCTGAATGTCGCGACAGCCTTCGTGCAGACCCTCTTCACGGGCGTCGTTATCGCGATTTCGCTCGCTATCGGACTCGCCTTCGGCCTCGGTGGCCAACAGGCGGCAGCACGCTACCTCGAGAATCTCCACTCACAGCTTAAGGACTAGGTTCCTCCCTCCAAAACCGCCTGCCACAACTTCGCAGATGTTGGCAGGCGGTTTTGTGGTATAATGGCGGTATGAATCAGACAATGACTATAAAGACCACTTCGGTCGGCAAGAAAATATTTGTAGAGCTTGACGCAAACAGGCTTGAACGACTTGCGTCGCACCTTGGTTTCTATGGTCCAGACTTCTTAAAGAGTGTTGCCAGGGCAGAGCGAGATTATAAGACAGGCAAGGTTCGTGAAGTCGCTTCTCTAAGGGAATTGCGCAAGAGAAAATAATCACCCAGCATGAGGATTATTCTCACCGCAGAATTCGTGAGTCGCTACGATGATCTGCCGGAGAAGATTCAGATAAAGGCCGAAAAGCAAGAAAAGTATTTTAGAGAGAACCCCTTTCATCCGTCTCTGCATACGGAGAAGTTAGAGCCACGACATAAGGAAGTGTGGAGTATACGAGTGGACAGGAGATACCGCATTGCCTTTCGTTTTATTGACGGGGACACCGCGCTTTTCTTGACCGTCGGCCCACACGATTGGATATATAAACTGAAGTTTTAATTAGAATCACTTTACCTTAGCATCGCCTATAGTTCACGATAAGGTAAAGTAGAAACCATGAACAAACGACTCGTTTCCTGCCATCTACCCCGTTCGGCTTTTTTGTGCAACACCTGGTGTTGCACACTACAATTGAGTATCCCAATAATGGTCCTATCGGACAAAATAGGGATATCAGCAATTTGCTCTGCGCAATACGGGACTTGTGGTATTCGCAGGGGAGGGGTAAAATCGAGGCATTAGAAATTAAGCTTTGTATATGTATATGTCTGCGATGAGATTTCTTTTGGTGTTAGTTTTTATCGGTATAAGCAATTTGATTTTTATAGGATTTTACCAGTTTGGTTTTCAGTTTGATGGTTCTTCTTCGTGCGGATCATTAATTACTTGCATTACTATAAACTGGCTTTCATATTATTCTGGGATAATCATTTTA
>Ga0163199_1002204_pt1 | contig 11914 bp, 11 predicted proteins | sample PL_2010_150m_FD_113537 | JGI IMG/M metagenome (GOLD analysis project Ga0163199, IMG submission 113537) | Freshwater microbial communities from Powell Lake, British Columbia, Canada to study Microbial Dark Matter (Phase II) - PL_2010_150m | ecosystem: Environmental > Aquatic > Freshwater > Lake ...
CCTTGATTGCCTTGACCCTGTTGACCCTGACCTTGTTGGCTTCCCTGATTTCCTTGCTGACTTCCTTGATTTCCCTGTTGGCTTCCTTGATTTCCTTGTTGCGGATTTCCAGATTGCGCGATTCCTTGTTGACCTTGAGCAACTTGATTCGCCGCTTGGGATGCCGCCTGCGCCTGATTGACCTGTGATGCCATGTTCGCCATTTGATTCGCGGCGTTGTTCATCGCTTGTTGAGCCGCCGATGTGTTCCCCTGCCTTAATGCCTCAGCCGCCTGTTGTAATTGCTGCGCCGTTTGTGGGTTCGACGATTGAAGTTGCTGCGCCGTTTGTTCCAGAGTCTTCGCCAGTTGTTGTTGCTCGGCAGGAGTCATTTTAGAAACGTCGGTGTTCTTCAACGCTTGCGCCGCGCCCGCCAGATCATTATTCTTCAATGCTTCGCCCGCCGCTTGCGTTTGCGAGTTTTGCGAAAGCGATTGACCCGCTTGCTGCATGGCTTGCGCTTGTTGCTGGATCGTCGGGTTCGCCAGTTGGCGCAATTGATTTTCGGTTTTGTTTAATTCCGAGAGGGCTTGCTCTTTGGTCAGATCGCCGCTCTGCAATTTTTTGATGGCGTCGTTGAGGGGTTGAGTCAATTCTTTCTTTTGATCATCGGTCAACTTGTTGTTCGTTTCAACCTCTTTGCGAATCGTTTCAAGTTGAGTCGCCTCTTTGGCGATTGCTTGTTGCACCGCTTGTTGTTTTGCCAACGCCGCAAATTGTTCGTTGGGGATCACCAGTGAGGCGATCAATAAAGCGAGCGCCACTAAAAGTGAAAGAAGTTCAAGGTGAGTGAATCGGATCGGGAGTTGGGATGCGGGTTGAACGCGGTTGGCGGCGTCCATTGCATCGGCAAGTTGTTGTTTAATCCACCAATCGGGAGCGTCAATTTTTTGTCGCGCCAGTTCAATCGCCGTGCTGGTGCGCTCGTTGAGTCCAAACGTCAGATCAAAAAATCGCGCGGCAGACATCCGCGAGTGAGGACGGATCAATGCCGCCGCCGCAAAGACGGCAACACCGAGAACGGCCGCCACAGTCGAAATTTGAATCAGTTGATCGAAAGAATAGATCGCTTTGAATCGGGCGACGAGGGTGAAGCCGTAGGCGATCATCATGCCGAGCGTCAGACCGCGCACACCCCACATCACCATCTCGCGCAGGCGATACCACGTTGTCCAACGGTTGACGTTGCGCTCAAGTTCGAGGATGGAAGTCGTCATGTTGTTTCTTTTCTTTTGACTAATTGAATTGTGATGAGAGTCAAAATCAAACTACTGAAGAGGCAGATGACTACGTAAGGCAGCCACGGGGAGACGAGTGGGATGGTGGAGCCGTTGCTTAAGTTTTGTGTCACGAAGAATGTGGTGTGTTTGTCAATGAGATACATCTCGGTGAAGAGTCCGGTGGCAAGTGGATTGAGACAGACCAACACGCCAAAAGCGTAAATGAGGATCGCTTGCAGGATGGGGCTCGACGTGGCGCTTGAACCGCTGTAAGAGACCAAACTGTAAAACGGAAGAAAGACGATCATGATCAACGGCAGACCCAACACGGCGAAGAGGGCGAAGGCGTAGGTCATCACGCTCGCGCCGAGTGTGCGCTTCATGAGCGCGGAAAAAAATAATCCCCACGATCCAAAAGCGAAGGCGGTGGTGATGAGCATGGCGAATGAAATTAAAACTTCTTCGGTTGCCACGCCGCCGAGCAAGAAGGCAAGACTTTGCAAAGGCAATCCAGCGAAGATGAGCAAGAGAATGAATGAGAGAGCAGAGGTGAGTTTGCCCATCACCAATGATCGCGCCGAGAGCAGTGTCGTGCGCAACAGTTCGTAAGTTTGTCGCTCGCGCTCGCCGCTGATCGCACTGGCGGTGAAGGCAGGCGCGATGAAGCACACCAAAAATAATTCAATGCCGACGACTCCGGCGAACAAAACTTTTCCGGCGTATTGATCGGCGGTGCTGTAGATGCCGTTGGTGGACGTGGTGTAAACGAAATACAACATCATGGCAAACGCGCTCATTAAACCAATGTAGCCGGTAAGGATGACGAAGGCGCGATTGCCACGCATACGCCCGCGCAGTTCTTTGAGGACGACGGGGTTGGTCGCCATCTTTTCGCGGAAGGGTGTGGAGGGCTTCTTAGTAACTGCGGTCATATTTAAGATTCGGACGAATCAGTATCGGGCTGTTGCTTTGCCTCAACGATAGTCGTCGTAATTTCTTTCAACACTGTCTCCAACGTCGGCGACTCTGTCGGCAATACGCTTTCGCCACTGTGCTTATGGTGTGGAAAACTCGTCACTTCAGGATGATGAGGAGTATCGTCATAGCGAAAGATCAGTTCGTCCTTTGAGTTTTGATAGTGAAAGCTATACATGGTTCGCACAATAGCCGTTTGAATGTCTGCCACCAGTTCCGAAAAATTCAAGCGTGATCGATCTACAAAACGCGCTTCGCCGCGAATCAAACCTGCTCGTGGTCCTCGTTTATCCAAAGTCGCATCCGAAGAAGCCACAACGGGCGAGGCAGACAAAGCATCAACCAGTGATTGAAAATACTCTTCAATCAATTTGTGCATCGCGCAATGCCGCCAACTGACTCTGCAATAGATTCATCATCCCAATTTCCATTCGCCATCCTGTTGTCTCTATCGTTTCATCCATCTGGTTAGAGTTCAAGCGACGCTCAAATTCAACCGAAGTCAATCCAAAACGCTTTTCAAATTCCTGCATACGGCGTTGCGTTTTCTCCAATCCCACTTGAATCAAACTGATCTCGTTTTGGATCGCCGATGTGAGCAATGGTTTCAGCACGCTCCGATCATTTGTTTTAATTACAACTTGTTGCAACATAGTATCTCCTTTATTTCCCTCATCTCTCTATTTTCCCTGTTTCCTTGTTTCCCTTATTTCCCTTTTTAATTCGACCCCACAATCCCCTTCGTCGCTTGCATAAACACCGCTTCCATATCACGCACGTCTTCGCTGAAATGGATCACCGGAATCTTTTTCTTGATCAACGTTGAAAGGATGGCGCTCACTTCTTTATCCGCGCCGTTGTAGTCGATCACCAGTTGCTGCCGCCCCGGCAGTGCGCCTTGATGTTCCACTTCAACCGTGCGCACTCCAGCGACATCCACCAATAACGCCTTTGCCTCTTCCACTTTATCTAACACCGTGACGTGGATTCGGCGATACGGCATGAGTCGTCGCTGCATCTCTTCCAGGTTGCCGCTCGCCACGAGCTTGCCCGCTTCGACGATTCCTACATGGGTGCAAATCTCGGCGACATCGGCGAGGATGTGGGTCGAGAAGAAAATGGTTTTGCCCATGCGCGCCAACTCCACCAGCAGTTCACGAATCTCGATGCGAGCGCGGGGGTCAAGCCCCGAAGCGGGTTCGTCGAGGATCAACACTTGCGGATCGTGCGCCAGAGTCCGCGCCAGACCGAGTCGCTGCTTCATGCCGCGTGACAACGCTTCTACCCGATCATCACGACGACTCGTCAGGTCAACAAGTTCCAATAAATCTTTATTGACTGAAGCCCGTTGGGCAACCGGCACTTCATAACACGCGCCAAAGAAATCCAGATATTCCCACACAGTCATGTCGTCGTATACGCCGAAGAAGTCGGGCATGTAGCCGATGGCACGGCGCACGCCGCGCGGATTCTTGGTGACGGAATGTCCCGCCACAAACGCTTCACCGCTCGTCGGCGACATCAACGTGGTGAGGATTCGCATCGTGGATGTTTTGCCCGCGCCGTTGGGTCCGACGAATCCAAAGATCGCGCCCTGCTCTACTTGCAGTGTGAGGTTCTGCACCGCAGTGAGCTTGCCGTATTTCTTAACTAGATTGTTGATGACAATGATTGGAGCCATAAAACCTTTAGAACGCTGATGACGCTGAGTAATGCTGAATGACGCTGATTATTTTTCTGCTCAACCAGTCCGTCATTGCGAGGAGCGTTCTGTGCGACGAAGCAATCTCATAACGCGACCGAGATTGCTTCGCAAAGTGCGCTCGCAATGACGCTTGAGCAGTTACGTTCATTCGTTAAATTCGTATATTCGTGGCATTCGTGATTAAAGTGCGTAAGCCCAGTTATCTTTGAACCGTCAACGTAAAATCCATCGCCTCAATGTTCGCCGGTGTTTGGGCGCGCAAGCTTTCCACCTTCACGTCCACACGCCCATCGTCGCCCACATACCGTGATGCGTCGCCAATGGTGTTGTCGCCCCACACAATGTTGTCTATCTTCACCCACGCATTGGAATTGTGATCCCATAAGCTGAGGGTGAGAGGCGGCGCGCCCGTAGCTCCGTAAGACGTAAGATGCAGCACCAGCGATTTCACCGAGTTGAAATCCAAACGCACCACTGGTTTGAATCGCAGTGAAAAATATCCGCCGCTCAAACGCGAATCGTAAGGCGTAGCGTTGTTGCCCGTCGGACCAGGGTCAATGATCTCCCACGTCATCAGCCCGGGCGGCACGGTGATGATTGAAGCGTTGACCACAACTACTTGCGGTTCGACACGTATGATATACATCGTTTGATCTTGCACGCTGTAACTGCTGTTCGTGAGTGTGGCATCCAGCGGCGATTTATCCGTCCAACCGATCAAGTAAGTGCCACTGCCGCGCCCACCGTTGTTGTAAGCAAACAACCACGACAGGAGCGAATAGCGCCGATACGTTTCGCGGCTGTCGGAATAAGATGTGGTGCCGAGAATGTCTTCAACGGTTGTGTCGTAACCGGGATAGGCGGGAGGGTTATACGCCGGAGCAAGGCGCGAGGTTGCTGGAAAGACTCGTCCGCTTCCTTGCGAAACCCACGTAGATCGATCCGCCGCTAAAGTGATTCGCACATTGACGCTATCGTTCGGTTTCACATCGCCCACGCGCTGAACGCCGCCCATCGTGATCACGACAGCATCACGGAAAGTGATCTCGCTCTTGTTGACGATCACACCTTCGAGATTTACTGCGTTGCCCGTCACCGAGTATTTGAGCGACGATCCGAATCGTGGCGCGGTCACTTGCCCCCGCGCAAAAAACGGAGTCACCGCTCCGATGTCCACCTTCACTCCACGCGCAAAGGCGGCATCCCCTTGTTCGATTTGAACTCCTTCAAAAGATCGATCCAAGGGGCGATAGTAAGTATCCGAGGGCATCGGTTGCAACAACACATTACCTGCCACGCGCAGATCATATTCGGATCGAGTCGGCGAGAACACGCCGATCAATGTTTCCACTTGCGCCTGCGACGAGTCTTCCCACGACTGCACGACCGACAGACGATGAATGGTGGGACTTGTGCCGCGCAAGGCAATGCCCGTAACGTAAATGGCAACGGTGAAGAAAATAACGGTGACGGGGATCGTGAACCAAGCAAACTCGCGGCGCTTGATCGCCCGCAAGATAATGTAGTTGATCGGTCCGATGATGATGAGATACGCGCCAAGAAAACCGCAGATGAGTAATGGATGCGGCAAACCGATTCCCGGAATGGAACTCACGGCCTCTACCGCGCTAGACCAGTTGCGCGCGAAGCCCATCCAACCCGGACGATCACTCGCCAACGCTAAAAGATTGCGATAGATATTTTCCATCCCATCCCAAGTGCGGAGCGGATCGAGTGATGGATCAAAAGTAAAGAGAGCGATGCGACCAAAACCATATTGCTGATCAACGATCAACGGCACATTGTTATCGGCGACAAGAGGAACTGCGCCGGGTTTTAAATCGCCCATGACGATCACGGCTGAACCACTCGGACTCTTTTTCTGCGCGAGAGATTCTAACGACGTCAAAGGGCTATCGCGCGTGCCAACGATCTTCATAGGCAAAATGTCGTCAAGCCCGGCCAATTTTTGCCAGTTCGGTCCGCTCGCCACGATCAATCGTCCGCCGCTTGCCACCCACAACTTCAACGAATCTTTTTGGGCGGGGGTTAACACGCTGGTGTCCACATCGGAGATCACTAAAACATCCAACGAGCGCCAAGCGTGCGCCACCGATGGCAAATCTTGAATCGAAAGTTGCGCTACGCGCCCGCGCCCGCCCACCGGATCGACTCGCCCCAAATAGTTAAATGCCGAAGGGCTAGAGGCGATGACCCCGTAAAGATAGTCGTTCGATCCAAGTTGACTTAAGCGCGGAGTCACGCTGGCAATCGTTTTTTGATCTTGAACGTAATCCACTTGCAGTCGGCTGGCGAATCCCTCCACGTTGACATACATCGTCACTTCTTTACGCGCGCCATTTGCCAATGCAACCGGGTATGTGTATTCCAGTTTAGAACCGTTGGCGCGCAACGACACCACGCGCAATTGACCGTTGAGGTCGTTGCCGCTGTTGCCAAGCGCGACTCGAATTGGAATCCAATAACCTTCTTTGTAGTAAGCGTCGAAGCCGGCTTGCGCGGTGAGCGTGACCGCGCCTTGCGCCGCGACAGTGGGGACGAACAACAACGCAAAACCAAACGCGATGAGGATGCGTGTGAGGCGCATAATTTATTCTACCATTCCAATTTTAGTTCTGGGCTAATAGTTAGATTAATAGGAAAAGAGTAAATCCCGTCGGCGACTTCTCGGAATGCAACGTCTCCCGACGTTGCGCGAAGTCGGAGACTTCGCACTCCGTTGGAGTCAACGTCTCCCGACGTTGCGCGAAGTCGAAGACTTCGCACTCCGTTGGAGTCAACGTCTCCCGACGTTGCATTCAGTGCAATATACACGTTGCCTTCGGCGTTGCGATTCAACTTAACGACGACTCTTAGTGACCGTTCAGTTCCATCCCATTCGGAGATTTCGAGTCCTTGAGAAAAATGCAGCGATGATCCCACGAACTGCGGAGCGTGAATTGCGCGCCGAACCGCCAACAACCTGCCACTGTGTGGAGCGAGCTCCACCTCGTATGCCGTCTCCGCGCCCACGCGTGCGTAAGTCTGATTCCAAAAATCCCAAACATGACTCTCGCCCTCAACGTTTAACTGCTTCTTCGTTTTGCGCTCGCTCCAATTAAAAAGCCCGATCACTTTCCACTCACCCACCACGCCGCTCATCTTTACCTCTAAATGCTCCGGCATTTCTCGCTCCAACCAATCTCCAACTTCCAACTTCCAACTTCCAGATTCTATCGGCATCACCTTCTCAATTATTTTTCGTCTCTCTTCACTCAACGTCGTCATATCATCGCTCACCATAAACATCCCGCCGGAGAGAGCGATGACGCTTGCTAAAGCTTGCACTTCACCTAAATTTAAATTCGTAGACTCACGCACCAACAAACAATCGGGGTCGTTCAACCACCAACGCTTGTGCAACGCCGCGCGGGTGATCGTATTGCGAATCGCATTCTCGGCTGACGCCATTCCCTTCTCATCACGGAATGGCAGTGTCATCCCTAAAAATTTGGGCTTCCAATCCGGCGCAACATCCGCGCTGATTCGCATCGCGTCAACAATGCCAACCGCCGTGCCTAACGGACAGCCACAGCCAAGCAAAAATGTTTTCTCACCTGCCGCCTCACGGATGATCTCTAAACCCTTTCGCAATGCTTGCGCGCGCGTGGCGGTTGAATCATATCGCTTGCCCTTCAACGCCGCCGCGTAGAGAAAATCGAGTTTGAGATAGGGATAGCCCCACTCATTCACGGCTTTAGAAATTAAGTCCCGCGTGAAATCTTGCGCGGCGGGATGTGTCGTGTCGAGCCCGCGACAGAATCTGTTGAAGACAAATCCGGCGTTGGCTTTAAGACCGCGTCGGTTTCCAAAACCGACGCGGTCTAGGAAACCGACGCGGTCTGAACCGATAAACCAATCCGCATGTTCCTTCGCCAACTTCGAATCAGGTTTGGCGATGAACGGCGCGAGCCAAATTCCCGGAATAAAGTTTGAGGCGCGGATCGAGTCGGCAACCGCGCGCAGACCGGAGGGGAATTTGGAGTTCGCTTCCCAATCGCCCACATTCGCTTCAAAGCCGTCATCCAGTTGAATAAGAGTCAACGGCAGCCGCGCGCGATCTTTCTCGATCTGATTCAAATTTGCGCGCAGATCATTTTCACTCACCTTATCAAAATAGTGATACCACGAACACCAACCGACGGGCGTTTCAATTGGCGCGCGCGCCATGTTTTCACGCGCAACCGCTTCGGCATAATCGCGCAGTGGATCATCATCGTAGCCCGCAATGAGTTGAATATATGCAGCATCGGTAATCAATTCGCCGTTGGGCGGCACGATCACATCATCACATTGCGCGCGCAAACGTAGTGACGGGTTAAGCGAGTCGGCAACCACGTCCACCGAGCCAAATTGTTCGCGTTGCGAAATAAATCCAGCGATGATCGCGTTGCGCTTATCGGGCGCAGATAACACACCGAACATATCGCCCGAAAACTGTGAGCGAAATTCAGAGCGTGGCGTAGCAGGGTTGTGATTAACCGGCGATTGAAAAATTCCCAAGTTGGTGTAAGGCTGAGTCTGTTTGGCGTTCAACGTTCCGGCGTAACTCCACGATTGCCAACCGTTGGAGAAAAATGTGAGCGGCGAACTTTCAGTATTAAGCCGCACCATGCCGGTGCGATGCAAGGGGCCGGCAAAGAGCGCGTTGAGCCGCGAGACTCGAAACGGTTTACTGCCAACGTTCTGCACGCGGATCGTGATCAACAAAAACGGATGATGTGTTGGAAGCGAAAACTCAACCGTGATCGCCAATGACTCTATTCCCGATTTGATTCGGGCGGTGATCGTTTTCAATTCGCCGTGCGCCGACTCACGCCCGCGCTGAAAAATATCCGCGCCATCAAGCCAGCCGCGCCAGTGCCACGGACGCAGCCCGCCGAGATGAGTTCTATTCAATTCGTCGAATCGAAAATAACCATTGAACCGCGCGCCTTCTATAGACGGCGTTTCACTTTTTTGCGTGAAAAGACTCCACGTTGAAGTAGAGTCGTCGAGGGTGAAGTGAAGGTGAGGGTTGGAGAGGGTGTAGGGCATGGGACGTGATTCGTGATGCGTGATGCGTGAGTATAGGCAAAGTATAATGCCAATGCGTAGGTTGTGGTGATGTGTTTTAAGTTAACACAAAGACACCAAGACTCAAAGGCACAAAGAACCTTTATAGTTTTTCTTCGTGGCTTCGTGCCTTTGTGACTTTGTGTTACATCACTAAAAGAAATCTGCGTTCTGGTTTTTTCATGCCCACCCCAAAACCTCTCGGTCAGATCACACGCGGCAAAACTGCCCCGAATCGTTTGCGTCAAACAGATTCTTTTCTCCGCATCGCCTATCCGTCGTTGATCAAGAATATGACGGGCGTGTATGTTGATCTCGGCTACGGCGCATATCCCATCACCACGCTGGAAACATTTAACCGCTTGCGAAAACTGAATCCGCGATTGCGCGTCATGGGCGTAGAGATAGACAAAGCACGAGTCGAAGAAGCGGGATCGTTTACGCGCGACGGACTCGAATTTCGATTCGGTGGATTCAATTTGCCGTTGAATGATCATGAGCGCGTCAGCATCATTCGCGCCTTCAATGTGCTACGCCAATATAGTGAACGCGAAGTGGACGAGTCGCTCAAGGCTTTGAGTGCGCCGATGACAGAACACGGGTTGCTCATTGAAGGCACTTGCGATCCAACGGGGCGATTACTCAATTTCAATTTGTATCAAAAACAAAACGACGCGCTGAATCGCATCGCCTTCGTCCTTGCCCCGCGCCTTTCAAGTTTGAACGCCGACTTCACGCCCAAATCGTTTCAAGCCGTTCTGCCTAAAAATTATATTCATCACGCTGAGCCGGGCGGCGCGATTGATCGCTTCTTCAAAAACTGGCACGCCGCGTGGCAAAAGGTGAGAAGGGACGATCCGCGACAGACGTTTATAGAGTCGGCATATCGTTTAGCGGATTATTATGGGTATGAGGTTGATAAGAGGTTGATGTTGTTGAGGCGGGGGTTTATGGCGATTCGGAATTTTGAGAAGGGGTTGGTGTATGGTTAGGCTTGTCCTGAGCGTAGTCGAAGGATGGTTGAATGGTTAGTCGAGAGGGCTCCGCAAAGGGTATAAGTTTTTTCAGTGCGTTGAGAGTATTGTTTGAGGCGAATTTGATCGCAGTATTGATCGAGAAGTTTTTTAGGAGCGAGTTGGGTCATAATTTTTCTTGTGGCTATTGAGAGTTGACCTTATAATCTGTATATAGGGAATTATACAGTCCACATGCTGTATATCCACCCAATGAGGGTTTTATACAGCCGGGGACTGTATAAAACATAGTTGGGCCGCTACGAGGCCTGTGTGGAAACTTGATGCTCGTGCTCAAGGTGTGAAGTCGCGTCACAACTAAGAAACCGTGGAAAGTACCCGATGCCAAGAAACGATATGCTAAGTCGATTACACGAGATCGCAAATCGGCTGAGTAAAATTCATCCACAAGGGAACGCAGAGATCGCCATTGTGAATCTTATGGCTGGAGCCGCATATGCACTACATCAAGCCGCAGAGTTGGACTATGATGACAACCGAGCAAACCCAAATCCTGACGCGTCGAAACAGGAATTCAAACGCTCTGCCATCAATATCTCAAAAGGGGTATCTCCAGAGCATACATGGCTTGCCGGTTTCTATCTTAACTCAGCCTTGTTGCGAATGGCTCCAATAAGTGAGCGGATCAACAAGCACACCCATACCGAGCATGACATACCGAAAGTGCATCGGCTCGTCAACAAGATCAAGCATGTATCTGACGCTCAAATAGGGCAAGCATGGCATGTTACGCTAGTCGACGCAGTGGACGCCTTAGATGTGCTTTGTAAGCGACTGGAAGATTCACTGCATAAGGAATAAGATTGAATGTACTTCTGGGCCAACAGGTACTTCACCAACGCGGCCCAACACGGGTTGCAGGCGACGGGGCTGGGCTCGGGTAGTTTGAGTGAGTCGCTACTTTGCCGCCCCGCGCCTGAACCCAACCGTTAGCTGGTTTATTTGGAGGAAAATCAAATGGCATTTAGATTCAGAAGGTCAATCAAAATAGCGCCCGGAGTCCGTGTGAACTTTGGCAAAAAAGGGGGTAGTTTATCAGTTGGTGGACGAGGTGGTTCTCTAAACTTCGGAAGTCGGGGTGTTTACAGTAATGTGGGTATACCAGGTACTGGATTAAGCTACCGTTCAAAAATTGGCGGCAACACACCCTCGCAGCGAAAAAGTGTTCAATCAAAGAGCTCAAGTAAACAAGAATCAAATTATGTTCAGTTAAAAATTTCTTTAGCCTTGCAGGATGATGGTTCAGTTACTTTCAAGGATACGACAGGAAAACTACTATCCGAGGATTTTATTTCGCAGGCTAAACGCCAGAATCGAGAGTTCATAACTAACTGGCTAGAAGAAAACTGCCAGGAAATAAATCAGCAAATCGAATCTCTCATAAATATTCACTTCGCAACTCCACCTTATGACACCGAGATATCCTTTGTACCCGCCACCTTTGACGCACAGCAACCAACGCCGCCACCTGCAAGCTTTCCTGAACAAAAACCAGAATTACCTACGCCGAAAGAATACGGTTTCTTGGCTAAGAGAATTGGGTTTTTTCAAAAATTGGTTGATAAGAAAAACGACGAATTACAGCAATCTTACAGAGCTAAGTTAGAAAGATGGGAAGCACACAAGGCGGATTTTGAAGCAGAATATTCCCTGAAATTTAAAGAATACCAAGTGAAACTTGAAGAATACAACAAAGCTAAAAGTGAATTGGGTGTGTTTCATTTGAGTTGAGACAAATTCAAGAAGCCAAAGGCAGTTGATGGTAGGCGCTTTGGCTGTTTGAAATAAACGGTTCAGAGATAGGCGCATGCAATCGAATCATTTTA
>Ga0163199_1002205_pt1 | contig 11909 bp, 13 predicted proteins | sample PL_2010_150m_FD_113537 | JGI IMG/M metagenome (GOLD analysis project Ga0163199, IMG submission 113537) | Freshwater microbial communities from Powell Lake, British Columbia, Canada to study Microbial Dark Matter (Phase II) - PL_2010_150m | ecosystem: Environmental > Aquatic > Freshwater > Lake ...
AAGCAAGGAGTGTGGGAATCCAACGAATCATAAGCTCAGTCATTTTCATGGGAAAATTCTAAGAGACCCTTTGGGTCGAGTAAAGCATCTCCGGCTTATAGGGCGACTCTTCTTTATTTTTATAGTTCGTGAAGTCAATTCACGCTTACTTTGCCCAAAAATGTTTGTACAAGTTGTTACATAACCTGTCGCAGATTAAGAGATTTTTATGGGGAATCGATGGGCAGATATGGGCAGTTTTGTGGGCAACTTTCTAATCAAATTACTTCTAATACTGAAGCGTAAGGTCTAACCTTCCCAGTAGATGCACGGTTTAACCGTTCTCACTTCGCAGAGTGTGGGCTTAGCCCCGAACCTCAATAAATTGAGGCGAAATCTACGGAGAGGTAGATTCACTTGCGCAAACTTTCGATCCTTATAAGTTGTACCTCATCATCACTCTCTTCTTGCAAATTGGTCAGGGTTATTCTGCGCGCGGCGCCGGTATTGCAAACATTGCGATTGCTTTAGGCACTGCCATCGGTGGCGCCCTCAGTGGTGCAGTGTTAGCGGAAAAATTTGGTACACGTGTTCTTCAGTTTGGCGCTACAGCACAAATTATTGGTGCGTTGCTTCTCTTTTTTGCACTTCCAGATATGCAATCTTTCAACTTCTGGCATATCGCACCAGGAATGCTTGTTTCTGGTTTTGGAACTGGATTAGTAGTTGCAGCCCTCTTTGATGCAATTCTGCTCGCTATAAAGGATGAATTAGTGGGCTCTGCCTCTGGTGTCTTATCGGCGATTCAATCGATTGCTTCATCCGTTGGCGTTGCAATCTTTGGAACAGTTTTCTTCAACAAAGTAGCTAGCGGTCACATTGATCAAGGATTTCGGAACGCTTTGCTTCTGCAAGTTGGGTTAGTTTCGATTTTCCTAGTTATCACATTCTTCTTGCCCAAGAAGGCGATGGATAACTCGGAGTACGCGCACTAAAATTAATATTAATTCACCTTCTCGTCATCAATTTTGGCAGATTTACTCCCTGACTTATGTTGAGATAGCCCAATGAAGCGGGTTCTTATTGTTGGCGGCGGAATTATTGGAACAATGCATGCCATCCTTGCCGCTGAAAAGGGATTTGCTGTAACCCACCTTGAACGAGATATGAAACCTCAATCCGCGTCAGTTCGAAACTTTGGACTTATCTGGGTAAGCGGGCGACGCGCTGGTGGCGAACTAGATCTTGCACTCAGAGCACGCAGCTTATGGGCAACTATTGGTTCGTGCGCAGAAATTGGATTTCGTGCGAACGGATCCTTGACTATTGCTCAATCAGAGAATGAATACACAGTTATTCAAGAAGCGGCATCTATGCCTGATGCACAAAAGCGTGGATTTCGAATTCTCAATCGAATTCAAACCCTCGCCTTAGAACCTGAACTTGCAGGTAATTATGCAGGTTCATTGCAATGCACGACGGATGCCGCGGTTGAGCCAGCACTACTTCTCGGCGGGCTCCGCGAATACCTGAAGAGTTTTCCCGAGTACACATGGATTCCTGAATTTGAAGTGGTTGATTTTTACCATGATGAAAATGGAAATCACGTCAGCGATATTTCCGGAAGAAGATATTCAGCAGAGTACATTGCATTATGTGCTGGTGCGGCGCATAAGGGTTTCATCGAGAGTTTTCTTGAAAAGGCCCCACTACGTAAAGTTCGATTGCAGATGGCATCAACGGCGCCCCTTGGAGCAACACTTAGTCATTCACTCGCAGATGCCGACTCCCTACGGTATTACCCTGCATTCAAGGATCTCTCATTAGCCCTTCTGGGCGCCCAATCTGAAATTGCAACGCAATTTAAAATGCAACTATTGCTTGTTCAGCGCCTAGATGGTTCGATGACAATCGGTGATACTCACGAATATATCGAACCATTCACTCATGAAATTGATGAGGCACCGTATGACCATCTTCGTGGGGTAATGAATAATATTTTTGGCCGCGAAGTTCCAAGGATTGAAAAGCGTTGGGATGGGGTTTATAGCCAGAGCACTAGTGAAGAAATCTATATCCGCAGAGAAATTGCTCCAGGTGCTCATATAGTCACGGGTGGCGGTGGTCGTGGAAATACTCTTGCACCGGCAATTGCGGAGGAAACGGTTGAACAATGGTCTCTATAAATAATAATAAAATAAAAATGGCAGTCTTTGATGTCGCAGGTACAACCGCGCGCGATGGCGGATTAGTTTTAGAAGCATTTGAGAATGCAATGGTCTCTATGGGAGTTACACGCGGTACACCAGAGATGGATCAGATGGTGAATTACGTTAACGCAACAATGGGTGAACGTAAGATTGATGTTTTCCTGCACTTATGTGATGGCGATTCCATCAGGGCACACCTTGCACATGATTTTTTTGTTGAAAGCTACATAGGACTTGTGAAATCTGGGAAGTTACAAGAATTCGATGGAATAACAAAGTTATTTGATGAACTGCGTGAGAATGGAATAGCTGTTGGAATCACCACTGGATTCCCTCGCGACATTCTCGATAGTGTCATAAGTGGCTTAAATTGGGCTCAACATATTGATTTTTCAGTAGCAGCATCCGAAGTGGTCGAGGGACGCCCCTCACCTGACATGATTTTTCGCTGCATAGTTCTCTATAACAAGCGATTCGAATCTCATATTTCGGCAGTAGATATCGCTGTGATTGGGGATACTGAATCAGATATGCGCGCCGGCGTCACTGCTGGTGCTCACATTATTGCTGGGGTTTCCACTGGTACCCATAGTCCAGAAAAACTTTTGCATGCGGGGGCTACCCACGTCCTCGATGGTGCAGTAAATATTCTTAGCATCTGTTAACTTCACCTTCACTTATTTACTCCCTAATAGGCACCTGGATTCAAACTTCCTGCGATTGAGTGCTCTCACCAAATCCTTAAGGGGGATATATGCGTAAGCGTCTACTCACTGGAGTACTTGTGGCCACAATGGCTGCAGCTTCAATGTTTGTAACAACAGCTACATCAAATGCAGCTCCAATTGATTATTCAAAGTGCAAAGATTTAAAGGCATGCGGTGGCATGGATGCACTTGTTAAGGCAGCACAAAAAGAAGGAAAACTAAATGTCATCACACTTCCTCGTGACTGGGCAAACTATGGCGAAGCCATGGACCTCTTCTCAAAAGCATTCGGCATCAAGATCTCAGATGATAACCCAGATGGATCTTCTGCTTATGAAATTCAGACAGTAAAGACCGCTCCAGCATCAAAGGTTCCAGATGCAGTCGACGTCGGAATTACTTATGCGCTAGATAACGTAAACCTTTTCACTCAGTACAAAGTTGTAAATTGGAATGACATCACACCAACATATAAGGAAGCTTCAGGTCGCTGGTTTGGTGACTATGCAGGTGTCATCGCACTTTCGTATGACACATCAATTGCAAAGGCTCCAAAGTCATTTACTGACCTAAAGGATCCAGCATTCAAGAATATGGTTGCAATCGGTGGAGATCCAACAGGAGCTCAAGAAGCACTGATGTCAGTCTTTGCGGCAAACCTTGCTGGTGGTGGAACAACTGCAAATGTTCAAAAGGGTGTTGATTACTTCTCAGATATGAAGAAGTCAGGTAACTTCGTTACTGCTCTCGCAAACGGACAGAACTTCCTTGCTGGTGCGTACAAAGTTTCATTCTCATGGTCATTCAACGGCCCGGGAGCTGTAGCAACAGCTGCTAAGGCAGGAAAGACTGTCAAGTATGTAATCCCTTCAGATGCAGTTATCCAGGGAACTCCATACGTAATGGCGATTCCTTTCAACGCGCCACACCCAGCAGCAGCTCGTCTTTGGACAGAGTTCCTCTACTCACAGAACAAGGGCAAGGGTTCAATGGACCTTGGCTCAACAAAGGGCATGACTGGTTCAAAAATCTTCGCATCAATTATGGGTGGGCAGAATATTTGGATCGCAGGCGGTGCACTTCCAGTGATGTACGAGGCAATGGTTGCGAAGAAGACAAATGTAACTTCACCAGCTGGATATGAAATTCCAAAGGGCGTAAAGATCATTACACCTACACCAGAGGAACAAGATGCAGCGAAGACTCTCCTCAAGGCACAGTGGCCAGCTATCGCTGGTAACTAAGTACTAGCAATAGTTACTTTATAACTGAATATAAATGGGAGTAGTGAAAGCACATTCTCGAGTTCGCTCGAGTGGCCCAGGGACTGGCGTGCTTCCACTACTTCCATTTTTCATTTTCACCTCCTTCTTTCTCTTGTGGCCCATTGTTGCGGTAACACTTCGTAGCCTTCATGGAAATGAGAACGAATGGACACTCGCAAATTACCGCCCCATTCTCAAGTCGGGCCCGTACTTCCATGCATTTGTAGTTTCAATCAAACTCTCTCTGGTCACTTCAATTATCGGCTCGATTCTTGGAGCTTTTTTTGCATATGTAATTGTTAAGTATGCTCGTGGAAAATTCGAGGCAGTTATTGATTCAATCTCTGCTGTATTTGCCAATTCCGGTGGAGTACCTCTTGCATTTATGTTTGTTGCAGCATTTGGAGTCGAAGGAATTGTCACCACAACATTGAAGTCACTTGGCTGGGATATTTACGCTGGTCATTTCACAATTTTCTCTTTTACCGGAGTTGTAATGGTTTACTCGTTTTTTCAAATACCGCTGATGGTTCTTGTCTTCAAGCCCGCTATCGCTGGTTTACGTCGAGAGTGGGAAGAGGCAAGCACGAGCCTCGGAGCATCCTCCCTCACATATTGGCGCAGAGTTGGTATCCCGATTCTCTTCCCATCATTTATTGGGGCATTTTTCCTATTATTCGCAGGCGGATTTTCGGCATATGCAACAGCGCGCGCACTCACCGTTGGCACAGTTCCGCTTGTACCCATCATTATCGGCACCCTTGTTGATGGAAATGTAATTTCAGATCAAGCAAATCTCGGTGATGCACTTGCAGTCGGAATGATTGTCGTTGCGACTATCGCTATGGCTGGATATATCTGGGCGCAACGTAAAACAGCAAAGTGGCGCAGTTCATGAAAAAATTTACTTTGAAATGGCCCCTCATCAGCATCGCTTCAAGCTTTGCATTCTTGACCTTCGTAGTTCCTCTTTATGGAGCTGCCCTCTACAGTTTTAGAGGCGAAGGCGGAAAGGGTCACTCCTGGGTTAACTATCAATGGCTAATTCATGCCGATGGATTTTACCTGAATCTCTTTACATCGTTGAAGTTAGCTGTTTTAGCGGGTGTTCTCAATCTACTTTTGATGGTTCCAACGATGGTTTATCTCAATCTCAAGGGTCAGAAATTTAAATCTCTTATCGATTTTCTCTGCATTCTTCCTTTGATCATTCCTGTCGTCTCATTAGCAATTGGTGCACAAGTTGCTATGCCAGAATTTCTGCAGAATTCAGAGTACGAATTGGTCTTCTTCTTTGTCATCATCGCACTTCCGTATACATATCGCGCACTTGATACTTCCCTTCAAACAGTCGCCTTGAAAACATTGGTGGAGGCCTCTAGAAGTTTGGGAGCAACATGGACTCGTACAATTATTCGCGTCATCGTGCCAGCTATACGCGGGGGAATCACTGGCGCACTCTTCTTGACATTCGCCTTATCAATCGGCGAGTACACGATTACATCACTCCTACATTGGGAGACATTTCCAACATGGACTGTTGTGGCGGCGCAACAGAATATTCTGGGTGCTATTGCAATCTCTGTATTTAGTTTTGTTGGCGCAATTGCACTCTTATCAATAATCGCACTCTTCTCCAAGAAGGGTGCGCGACAAGTAGAGGTGGACGAATGAGTAAGAAAGATCGCGTTAGCAGCACTCTTGAACTGCGTGGAGTCAGCCGACATTTTGGGCCAGTCAAAGCTCTCGATGGACTTGACCTTACAATCGAACCGGGTGAACTTGTTGCACTTTTGGGCCCATCCGGGTGCGGTAAGACAACTGCACTTCGAATTGTTGCAGGACTCGAAGTGGCAACTTCTGGTGAGCTACTTGTCAATGGCCAGCGATATAACGACACTCCCGCAAATGCTCGCGACATGGGAATGGTTTTCCAGTCTTATTCACTTTTCCCAAACTTATCCGTTGCCGACAATATTGAGTACGGACTACGTGCTCGCAAGATTGATTTTGTAACTAGAAATAAGCGAGTCGCTCAGATGCTCGAACTTGTTTCATTAGAAAATAAAGCGAAATCTTTTCCTCATCAACTCTCTGGCGGCCAGCAACAGCGAGTTGCCCTAGCTCGTGCATTGGCGATTGAACCACGAGTCCTTCTCCTTGATGAGCCACTCTCGGCGCTCGATGCACAAGTGCGTGGTCAGATTCGTGAAGAGATTCGACGTATTCAACTAGAACTTGGAATCACAACTCTTTTTGTTACCCATGATCAAGAAGAAGCTATGACAATTGCTGATCGTGTCGGTGTTATGAGCCATGGAAAACTTGAGCAAATCGATAAACCAATCACTTTGTATAACTCTCCTGCTACGCCATTTGTTGCTTCATTCGTAGGCTTAGCAAATCGAATTCCTGCAGAAATAACAGGACAGGGCAAAGCGAAAGTGCTCAATCAAAAAGTGAAAATCTCTGATACAGCCGAGAATTTTTCGAAAGGCGCGAAAGTCAATGTCATCATTCGCCCTGAATCACTGGAATTGGTAAGTGGGAATGATGGCGATGCAACTCGTGGAATTGTCGCTCTAAAGTCATTCCTTGGGCCCATGACAAAAATTGGCATTGCTGTCGAAGGGGCACCATTAATTCATCTCAATATTGCAAGCCGTGACGTACGTAAACTTGAGATTGGTGACGCGATTGCATTTAAGATTTCCAGCGAAGAAGTAATGGCTGAACGTGTCTGACTCTCGTAACCAACGAATCATTCGCGGTGAATCGAATGAGATGGGTTGGGTTGAGCTTCAAGTTGCTCCAGGTGAAGCTCTCGTTGGAGATGCGCCTTCATCTGCGGCGGAATCCTTACTAACCTTTATTCATATTTCAGATCTTCATATCTGCGATGCGCAATCACCTGCTCGTATTGAACTTACTGATCGATTTGCTGATCCCCACAATCCGATGTCAGCAATGATTCCATTTGTTGGTGCATATCGTGCCCAGGAAATTCTTACAACTCAGACATTAGAGTCAATGGTTCGCACGGTTAATTCAATTAAGCACGGTATCCACTCTGATCGTCCCGTTGATTTTGTTATTGCCACAGGTGATGTAACTGATAACGCACAATCAAATGAACTCGATTGGTATTTCACACTTATGGATGGAGGAGTAGTTCACCCAGATAGTGGCGATAAAGATAATTGGGAAGGTGTTGCTCAAACGGAGCCAGAAAAATACGACCGCTCTTATTGGAATCCGGAAGGAACTCCCATCGGGTGCGAAGATGACTTTCCACGCTCACTCTATGGATTTCCAACTGTGCCAGGACTAATTCACGTAGTTCGACAACCATTCAATGCAACCGGCTTAGAGCACACATGGTTTGCAACTCATGGAAATCATGATGCGCTTTTACAAGGAACTGTTCCACCGAATTCTGAATTATTAGATATTGCAACAGGGGAAAAGCGTCTGATTGCGCTATCTCCAGATGTAGACCTAGTCAAGGTTTTTGGTGGTTGGTCGATGGTTGGACCAGCAGGTTATGCAAGTCCAGAGGGCGGAACTTTTAGGGAACAGAATGCAGATCCCCGACGTCGATTTAATAATCCATCAGATTGGGCAAAGTTGCACCTAACGTGTAGCGATAAGAGCCACGATGGTCACGGATTAACTCAAGAGAATGCAAATAATGGAACGAAATATTGGTATCGCGATCTAGGAGAGTTCCGCTTAATTTCACTCGATACTGTCAACATTCATGGTGGTTGGCAGGGATCGATTGATGAGATCCAATTCCAATGGCTAAAGAATTTGCTCAATGAATCAAATTCAAAGCAAGTCATACTCTTTTCACATCATCCATTGCATTCCCTCTTCAATGATTACGCACCCGAAGGCGCACCACGCCAAGTTGCACGTGAAGAAATAGAAGAAGAGCTACTTCAACACAAAGAGATAATTGCCTGGTTTGCGGGACATGATCACGATAATCGCATTCATTACATTGGCACATATGGTGTCAATGGTTTCTGGCACATTTTGACCGCTTCATTAATTGACTGGCCACAGCAAGGTCGACTTGTTGAGATATTACGCGACGGTGATGAGCTCATCATTGCAACCTCAGTTATCGACCACGATAGTCCGATTGATTTGCAAACCTCTGTTTCAGACATCAATGATCCAACCAATCTCGCTGGATTATCGCGAATCCTCTCTGCGAATCACTGGCAGCGTCGAAAGCAAAATGATTATTTCAACGAGCTTGCCGCAGGAGAGTCAACGGACCGAAATCGATACTTACGATTACCTTTTTCTAATTCAAAATAGTTCCAGTATTCTTAGGTATGACTAATTTCAATGAATCGCATGCTTGCGCATATGCTTGTGGGCAAATGTGTGGGCGTGACGACTAAATCAGCAGGTCAGAGCATTGTTTGTAGGCTGTCCGGCTTATAGGGCGGTTCTTCTTTGCATTCCCCTACTGACGAAATCATGAAGGAACGGCATATATTCCCAGGGGTTTCTCAGCGAATATTTATTCTATTTTCGTATTCATCACTCAAAATATGGAAGGGAAAATGTCCCACTAGTCAACTTACTGTAATTGCCGGAGGTAAAAATGGAAATAAAGAAGAAGATAGCTTTAATCGCGTCTGGTTCACTCGTTAGCGCAGGCGCATTATTTGCCCTTGTCACTAATGCAAATGCATCAGATACAACTACTGCCCTTGCTGTTACATCCCCTGCAGCAGATGCAAATGAAGCAAATGACCCAGCAGATGCAAATGAAGCAAATGACCCAGCAGATGCAAATGAAGCAAATGACCCAGCAGATGCAAATGAAGCAAATGACCCAGCAGATGCAAATGAAGGAAATTGGAAGCATGACGCTAATGAGGCAAATGATCCAGCAGACGCTAATGAGGCAAATGACCCAGCAGATGCAAATGAGGCAAATGAGGCAAATGAAGGTCCAGAAGTTTCTGGAAAGTAATCTGTAAAATCTTGATACCCGTAGAGCACTCGAGGGCTCTACGGGGTACTAACGCAAAAAGAAACGAAAAAGGGGTAGTGGCCAAAATTATCTGCCGGCATAATCCATATTCCGTGGGCTGACACCTTAAAGAAGAGCGCTAGTAGCGATGAGACCAGCACTACTAAATTGGGGCAACTGGAATTTTGGCAACATCTTCACGAATATATCCGAAATAAAAATAAATTCATCAGGCTTCATACTCCTAAACCAAGGAGATATTTGAACTTTGCTATCGGTGACTAGATAGCACAAGTCGTTCTGGTTATGGCTCCTCCTCGGTCGCAGTTAACTAGGTACTCTTACGCCATGAGTATTTCGCGCCGCAACCTTTTGAAGGCAACCGCCGTTCTCGGCGCAAGTGCTTTTGAATTCCTAAATTCTTCACCGGCAGAGGCAGAAACTATAGATATCCAGCATGGATCCCGTTCAATAAAGAAAGTAGCGCTCACCTTCCATGGCGCAGGCGCTCCCGATTACGCAGATCCGTTACTTAAGCTCTTTAAATCAACAGGCACAAAAGTTTCTGTATTTGCAGTGGGTACATGGCTTGTAAACGAACCAACCGTAGCATCTCGCGTCATCGATGATGGTCATGATCTTGGTAATCACACAATGACCCACACGCAGATGAAAACTATCTCTGCCAAGCGCGTTGAAACTGAAATTTCAGGGTGTGCAAATGAGTTAACAAAACTCATCGGAAATCACGGTGCGTGGTTTAGGCCTTCAGGAACTCAATTCTCTACTTCCACTATTCGCAAGGCAGCTGTAAAGCACGGATATGGTCAATGCGTCTCGTATGAGGTTGACTCTCAAGATTTTATGGATGTATCAACGACAAAGGTGGTTTCAAACGTTATGAATAATGTGAAGAACGGTTCGATCATCAGTATGCACTTTGGTCACAAAGTAACACTTGATGCGATGCCAACAATTCTTGAAAAACTGCACGCTGCAGGAATCACACCTGTAACTCTCACTGAACTTCTCTCTGTATGAGAGTAAAGATATTCCTTCTCGCTTTCCTTGCTTTTTCTCTGCCTATTACTGCTCAAGCCGCATCCCTTGCCGGAATGCCCCCCGTGCTCGACCCCAACAATATTTATGCCGCAGATTCCCCTAATAACTTAAGCGATCTCGTTAAAGGAACACGCGAACTAGTCTACGTTCCGAATTTTCGATCTGCAACTGTTTCAGTCATTGATCCCAAGACATATAAAATTATTAAAATCATTAAGACTAAAGCGGGGCCGCAACATGTGGTTCCTTCGTGGGACTTGAAGACCCTGTGGGTAAATGATAATGAGGGCAATTACTTAACCTCTATCGATCCGAAGACTGCCACTGCCGGCAAAGACATTTACGTTCACGATCCTTATAACCTCTATTTCACACCCAACGGCAAGTATGCAGTTGTAATGGCTGAATCAGATAATGAGATTGTTTTTCGCGATCCACATACTATGGCGATAAAGAAGAGACTGAAAGTTCCTTGCGCCGGCGTCAACCATGCAGATTGGTCCGCCGACGGAAATCAATTTGTCGCAACATGTGAATTCACTGGCAAACTCATCTTAGTAGATACCGCGAAAATGTCGCTCTTAAAAATTGCAACATTCAAGAAGCAGAATTCCATGAATCCGATGCCTCAAGACATCAAAATTTCACCAGATGGAAAGACTTTCTATATCGCCGATATGGCATCTCACGGAATCTGGATTATGCCGGCTGATAATTTCGGACAACTAACTCTCATGCACACTGGCAAAGGTGCGCACGGTCTCTATGTCACTCGAGATGCCAAGACCTTACTGATTACTAATCGCGAAGAAGGTTCAGTCTCTGTCATGCGTTTTTCAGATAATAAATTGATTGCAAAGTGGAAGATTCCTGGCGGAGGTAGCCCCGATATGGGAAACATTTCTGCTGACGGAAAATTCTTCTGGGTTTCAGGAAGATATAACGATGAGGTTTATGTATTTAACATCGAAAAAGGCTCATTTGTAACTCGCATCAAAGTCGGCCAAGAACCGCATGGTTTGACCATCTGGCCACAACCTGGCAGATATTCATTGGGCCATACGGGAATCATGCGTTAACGAGGTGCTCCTAGCAGGATAGTAGACTGCGCCATTTACTAATGTTGGGCCCTATAGCTCAGCCGGCAGAGCTACGGACTTAAAATCCTCCAAGTGTGGGTTCGACCCGCACTCGGGGCACGCTTTTTCGTATGAAGTTGTGTCTTAGAGTCTGAATTTTACAGCTCTTCCTGCCATTAAAGCCAGGAAGCCTGAAAAATGCATACCTCCTGCGTACCATTTGGCAGTTATAAATTAGAACGACATAGTCCGGCGTATAGGGCGGTTCTTCTTTTAGTTTGATTTGGAAATCTTATTATCGACGAAATTACTCAAAGGAGATTTGAGTAGACCAAAAATCGATGGCTGCATCTGCTTCAGGTGTGAAAGGGGGCTCTACCTCCATCTCATCATCTTTGTCGCCACAAAGGATGCAGAGCACCTCGCCCTCGAGATTTCTTTTAAAATCATGATCACACTGGCTCATAGGGCACCTTTTTTCACTTTGCTTTGGTAAGTGCTTTGGTAAGTGCTTTGGTAAGTGCTTTGGTAAGTGCTTTGGTAAGTGCTTTGGTAAGTGCTTTGGTAAGTGCTTTGGTAAGTGCTTTGGTAAGTGCTTTGGTAAGTGC
>Ga0163199_1002206_pt1 | contig 11908 bp, 12 predicted proteins | sample PL_2010_150m_FD_113537 | JGI IMG/M metagenome (GOLD analysis project Ga0163199, IMG submission 113537) | Freshwater microbial communities from Powell Lake, British Columbia, Canada to study Microbial Dark Matter (Phase II) - PL_2010_150m | ecosystem: Environmental > Aquatic > Freshwater > Lake ...
ACCTAGAACAAGTGCGCGGCCAACGTACTCCCACTCGCTGAGACCGATCATCCCTCAACCCGCCCTTACTTTCCAATGGATGCTAAATGAAGATCGGCCCAAGCCCCAACACAGACCTATCGCGATTCAACAAACCCGAGCAAGACCTCGAGGTGCTATACGGACTACCGCGTTTGGTGAAGTTCTGCGCTGTGTGCAACATGTCCAACCAGCAACCGATGTCGAGCAACGAGTACTCGCACAGCAACATCTCGAAGAAGACTACGCTGAGTTTTGACGACGACGGCGTATGCCACGCTTGCCGCTTCAACAAACTTAAAGAATCCGGGGAGATTGACTGGGCTGAGCGAGAACGTGAGCTAATCGAACTATGTAAGCAGTTCCGTCGCGACGATGGAAGCTACGACTGCATCGTCGGCGGCAGCGGCGGCAAAGATAGCGCCATGCAATCACACCTGCTGAAATACAAATACGGCATGCACCCGCTGACCGTGACATGGTCACCCCATTTGTACACCGATATCGGTTGGAAGAACTTCCAGAACTGGGTGCACGTCGGCGGTTTTGACAACTTTCTATACACGCCAAACGGCAAGATTCATCGGCTGCTGACGCGCAACGCTACAATCAATCTGCTGCACCCATTTCAGCCGTTTATTTTGGGCCAGAAGACGTTCGTCTCCAAGATTGCAGTGCAGATGAGCATTCCGCTGATATTTTACGGCGAGATGCCCGGCGAGTATGGCGAGAAGATATCTCACAAGACCTCCAGCTACGCTACTGGCACCGAAGACTCTGAGAGTGAGGGATTTTCTATGGATTTCGTCGGCGACCGGGAGGCGCGCGACCTGTTCCTTGGTGGCAAGCAGATCGGAGAATACCTCGACGAAGGTATTGAGATGAATGACTTGCAGAGTTACTTGCCAATGGATCCGGCAGTGCTGCTGCGAAGGAAAATCGAATTCAAATACCTCGGATACTATAAGAAGTGGGTGCCTCAGGAGGCCTACTATTATGCGGTGGAGAACTGTGGTTTTGAGGCAAACCCTGTGCGTACCGAAGGCACCTACTCAAAATACAACAGCCTGGACGATAAGGTCGACGGGTTCTTTTACTTCACACGTTGGATCAAGTTCGCTGTTGGCCGAGCGATGATGGATTCAGCTCAGGAGATCCGAAACCATCACATCACAAAGGAAGAAGCCATCGCGCTGATGCGCCGCTACGAAGGAGAGTATCCGGCGCGTTACGAGAAGGAATTTCTCGAGTACGTCAGCATGACGCGCGAAGAATTCCTGGCGCTGTGCGACCGCTTCCGGTCACCACACCTTTGGAAGATCGAGGATGGTGCCTGGAAATTGCGTTACACACCGTAAGACCAAACAAGCATCCGTCGACGGAATGAGAAATACGCGACTCATCGCGAGACTCGACATAAAAGGGCAAAACCTGATCAAGGGGGTCCACCTTGAAGGTTTGCGTGTGATCGGCTCACCGAACGAATACGCCAAAAGGTATTATGAACAGGGTGCCGACGAGATTATCTACATTGATTGTGTGGCGAGCCTCTATGGCCGCAATAGCCTAGGCCACGTCGTGCAGAGTTCGGCAAAGGATGTATTCATTCCAATGACAGTAGGCGGTGGAATTCGATCGGTCGACGATGCGACGCAGATTCTGCGGACTGGTGCCGACAAGGTGGCAGTCAATACCGCAGCGGTTGCCAATCCGAAACTCATAACCGAGATTGCGCGCCGTTTCGGCAGTCAGTGCATGGTGCTCTCCATCGAGGCAAAACAAGTCGGCCCTGATCGTTGGGAGGTGTACACCGATAATGGACGCGAGCGCACCGGGTTGGATGTCATTGAGTGGGTGAAGCGCGGCGTAGCGATGGGCGCCGGTGAAGTATTGCTGACGTCGGTAGACCGTGAGGGCACGCGAAAAGGGTTTGACGTAGCTTTGGTTAGTGCCGTGACTACAGAAATTTCTGTGCCAGTAATAGCCAGCGGCGGGATGGGCAAGCCTGAAGATTTGCTGGAGGTCGTTCGCGAGGGAGGGGCAGATGCAGTTGCTATGGCGGACATCTTGCATTACGAACGCGCCGGAATTGCCGATATCAGGGCTGTAGCAAGAGCAGCGCTTTTGGGAGTGAGACATTTTGAACTTACCTGAAGTCGCTGTAATCGATTACGGTTTTGGAAATCTGCTCAGCGTGCAGCGTGGTTTAGAACACTGCGGGGCAAAGGTTACCTTGGTTGCAGACCCGGAGCAAATACTTGCTGCCACTAGAGTTGTGCTGCCTGGGGTGGGTGCATTTGGTAATGCTATGCATGCCTTGGAGCGATTAGGATTGGTCGCGGCGATTCGTGACATTGCGCATCGACAAACGCCGCTGCTCGGCATTTGTCTGGGGATGCAGCTTCTGCTTGAGGAAAGTGAGGAGTTTGGCATTACGGCGGGGCTGGGCCTGATTCCGGGGCGTGTGGTTTCTGTGCCAACCCAAACGCTATCAGGTGGAACGCAGAAGATTCCTCACATCGGCTGGAGCGAACTACAGCAAACGAGTGTGCTCGGTGGGTGGGAAGGAACCCTGCTGCAAGACAACGATCAAGGAGAGGCCGCATATTTCGTTCACTCTTTCATGGCGGTTCCCGCGGACCCCGCACACCGAATTGCCGATTGCGTTTATGGCGGCCATTTGATTCCAGCGGCTATTCGACGAGATCAGATAACGGGCTGCCAGTTCCACCCAGAAAAGAGTGGCGAAGTTGGTCTGAAAATTCTCCGCAAGTTCTTAATGCAATGAGAATTCTGGCATTGATCACGGCACGTGGTGGCTCTAAGCGTCTACCTGGGAAAAACATTCGCATGTTGGGTGGTAAACCTCTGATCGTTTGGTCGATCGATGTGGCCAAGGACATTCCGGAGATTTGCGACGTTCTCGTCTCCACAGACGATCCTGAGATTCAAATGATTTCTACGGAGGCCGGCGCATCCGTACCATGGTTACGTCCAGCGGACTTGGCGACCGACACCGCAGGCTCAGACGACGTGGCGCTACATGCGATGGAGTGGTATGAGAGAGAGAAGGGAGCAATTGACGCGCTTCTTCTGTTGCAGCCAACATCGCCATTCAGGACTAACGAGACTGTGCGTAAGGGCATTGAATTGTTTAAGAGGCACGATCGACAATCAGTGCTTGGTGTTTCTCCAGTTCATGACCATCCAATGTGGACATTTAAATTAGAGGGTGATTATCTGGTACCGTTTATTCGGGATCACGGGGTCAGGACAAGGTCGCAGGACCTTCCTTCCGCTTACGTTATCAATGGCAGTTTCTATTTGATCGCCCCCGCAGAGCTGAGACGGCGCCGGTCCTTTTGGGGGCCAACAACAATACCCTTGATAATGGAATCGCCACAGGAAACTTTGGATATTGATACAGAGTGGGATTTCAGAATGGCAGAGTATTTCTTAGAGCATTTTCATGAATCTTAGTCGGCTGAAGTCAAAGCTAAGGCTCTTCTACAATACTTTTATTGCTTCACCCAAGCAGTGGAGATTTCCAAGGAAAAGTGAGATTCTTATTTATGACGCTTGCGGTGCAGAGACGATGGCGCCGTATCTCACCGGGTACTCTGTTGAGATTCTCCCGTTGCGTGGCGAACTTGTAAATATTCCCTGCTTGCTGCGAGCTATATTGAAATTGAGTTTTTGGAAAATCAAACCAATCCAGGCGTACACCGAAGTCTTTATTAAAATTGTTTCGCCCAAATTGGTTATCACATTCATTGATAATAACGTTGGTTTTTATACCATCTCGAATCGCTTTCCGGACATTAAGACGATCTTCTTGCAAAATGGCACAAGGGGTGAAAAAGGGGATATTTTTGATGGTTTGATTAGATCTTATGACTACCATGTTGATTACATGCTTGTGCATGGCGCTGCGATTGGAAGACATTACAGCAAATATATATCAGGGGAGGTTATTGCAATTGGGTCACTAAAAAATAACGCCAGCAAGAAATCTAGTGATATTGCCGTGGGCGCGATTGTTTTTATTTCGCAATACCATGACAAACCCGAAGGTAACGCGCCATTTTGGGTTGAGCCGGATGGGACTCCTGTTTATTGGGATAACTTTTTTGCAGTTGAGTCAGAAGTACTAAATTTCTTGTGTAGATGGTGTCTTGAGAATAGGAAGCTCCTGCGGATTTGTGGACGCGGGTTGGATAACGATGGCTGTGAGAAACGCTTTTATGCTGCCAATCTGAAAAGTAGCGAGTGGGAGTACATCCCAAGATCGGATAGCAATAGCTCATACAAATTGGTAGATGAGAGTGAAATTGTTGTATTTATTGATTCCACACTCGGCTACGAAGCAATTGGCCGAGGTAAAAAAGCGGCCGGTTTTTCTTGGCGCGGCGCTAGTTTGAGTTGTCCATCTGCACGGTTTGGTTGGCCAGGGGATTTCCCCGACAACGGCCCATTTTGGACTAATGTTGCTGACGAAAGGCAATTGCGGCGGGTGATGGACTACCTCAATACGGTCAGTGATGAAGAGTGGGAGAAGACCCGACAACTTTATGCTAATGAGTTAATGAAGTTTGATGCTGCAAATACACACTTTACAGCATTGCTCGACCAGCTCTTGCCGATATCAGGTAAATTTAATTATGCTCACTAACTCATCCATCCTCATTACGGGTGGCACTGGCTCATTCGGCCATACCTTTCTTCAGAGGACTCTCGCAAAATATAATCCGCGTCGTCTTGTTATCTTTTCCCGGGACGAGATGAAGCAGTGGGAGATGGCCAAACGTTACAGCAACGACGACCGTGTGCGTTTCTTTATTGGCGACGTGCGTGACAAGGATCGCCTCGTGCGCGCTCTCAATGGCATCGATTTTGTTGTTCACGCGGCGGCCACTAAGATCGTTCCCACAGCGGAATACAATCCCTTCGAATGCGTCAAGACCAATGTAATTGGTGCTATGAACGTTATTGACGCATGCATCGATCAAGGGGTTAAACGTGTAGTGGCACTTTCCACAGACAAAGCTAGTAGCCCATCAAATCTGTATGGCGCCACCAAGTTGACCTCAGATAAACTATTCATCGCTGGCAATTCATATTCGGGCGGTAACGAAACTCGTTTTGCCGTTGTGCGTTACGGCAACGTCATGGGCTCGCGCGGTTCGGTAATCCCGTTCTTCCTGACCCTCGTCGACAAGGGAGTGCTCCCGATTACCGACAATCGCATGACCCGCTTCATGATCACCCTGGAGCAGGCTGTGGACCTTGTCTGGCATGCCTTTGAAGACATGGTCGGCGGGGAGATCTACGTAAAGAAGATCCCATCCATAAAGATGACTGATGTGGCCAGCGCGATTGCCCCGAATGCACGCCATGAGATTACCGGCATCCGCCCAGGTGAAAAGCTTCACGAGCAGATGATTAGTCCCGAGGATGCGCCCCACACCTACGAGTACCAAGCGCATTACAAGATCCTGCCAGCGATCCATAACTGGAGCCGAGACCCCGCCCGAATCAATGGTGGGAAGTTGGTCACTTCAGATTTTACCTATTGTTCTAACAGCAACACCGAATGGATGAGTGTTGACACTTTGAGAGAATGGATAGAACAGAATCGGAACATGATCGGCAAGATTTGACAGCAATGATTCCTTATGGTCGCCAGGAGATTGACCAGACCGATGTTGAAGCGGTCGTGAAGATCTTGCACTCAGATTTTCTGACCCAAGGTCCAGTTGTCCCTGCGTTTGAAGATTGTGTCGCCAGTTATTGTGACGCACAGCATGCGGTGGCGGTAAATAGCGCGACCAGCGCACTACATATCGCTTGCCTGGCGTTGGGTGTGGGCCAAGGCGATGTGGTTTGGACGTCGCCCATCACTTTTGTGGCCAGTGCCAACTGCGCTCTTTATTGCGGCGCAACGGTGGATTTTGTAGATATCGATCCGCGTACATACAATCTGAGCGTAGACCGCTTGAAAGAAAAGCTGGTACAAGCCGAAATGACCGGTAGTTTGCCCAAGGTCGTTATCCCCGTACATTTGTGTGGTCAGTCTTGTGCCATGGAGAGCATTCACGCGCTTAGTAAACGCTACGGTTTCAAGATCATCGAAGACGCTTCGCACGCCATCGGTGGCCGCTACAAAGGTGAGCCTATCGGCAATTGCCGATATAGTGATGTCGCCGTATTCAGTTTTCACCCGGTCAAGATCATCACGACTGGGGAGGGCGGCATGGCACTGACTAACGATGCTCAATTGGCAAGACGCATGCGGCTGCTGCGCAGCCATGGTATTACGCGCGATGCTGCCGAGATGACCCGCGCCCCAGATGGCCCTTGGTATTACCAGCAGATTGAACTGGGTTACAACTACCGTATGACCGACTTGCAGGCCGCATTGGGGTTAAGCCAGATGCGGCGGCTAGATGATTTTGTTGCCAAGCGCCACAACATCGCCAATCGTTATGACGAATTATTGGCAAAGATACCCATCGTTAGGCCTTGGCAACACGCGGATAGCTTTTCCGCGTTACATCTGTATGTGGTTCGGTTGGATCTGAGCGTTCTAGACCACCAACAGGTTTTCGTGCACTTGCAGGCAAATGGGATCGGAGTGAACCTACATTACATCCCCATCTATCGACACCCTTACTATGCACGAATTGGGTTCAATCCGAATAATTTTCCGGAAGCGGAGCGTTATTACTCTGAAGCGATCACTTTGCCGATCTATCCAGCTTTGACAGAAGAACAACAGCTAGAAGTGGTTCGATGGTTGATCAATTGCATAAAACATTGAGCATATTTCTCAATATGCTTATCACCATAGACAAGGCGCACGGAACTACAAAACGGGCTGCCGGATCTTGAGTGCATGACCCATAAAGTTCTGCACCACAGGGAAGCGGGATTCACTGATGAGCAGGACGAATGGATTGCCGTCTCCGTGCTGCGAAAGATCCAGAGGGAACGCAACGCGTGAACCGCCTTGCTCTCGGCACGGTCCAATTCGGCCTGCCTTATGGCATCGCCAATCTGACTGGTCAAGTGTCACGACCGGAAGCGAAGAAAATGCTTCAATTGGCTCTAACCAAGGGTATTGACACGCTCGATACCGCAATGGCCTACGGAGAAAGCGAGGCCCGTTTGGGCGAATTGGGCACAAATGGTTTCAAATTGGTCACCAAACTTCCCCCAGTACCAGATGGCTGCACTGACATAAGCGGCTGGATTCGTAAGCAGGTTGACGCATCGCTAGCTCGGCTTGGTGTGACTGAGGTGTATGGCCTGTTGCTGCACCGCTCTGAACAGTTGCTTGGCCCGAACGGACAACAGCTTTATCTGGCCATGCAAGCGCTTAGAGATCGTGGGCAGGTGAAAAATGTGGGGATATCCATCTACTCCCCGAACGAATTGGAAGCGGTCACAAAAGTATTTCAACTCGATCTGGTACAAGCTCCATTCAACCTTGTCGATAGGCGCCTGCGTACAACTGGGTGGTTAAAGCGTCTGAAGGAAGACGGTGTTGAAATCCATATACGTTCTGTTTTTCTACAGGGATTGCTGTTGATGCAACAATCCGCCCTACCACCCAAGTTCGCACCATGGAGTGACTTGTGGCAGCGATGGCACAAATGGCTCTCAGACCATAATGTGTCTGCAATCCAGGCTTGCCTAGCATTTCCGCTCGCCTTCCCGGAAATCGACCGTGTCGTCGTGGGCGCAGATACCTTGAACCAATTAGCGCAGATTTTCGGCGCCGTGAGCGGAACCTCACAAGTGAGCTGCCCTGACCTGCAATGCGAAGAAGAGAACTTGATTAACCCATCCCGTTGGCCTAAATTATGAAAATTGTCGCGCTCGTCCAGGCCCGAATGGGCTCCACCCGTCTGCCAAATAAGGTCATGAAACCGATTGGCGGCATCCCCATGATCGAGTTGTTGCTTTCACGTTTGTCCGGAGCCAACGAGGTTGATCAAATAGTCGTTGCCACCTCGGTCGATAAGCGCAATGAGCCGTTAGTTGAGCATATCCGCAAGCTCGGTTACGCCTGTGAACAAGGCAGTGAAAACGATGTTCTCGACCGCTATGTGCAAGCCGCGCGGACGCACCAGGCCGATACAGTGGTGCGCATCACGGGCGACTGTCCCTTGGTCGATCCAGCACTGGTCGATGAATGCATCCGGCGCTTCAAGGCGGCGGAAGTCGATTACTTCAGCAACATCATCCCACCGACCTACCCGGACGGATTGGACATCGAAGTCTGCACCTTCAGAGCGCTGGAGCAGGCGAATCAAGAAACCAAAAGTTCCTTTGACCGCGAGCATGTGACCCCCTACCTAAGAAAACCAGGGCGATTTAGGACCGCATCAATGCAGTACGGCAAGGATCTTTCCGCCTTGCGCTGGACGGTGGATGAACATGCAGATTTCATCGTGATTGAACAAGTTTTCCAACACTTCCACCCGCGCATCGACTTCGCCTGGGGCGAAGTACTTGATTTGCAACACCGCCAGCCGGATATATTTAGCATCAATCAGAGCATCGTTCGCAACGAAGGAGCCAACATAGGTACCGGCCAGAAACTCTGGAAGCGCGCCAAACAAGTGATCCCTGGTGGCAACATGCTGCTCTCGAAGCGCCCCGAGATGTTCCTTCCCGACCAATGGCCAGCCTATTTCAGCAAAGCCAAGGGTTGCAAGGTGTGGGACCTCGATGGCAACGAATACATCGACATGTCGATTATGGGCATCGGCACAAACATCCTGGGCTATGGCCACCCGGAAGTGGATGACGCAGTTCGCAAAACAATTGATGCCGGCAACATGTCCACCTTCAATTGCCCCGAGGAAGTCTATCTGGCCGAAAAGCTCGTTGAACTTCACCCATGGGCAGACATGGTACGGTTTGCCCGCTCAGGTGGCGAAGCGAACGCAATAGCGATTCGCATTGCACGCGCAGCAACAGGCAAGGATAAGGTGGCCATTTGTGGTTACCACGGTTGGCACGACTGGTATCTCTCCGCCAACCTCGGTGACGACAAGAATCTGGACGGCCACTTGTTGCCAGGCCTGGAACCTAATGGCGTTACCAGGAATCTGCGTGGCACGGTATTCCCATTCAACTACAACAATTTTGCTGAACTGGAAGAAATCGTAAATGTTCATGACATTGGCGTGATCAAGATGGAAGTCGTACGCAACAAAGGCCCTGAAGACAACTTCCTGGACAAGGTTCGCAAGCTCGCGACAGATCGCGGAATCGTTTTGATCTTTGACGAATGCACCTCCGGATTCCGCCAGACTTTTGGCGGGTTGCACAAAATGTTTGGTGTTGAGCCAGATATGGCAATGTTTGGTAAGGCGTTGGGCAATGGCTACGCCATCACCGCCACCATAGGCAGACGCGAAGTTATGGAGGCGGCACAAACGACCTTCATCAGCAGTACCTTCTGGACTGAGCGAATAGGACCAACTGCAGCGCTCAAGACTCTTGAGGTCATGGAGCGGCTGAACTCATGGGATACCATTACGAAGACTGGTCTGGATATCCGCCAAGGCTGGCAACAGCTTGCTGAGAAATACGGCCTTAGGATCGACCACTGGGGGCTGCCTGCGCTTACCGGTTTTTCTTTCCAAAGCACCAATTCGCTGGCTTACAAGACACTCATCACGCAGGAAATGCTGGCCAAAGGCTATCTGGCAGGTTGTGGTGTGTATGTTTGCATCGACCATACGCCGAAGGTGGTCGCAGACTTCTTTGATGCGCTTGATCCGATTTTTGCGCTGATCAAGGAATGCGAGGAGGGGAGGGATGTGTTGGCCCTACTAAAAGGGACGGTGTGCCATGGTGGCTTTAAACGATTGAATTGATGGGTCAACCGATACTCATTATTGCCGCGCATCCCGACGACGAAGTTCTTGGATGTGGCGGCACCATAGCAAAACTAGCTGACCGGGGAGCAACGATTCATGTCGCGTTTATGGCTGATGGAGTATTTTCGCGGACGGGTAATGCAGAATCGTTGCTTGACGCGCTTACTTCGCGTCGTACTGCTGCCCATAGTGCCTGCAAGATCCTTGGCGCCAGTTCCGTATCCTTCGATGAATTTCCTGATAATCGGATGGACACCATTGCACTGCTCGACATAACCAAAGCTGTCGAAACACTGATCGCCGAGCATCGGCCAGAGACAGTTCTCACCCACCACGCAGGCGACGTTAACGTTGATCATCGCCGACTGCATGAGGCTGTTGTCACGGCCTGTCGCCCGCAGTCTGGCCACTCGGTCAAATCGATCTTGTGTTTTGAAGTGCCCTCCAGCACCGAATGGCAACTTTCAGGCAGTGCGCCGGCATTCGTACCAAATTGGTTTGTGGATATTTCATCTACACTTGATCGCAAACTGGCTGCTTTGGAAATCTATACAACCGAACTGCGTAATTGGCCGCATCCAAGATCAAGGCAAGGGGTAGAGCATCTGGCGCATTGGCGCGGTGCCTCTGTCGGTGTCGATGCGGCCGAAGCGTTCATGTTAGGTAGGCAACTGGTATGAAGTTCAAAGCCAGTACTGGTTCATCTCAACGAATGGATGTTGGATGCCTCATGTTCTGGGACGAACACGCTGCAATGGGTGTCGGACGTATGGTGAACAGCTATTGGGATGTTTTAGGATCGACAACGGAGGATCCCGTGGTGACAGGCTGGGTACTCGTATCTTGCACTCAGATACATGCAGTTTTCCGCGGGAAGACTTGAGATGCCGGAACCCATTCCGTCGATTCGGATTCGGAGGGCAGTTTTGAGTGATTGCGATACGATGTTGGTCTGGCGAAACCATCCCGAAACCAGACGATTTTTTTTCAATCCGGATTTGATCGATATGGAGACCCATCGTAAATGGTTCTCGACATCGCTGGTCAGTCCGACAAGGCATATGCTGGTTGCTGAGGACGACAGAGGGGAATCTATCGGGATTGTCCGCTTCGATGTGATAGGGGAACGGGCAGAAGTTGATATCTATCTTGTACCGAAACACAGGGGAACAGGATTAGGCGTACCAATGCTTACAGCGGCAATCGAATGGTTAAAGGAGAATACCGAAGTAAAACGACTTAGTGCCGATGTTGTGCCTGCCAACCAATCATCGCTGCGAATGTTTGCTGCTGTTGGATTCGGGATCGTTTCACAGCGATTGATTCTCGAACTCGCCTAATAGCTGTATGAATGCATTGCTTCACTTGGATGGTGGATCCGGGGTTGGATTGGGGCATGCGAGCCGAACTAGCGCCCTTGCCGCAGCGCTAGTTCGGTCTGGACACCAAGCGGTCATTGCTGTCGATCCTGCACTCGGCCTTGATGGGTATCTTACCCGACGGGGTGCAAGCATCCTCGATTGTCCATCTGATGTGAAGGCTATTCGCCAGACGGCAGAAAGCCTTGATGCTGATCTCGTCGTCATCGATAGCTACCGATGGCTTACCGGCGATTTTGCCTTACTGGCGGGCGATTGGCGCGTGGTGGCTTTCGATGACGAGGCAACGCGCGAATTGCCTGTCGATGGGGTCATCAATGGCGCGCCGGCGGCAGAACTCCTCGCTTATAGAACGAAGCCGCACACCAAGCTCTGGCTTGGGGCGACCTATCAGGTGTTACGTGACGAGTTTCGTAATGTGGCGATTCGCGCGTCGACGGGAGTGGTGCAGCGTTTGATTGTCTTGGTCGGCGGGGATGATCCTCTAGGGCTGCTGCCGGTCCTGACCGCTCATCTTGAAGCCGTCGCTGCCGCTTCGACGCCCCCGTTCGTGGTGGAATTGATTTGTGGGCCGTTCACGCAGCCGCCGGTAGCGTCGGAGTTGCCGCACGTCAA
>Ga0163199_1002207_pt1 | contig 11908 bp, 9 predicted proteins | sample PL_2010_150m_FD_113537 | JGI IMG/M metagenome (GOLD analysis project Ga0163199, IMG submission 113537) | Freshwater microbial communities from Powell Lake, British Columbia, Canada to study Microbial Dark Matter (Phase II) - PL_2010_150m | ecosystem: Environmental > Aquatic > Freshwater > Lake ...
GAGCCTGCTCCGAGCGGTGGGGCTGGAGGAGCTGATCGTGGGCAGCCTGGAAGACTATGAGCGCCTGGCGCTGGAGCTGGCGCGGGATCGTCCGCGGCTGGATCGCTTGCGTGCGCACTTGCGGGTCGCTCACGACCAGGCGCCCTTGTTCGACAGTGCCACCATGACACGACACCTGGAGACCTTGTATCGCCAGATGTGGGCCTTGCATAGGGCGGGCGAGGCACCTCGCGATCTGGAGGTCGAGGCGACTCATTCAGACCCCTATCTGGGGTAGATGGATAGAACGTCCGTAGTGCGGTAGTCGCGTGACCATCTGGCCCAAGCTCCGTTAGACTGGTGGGCAATACGCTTACCTGGAGTGACCTGCCATGTCCCATATCCGGCCCTTCGCGGGTAAAACCCCCGTTATCGACCCGAGTGCTTGGGTGGATCCCACCGCCCTGGTGATTGGCGATGTGACTTTGGGGCCGGACAGCTCCGTGTGGCCCATGGCGGTGGTGCGCGGTGATATCCATCGTATCCGCATCGGTCGTGCCACCAATATCCAGGATGGGGCGGTGCTGCATGTCGCCCACGACAGCCGATTCATCCCCGGTGGCCATCCGCTGGAGTTGGGCGACGGCATCATCGTGGGCCACCAGGCGGTGCTGCACGGCTGCGCGATTGGTGATCGGTGCCTGATCGGCATTGGCGCCCGGGTGCTGGACGGGGCACATTTGGAGTCCCATACCCTGATCGGGGCCGGCGCCTTGGTGCCGCCAGGCAAGCGCCTCCCCAGTGGCTACCTGTGGGTGGGCGCCCCGGTGCGCCAGGTGCGTCCTCTCACCGACCAGGAGATTGAGCACATTGAGTACTCCGCCGGTTACTATGTGCGACTGGCGGCGCGGTATCGGCAGGGCGGATGATCTCTCCTTTTGACAAGCACTCGATCACTCACCCATGCGCCAGATTTTCGCCTTTGCCTTATTGCTCTCACTAGGGCTCGCACCCGCCACCGCCGCGGAACCCCGCATCGGTCTGGTGTTGAGCGGCGGCGGGGCGCGCGGCGCGGCCCATATCGGGGTGCTCAAGGTATTGCAAGCGTTGCGCATCCCGGTACACGCCATTGCCGCCACTAGCATGGGCGCCCTGGTGGGTGGGGCCTATGCCAGTGGAGTCCCGCTGACCGAAATGGAGCGGCGGGTCACCGCCATGGATTGGGGCGCCCTGTTCAATGATGACCCTCCCCGGCCCACCTGGCCGATGCGACGCAAACGCGAGGCGGAGCGGCCCACCTGGGACTTCAGCATCGGCCAGCGCGACGGCACGTTTCGCTTGCCGAAGGGGGCGATCGCCGGCCAGAAGGTGCAGTTGTTTCTTGCCGACCTGGTAAAGAACGCGGATGGCCTCACCCATTACGACCAACTGCCGATCCCCTTCCGGGCGGTGGCCACCAACCTGGAAAACGGCCAGCTCAAGGTGTTTGACCACGGTCCCATGGCCGAGGCGCTACGCGCCAGCATGTCCGTACCCGGCCTGTTCGCGCCCCTGGAGCGGGCCGATGGCATCTATGTGGACGGTGGCCTGGTGCGCAACCTGCCGGTGGACATCGTGCGCCGCATGGGGGTGGATGTGGTGATCGCGGTCAATCTGGGCAGCAGCTACCTAAAGCGCGAGCAGCTCGGTACCATTCTCGGCATTACCGGCCAGATGATCGCCATCCTGACGGAGCAGAACGTGGAGCGATCCCTGACCGAACTCGATCCGCGGCGTGACCTGTTGATCGTCCCGGAGCTGGGGGACATCAGTGCCGCGGACTTTAACCGTGCCGCGGAGGCCATCGCCTTGGGTGAGGCGGCGGCCCGCAAGGCGGCGCCACGGCTGGTGCGCTACCAGATCGCCCCGGAGCTCTATGCGGCCTGGCAGGCACGACGCCTGCGCGGTAACCGGCACGATCCGACTCAGGTGGACGAGGTGCGGATCAGCGGGCTGGAAAATGTCAATCCCACCGTGTTCGCGCCGCTCAGACACAACAACGCACGCCGTCCCCTGGACCGGCGACGCCTGGAGCGGGATGTGCAAGCGGTCTACGGCAGCGGCGATTTCGAACGCATCAGCTATCGGGTGGAGCATCAGGATGACCGCGGCTTGATCATCGTGGACGCAGTGGAAAAGGGCTGGGGCCCCGGCTATCTGAGCTTTGGCCTGGGGCTGATGAACGACTACCACGGTGATAGCCGCTTCGGCCTGCGCGGCAGCTACCGCCAAACCTGGATCAACGCGCTGGGGGCCGATTGGACCACCGATGTTACCCTGGGCAACGCACCTGACCTCTATAGCGAGCTGTATCAGCCCTTGCGTGTGGATCGGGCCGGCTTCGTCGCCCCCTACCTGGACCTTGGCAGCGCCCCCTTGCATGTCTACGCCGGTAATGATCGCATCGCCCGCTACGATATGAGCCATCTGCGTCTCGGGGCAGACCTGGGCACCACCCTCGGCACCGCAGCGGAGTTGCGGCTGGGGGCCTATTGGGGCAACCGCAATCTGGCCGTGGATACCGGTAGCCGGGTCTTGCCGGAGGGCGGTCTCCAGGACAGCGGGACACGCCTGCGCCTGCTCCTCGATACCCTCGACAGCGGCTATGTACCGCGCCACGGTCACCGACTGGCCCTCGACTACCAGCGTCCGCTACGAGCCTTTGGGGCCGATATTGAGTACCACCGCCTCTACGCGAGCTGGCAGGGGGCCTACAGCCTCGGTGCGGACAGTCTGGTCGGTACTCTGCGCGGTGGCAGCGGCCTGGGGGACATCATCCCCTATTACGACCAGTTTGCCCTGGGGGGCTTCCTCAACCTCCCCGGCTACGCCAACGAGCAGTTCCGGGGCAGCGAGATGGCCTATGGGAGCCTGGTCTATTACCGGCGCATCGCCGCCCTTACTCCGCCCCTGGGGCGCGGGCTCTATGTGGGCGGCAGTTTGGAGGCCGGGCAACTGTGGGGCGGTGATGTCTTTATGGGCAGCGCAGCCAACGACCTCGCGCTCACCCCGGAAGAATTGCGCTACGGGGCCAGCCTGTTCTTTGGGGCCGACACCTGGCTCGGACCTTTCTACTTGGGTTGGGGACTCTCCGGCACGGGCAATAGCAGCTTCTATGTGCTGCTCGGTCAACCCTAGGGCCTAGTAACATGCGTCCGTCATGCATAAGGTCATCACGACAGTCGCCCTTTATTTGTAGGAAATTAAATGATAGATAAAATAGATGCTCAACCGTCGGCCCCTGGTGTTGAGCCCCAAGATAAAGAACCGATAGCTTACAATCCAAACGAGCAGGTGCTGGCAAGCGGGGAACCGGTATCCGAAAAATGGTATCGACACCCAGCGGCTCAGCCGATTGTTTCGATTGGCGTATTCGTGTTCATGAGCGCCATCATCTTTGGCCTGGGCACGGTCTTCTGGACATACCTGTCGGCCTATCGGGATGCAAAAACCAGTGTGGTCGTCAATATCACAGCTGAAAATCTGGCCGGCGCCGCCCGTGAGTTAAAATCGGATTCCAAGTCTTTCAACCCCGCCGACCGTGACCAATCCATCGTGGCATCCAAACATCTGGAAGGGGCCGCCCACGAGACTCAGGAGCCCCATCGCTTTTTGCTAAAGTCCGCCACAGCTTCGGCCCCGCGGTGGCTACAAATTGCATTTGACCAACTGACTCAGAAAGAGGTGGCCGGGGCGGAACATAATCGCTGGATACTCCAATATATCAATTCCATCGAGCCTGATGTTATCCCTTCTTCTCTCACCGACGAATTGCCTTGGGTCTCGTCTTTCATCAATTGGACCATAGAGCAGGCAAAGATGACCGGTACAAACGATGCGGCGGCCCAGTCCTGGCTCGCTTGGGGTGATCCCCTGTCCAAGCCGAGACCGGGCGCCATTGCCGTATTCAAGACAGAGACCCGCCCTGGAGGGGGTTATGTTGGTTTCTTCCTCTCGGAAACCCCGAATTACATCATTGTGCTGGGAGGGGATTTTGGTAATGCCGTGCGTATTGGGTCACTGAAAAAGTCGGATCTTCTAGGCTATAGGTGGCCGCGAAGCGACTAATCCCTCCAGGTCGTAACCGTTTGCTCCCCCTCCCAGCGGGAGGGGGGGTTTAGGGGGGAGGGGTCTGAATGGTTACCCCGGGTCTTATTCTGCTCCGCCCCTCGTATTGGCGTTCTGGGTCGGCCCCACCACGATGGTGACGAAGCGATCCGGCTTCAGGCGCCGCTGAAAGGCCTCGCGCACCTGGGTGGCGGTGACCGCTTCGACCTTGGCATTGAAGGTCGCGAGATAATCCAGGGGCAGTCCGTAGAAACCAATCAACGCTAACTGTTCCACGATCTTGGCGTTGCTCGCAATCTGTAGCGGAAACCCGCCGGTAAGGTTCTGCTTGGCGTCGCGCAATTCCGCCTCGGTGGGACCCTCCTGCAGAAACCGACGCAAGGTCTGCATCAATACATCAAGGGCCTGCTCGGTCTGGCGGTTCTTGGTCTGTAGGCCCATGAGAAAGGGTCCGCGTTGCTGCATGGGCAGGAAGTAACTGTAGACACTATAGGATAGGCCGCGCTTCTCGCGCACCTCCTCACTGAGCAGGGACACCAGCCCATTGCCTCCCAACACATGGTTACCCACGTAGAGCGGAAAGTAGTCCGGGTCGGTGCGGCTGATGCCCGGCTGACCCACATAGACATGGGTCTGGGTGGAGGGGAAGTCCAGCCGTTCCATCCGCCCCTGGCTCAATTCCATCACCGGCGCCAGAGGCGGGACCGATTCCCCTTTGGCCAGGCCGGAGGTCACCTGGTCGGCAATGCGCTCCGCCTGGGCCCGGTCTACCGCGCCCACCAGGGCCACTACGGTATTTTTCGCCACATAATAACGGCGGAAGTGGTTGATTAGCTCTGCACGGGTGATGGCCGTTACCGACTCCTTGGTACCGGTGGGGTCGTGGGCATAGGGGTGAGTGTCATACAGGGCCTGGTACAGGGCCTTGCTCCCCACGGTGCGGGGTTCCTGCTCGTCCTGACCCAGAGCCACCAAGGTATTTTTGCGTAGGCGCTCCAAGTCCGGCCCTGGGAAGGTGGGATCCCCGAGTAGGGTGGTCAGGGTCCCCAGAGAGGTATCGAGGGCAGGCGCCCGGATCAGGGTACGCAGAGACACCCAGGCCATGTCCCGCAGAGAGCCGACCTCTAGGTCCGAGCCTACCGCCTCTAAGCGCTCGGCAATCTGATCCGCATTCCAGGCCCCCGCCCCCTGGGACAACATGGCGTTCGTCAGGGTGGCGACCCCGGGGCGGTCCTCCCGAGCGCTGCCGGCATTGAACACCAAGCGCACGTTCAACATGGGCAGCTCTGGGGCCTCTACGAACAGCACCTGGGCGCCATTGGCGGTATGCCAAGTCTGGATATTGGGTACTGCCCCGACAGGTACGGCGAACAGCAGACTCGATAACAGGACCGCGGGCGCGGTCAGGTATTTAGCGAAGGACATGGACATCTCCGGGGGCATCGGTGCGCGGCTGTTTGCCGTTCATGGGCTGGGGGGCGAGCACCGCCACCGTGAGATTGTCATCGGTGAGGTACTTGCGTGCCACCGCCTGCACTTGGTCGGCGGTGACGGCGCTGAGGCGTTTCACGTACTGGTCCGCCAGGCGCCAACTGAGGCCCACGCTCTCCAGTTGACCGATCTGCATGGCCTGATAGAACACCGAGTCTTGCTCGAACACCTTGCTGGCAATCACTTGGTTGCGCACCCGCTCCAGCTCACCGGGACTCACCGGCTCATTTTTGATGCGTTCGACCTGGACCCGCAGGGCCTGTTCCAGATCGCCAACGCTGTGCCCCTTGCCCGGCGTACCGTCCAGGCTGAACATCTCCGGTAGGCGAGTGAAGGCGTTGTAATCCGCGTCTACGCTGGCCGCCACCTCGCTGCCGCGCACCAACTCGCGATCAAGGCGGGCACTGGAGCCTCCATCCAGGATCGATGCCAGCATCTCCAGGGCATAAGGCTCCCAATCCGGGCCGGCGCCGCCTGCCTGGGTCGCCTTGTAGCCCATGATTAGGTAGGGCTCCTTGGCGGGGGCCTTGACCAATACACGCTTGATACCGTCCTGGGGCGGTTCGGCGCGGGGCTTGGAGACACCGGTCCGCTCCGCCTTTAGGGGTCCAAAATAGCGGGCGGCCAGGGCAAAGACCTGCTGCGGGTCTACGTCCCCGGCCACCACCAGGGTGGCATTATTGGGGGCATACCAGGTGCGGTACCAGGCGCGCACCTCGTCCACGCTCAGGGCATCCAGGTCGCTCATCCAGCCGATCACCGGATTGCGATAGGGAGAGGCCAGGTAGGCGGTGGCGCTAAAGCGCTCGGCGGTCAGGGCAGTGGGACTGTCCTCGGTGCGCAGTCGTCGTTCCTCCTTCACTACCTCGATCTCCTTGGCGTACTCAGCGGCGGGCAACGTCAAATTGCGCATGCGGTCCGCCTCCAGCTCGAAGGCCACCGCCAACCGATCCTTCGCCAGGCTCTGGAAATAGGCGGTATAGTCGCGGCTGGTGAAGGCGTTCTCATCACCGCCATTGGCGGAGATGATCTCGGAGAACTTGCCTGGCCCGTGCCTCTCGGTACCCTTGAACATCATGTGTTCGAGGGCGTGGGAGATTCCGGTGAGCCCCCCATGCTCGTAGCTGGATCCCACCTTGTACCAGACCTGGGAGGTCACGATCGGCGCACGGTGATCCTCCTTGACGATTACCTTCAAACCGTTATCCAGCACCTGCTCGTGGACCCTCTCATCGGCGGGCGCCAGCGCCGTCACCCCGAGCAGTGCCGCGGCCAGAATCAATTTTCGCATGATCAATCCTCATACTTTACAGTGTCAGCCCAAGCAATTGTAGGGGGCTTCTGCTAGGATGCCCACGCTCCGCCTGGTCGGCAGCGTCGTCCGTGCCGCCGATGGGTTGCGCAGAGCGCACGGCGATTGTTTCAGAGCGAGGGTGTCCAGGACAAGGACGAGTATCGGAACGGACGATAACCGCCGCTAGAGACCGGGGCCATCCCCGACAAGTTCCCCGACCTCGGATGAAAAGCAGCTATGTTTGGTTTCGGTAACCCCAAGACCCAGGACAGCGAGCCTCGCCCCCAGGCAGAGCGCCAGGGCTTGCTCGGGCGCCTCAAGAACCGCCTCGCCCGCACCCGTCATGCCCTAGCGGATGGGTTGACGACCCTGTTGCGTGGGCACAAGGTCATAGACGCGGAGTTGCTGGAGGAGCTGGAGACCCTGCTAATCACCGCCGACGTAGGAGTGGAGACCACCGCCCGGGTGATCGGCGACCTTACCCAGCAGGTCCGGCGTAAGGAGTTAGCGGACCCGCAGGCCCTGTCCGCGGCCCTCAAGGCCCGGTTACTGGAGATTCTGCGCGGTTGTGACGCCCCGGTGCGCGCCGCAGCCCCCGGTCGCCCCCAGGTCATCCTGATGGTGGGGGTAAACGGGGCCGGTAAGACCACCACCATTGGCAAGCTCGCAAGGCATCTCCAAGATCAAGGCAATAGTGTGATGTTGGCCGCTGGCGATACCTTTCGCGCCGCTGCCGTGGAGCAATTGCAGGCCTGGGGGACGCGCAACGGGGTGCCCGTGATCGCCCAACAGCAGGGGGCGGACAGCGCCTCGGTGATCTACGACGCCCTAGAGGCCGCCACCGCCCGGGGCATCGACGTGCTGATCGCCGACACCGCTGGGCGCCTGCACACCAAGTCCAATCTCATGGAAGAGCTGGCCAAGATCGCCCGGGTAATAAAGAAACTCGACCCGGAGGCGCCCCACGAGGTGATGCTGGTGATCGACGCCAGTACCGGTCAAAACGGTCTCAACCAGGCCATCCAGTTCAACGCCGCCATCCCCCTCACCGGCATCACCTTGACCAAGCTCGATGGCACCGCCAAGGGTGGCATCCTGTTCGCCATCGCCGACCGGATGCGGATGCCGATCCGCTTCATCGGCGTGGGAGAGGCCCTGGATGACCTGCGCCCATTCGATGCGGAGGCATTTGTAGAGGCCCTGTTTGGAACCTAGTCAGGGGATGGAACTTTTCTCGCGATCTTGCTGCCCAACGCCCGGTGTCATTGGGCGACCCAGCCGAGAGCGCTAGAAACGCATGGCGGATACAGGCAGAAGCTGGTAGCATAATTTCATATTAAATTACTGGGGATTGATTGGGATGGACGGTAAAGCACTTATTCCTGTCACAATGGCAGTCGGCAGCATTGATGCTTACATCAGCTCTGCCTATCAGATACCGATGCTGAGTCCCGAGGAAGAGCATAGCCTGGCCCTGCGTCTGCGCGCCGAGAACGACCTCGAGGCCGCCCGACAACTGGTTATGTCCCATGTCCGGTTCGTCATTCGTGTTGCCCGGGGCTATAGCGGCTATGGCCTGCCCTTGGCCGACCTGATCCAGGAGGGCACGGTGGGCCTGATGAAGGCGGTGCGCCGCTTCGATCCTGACATGGGGGTGCGCCTGGTGTCCTTTGCGGTGCACTGGATTCGCGCCGAGATTCACGAGTTCATCCTGCGCAACTGGCGAATTGTCAAGGTGGCCACCACTAAGGCCCAGCGCAAGCTGTTCTTCAACTTACGCAGTGCCAAGAAGCGCCTCGGCTGGTTTACCCGGGAGGAGGTCGAGGGAGTGGCCCGGGATCTGAATGTAAAACCCGAGACGGTACTTGAGATGGAGGCCCGGTTGGCCAACTATGATTTGGCCTTCGATCCCCTGGAGACAGACGAGGACGACGGCCCCGCCGCTCCGTCCAATTACCTCCCGGACTTGCGCATGGAGCCTTCCGCTCAGTTGGAGCGGGCTGATACCGCCGATAACGAGCGTGAGCAGCTCTATGCCGCCCTGGAACGGCTTGACGAGCGCAGTCGTGCCATCCTGAATGCGCGTTGGTTGAGCGATCAGAAGTCTACCCTGCACGAACTGGCCGGGCACTACGGGGTGTCCGCCGAGCGCATCCGCCAGATCGAAAAGGCCGCGATGCAGAAGCTCAAGGGGCAATTGGCGGCCTGAACGCGGACCATCCGCTTCAGATGATCCTATTCTTCGCGCTTATAAATAATAGGTCTTGAGAGGCGGAAAGCCGTTGAATTCAACGGCACTATAAGAGGCGGTATAGGCGCCCGTGGAAAGCCAGTACAGGCGGTCACCAATGGCCAACGACAAGGGCAATTGGTAGGCGTATTCCTCGTACATGATGTCAATGCTGTCGCAGGTCGGCCCAGCCAGGATCACCATTCCTGTCTCGCCTTCCCGGTGGGTGTGAATTGGATACTTGATGGATTCCCCCAAGGTTTCCATCAGACCACAAAATACCCCCGCGTCGGTATAGACCCAGCGTTTCAGGTCCGTTTTCGACTTTCGGGCAATCAGAATGACCTCGCTGATTAGAACTCCGGCCTCACCGACCAACCCCCGTCCCGGTTCCAGATAGATCTCCGGTATCGCCTCGCCAAAATGGGCGGTTAAATAGCGGTTGATTTCCTCGGCATAGACAGAAAGGGGATTACTTTTGACCAGGTAATCCGCCGGAAATCCCCCGCCCATGTTGATGGCCTGCAACGGGAGCCCGGCGTTCGCCAACAGCTCAAACAGGCCACGGACCTGGGCAAGCGCCGCGTCCCAGGCCTGAATCTCCCGCTGTTGGGAACCCACATGAAAGGAAATTCCATAGGGCTCCAAGTCAAGTTCGGCGGCCAATGCCACCAGATCCGTGAGCATGCGGGGCTGGCAACCGAATTTTTTCGACAGGGGCCAATCGGAGTCCGAGGTCACGGCGTCCATTAGGAGCCGAAAAAAGACACGGGATCCTGGGGCGGCCTCGGCCAATTGGCGGACATCCGCCTCGCTATCGGTGGTGAACAGCCGCACCCCTTTCTCGTAAGCCTCGCGAACGTGCCGGGCCTTCTTGATGGTATTGCCGAAACTCACCCGATCCGGGGACACCCCGAGGGCGAGCACTTGGTCGAGTTCATGGATCGAGGCGATATCAAAGCAGGATCCAAAATCCCTAAGCAAGGCCAATAGGGGCGTCCCTGGATTGGCCTTGACCGCGTAATAAATGCGGGCATGGGGAAAACCGGCGCGAAAGGCCGCGAACTTTTGCCGAACCTTATCCTTAAACAGGACCAGAAACGGCGTCTCCTGGGTTTCGGAAAACCGCAGGAGTTCGTTCCACTCCTCGGAAGAATAGTAATTCAGGTACATCGTGGGTTTATTTTTTTGCTAGGGCGATCAGCGGATTGGCCGCCGAAATCGTCACCGTGGCGGTCGAATGGGCAAGTTCCTCGTCGAGCGGACCCACCGCACCGTCAAAAGATGCCACGCTGCCCGGTTCGACTTCCTTGATCTCGGTGGGCAGACCGATCCGATCCAGGATCGCGAGGAAGGGTTCGGGGTCCAGTTCCTCGACATTCACCATGGTGTTCGGGGCCCAAATGCCTTGGGCCACCAGCATCGCCGCCGCCACTGGGGGCACGCCGGCGGTATAGCTGATGCCTTGGGAGCCCAGCTCCTCGAAACAGTGCCGATGATCCGAGACCTGGTAAATCAACAGCTCGCGGGCACGGCCATCCTTCCAACCCTTGACGAAGTTACCGATGCAGGTCTTGCCGGTGTAGCCTGGGGCCAGCGTCATGGGATCCGGCAGCACCGCCTTGAGAACCTTGAGGGGCACGACCTCCTGGCCGGTCGTCAAGGTGACCGGAAGATGGGACAGCAATCCGAGGGTCCGCAGCACCGTGAAGACATTGATGTAATGGTCGCCGAAGCCCATCCAAAAACGGATGCTGTTGGCGTCGATATTCTTCGACAGGGAATGCAGCTCATCGTGGCCGTTGAGATAGATGGGACAAGGCCCCACCACAGGCAAGTCATAGACCCGTTTGACGGAATGAGTGGGGTATTCCCGCCATTGCCGATCAATCCAGGTCCAGACCTTGACGAATTCGCGGAAATTGATTTCCGGGTCGAAATTGGTGGCGAAATACTTGCCATGACTGCCGGCGTTGACATCGATAATATCAATGGTATCGATTTTATCGAAATAGCGTTTGACCGCCAGGGCGCAATAGGCATTGACCACTCCCGGATCAAAACCAACGCCGAGGATCGCCGTGAGGCCCTTGGCGGCGCAACGCTCCTTGCGCTTCCATTCATAATTGGCGTACCAGGGGGGCGTTTCACAGACCTTATCCGGTTCCTCGTGAATGGCGGTATCCAGGTAGACCGCCCCGGTCTCGAGACAGGCCTCCAGCACCGACATGTTGATGAAGGCAGCCCCCAGATTGATCACAATCTCAGAGTTCGTTTCCCGAATGAGCCGGACCGTCGCCGGAATATCCAGGGCGTCCAGTGATCGGGCATGGAGGCGGCGATCGGTGTCCTTGAGGTGTCCTCGGGCGCGAATGCCGTCGAGGATGGCCTCGCACTTCGATAGCGTCCGCGAGGCAAGGCAGATATCACCCAAGATATCGTTGTTCATGGCGGCCTTGTGGGCGGCAACATGGGCCACGCCGCCGGCGCCGATAATCAGTACATTTTTTTTCATTGCGTGCGTTCCGCTCACTCAAGAAAGGTTGCGCTTGAAGTCCGCATAACCAAATGACCTTACGCGCTCCAAGGCGCCATCCAAGCGCCTCACCACGATGGCGGGCATGGCGACGCCGTTAAACCAATTTTTCTTCACCATGGTGTAGCCCCCGGCGTCGGCGATTCTCACCTCGTCGCCAATGGCCAGTGGCGTCCGTAAGGCATATTCACCGAACACATCACCGGCCAGACAGGTACGACCGGCCACCAGGGTTCGGTACTCGCCGAGGTCTGGTCGGGAGAGCCGGGGC
>Ga0163199_1002208_pt1 | contig 11903 bp, 10 predicted proteins | sample PL_2010_150m_FD_113537 | JGI IMG/M metagenome (GOLD analysis project Ga0163199, IMG submission 113537) | Freshwater microbial communities from Powell Lake, British Columbia, Canada to study Microbial Dark Matter (Phase II) - PL_2010_150m | ecosystem: Environmental > Aquatic > Freshwater > Lake ...
GACCTGCACGAGGCTGGGCAAATGATTCAGGCTGCCGTTACCCGGCAGGTCGATGGTTACGACTTCTGCGCCGCGCACGTGGGCTTTGAAGGTGTCGACAAATGGCCCCCAGTGGCGCCCTTCGCGCGTAAGTCCGCGCAGGAATACCCAGGTACTCATTCGCCCAGTCCCCGATACCACCGGGCCAGAGCCTGCTCCCGGTGCCACTCCCGCTTCTCGGCGCCCGGCAGCCAGCCGCGGTTTCCGCAAGCCGCCCGGCCGAGGAAGTCGAGCCAAGACAGGTGGCGCCGCAGGACGCGCTGCAAGCGGTGATCGATCAAGGGGTTGAAGATTCCATGGCGCGAGAGCAACTGGCGCGGATTCTTCTTTACCCACAACCACGAGCCCATCTCGAGAGTCAAGGGCAGGAAGATGTTCTCCGGCTTTCCCGTAGACTGCCGGTAGAGATAGTCCCAGAGGTCGCCGTGGGCGCGGTACTGGCGGCTTTGCGGTTCGAAAAGATAATTGTGATTGGTGTAGGTCTGGTCGAAGATTCCCTTCAGCGCATGGATCTCGGGCAGGTGTTCCATGGGCATGGAGGTATGTGCGTAAGGAAACCAGATGCGGTCGTGCACTCCGAAACCCGAGTGGCAATCCACCGCCAGACTGAATTCGCGCACCAGCAGTTCCTCTTTCACGACCTTGCAAACCGCCAGATTCTCCGCTTCCATCGGCGCAGCGGCGGGCCCGCGGTACCAAGGCAAGCGGGCACTGAGCCGCTGCCCGCCGATCAGGAACGGTACTCGCTCCGCCGATTCGACGGGTGCATTGCGCATCAGATCGACGCCATTGCAATTCGCCCGCGTGCCGCGCCGCATGCCGCCGGGATTCACCAGCGGCATGAACACCAGGCGCACGGACTCAAGTTGGCGATGCAATACGCTGTCCCAGCGCAGACGCACCAGCAGGCTGTTCAGGTACACCATCACCACTTCGCTACCGATCCGCTCCAGCCCGTGGAATCCGCCGAAGAAACCCACCGCCGGAACATCCGCATGCGGATTTCCCAGCGTAATGACATAGACAGGAAGAGCTTGACCCTCGGTCGCGACTTCGCAAACGACACGCACCTCGACGCTGGCGGGAGCATTGCCGATGATGGCCTCCAGTTCGGTGAGTTCCGGCGAATCGGGAAAGCGAGGCATTTCGATGGAGGGCTGGATGTGTCGACAAGTCCCGCGGCAACAGTCCCTCAGCCGGGATCGGCCTCGCGCTGCCGCGCTCGTCTCAAGCGACGCAAGGCGCAAAGCTCCAAGACTAGCCAACCCGCGAAGTAGAGCAGAAATACCGTCGAATGCGTGGCAATTATTTCGAAGATCTGATCGATGGCCCGCCCCTCACAAGCCGTCCAGCATCCACAGCTTGATCATTCCTGTTTCAAAAGCCTCGTCGAAGATTCTGCGCAGATCGAATTTTTTCAGGAACATGACCTGCTCTCCGCTAGGGTGGCAATGACCCACCCTAGCATTGGGAGGTTAAGTTTGTATTGCGGCAGTCTTAAGCTTGGATGACACAGGGGGCGAACGGCGGCAATTCCCGAAGTCAGCGCACGGACCCGGATGCTTGCAGTGTTCGATACGGGTCCGCGACCTTGTTTAGCATGCGCGCAATGACCCTGCCATCCACCGTCGCCGCCGGCTTGACGCCCAGGATGGCCAAGACCGTCGGCGCGATGTCGATATTGCGCACCACTTCAAGCGTGCGGCCCGGTTGCAACTCAGGGCCGGCGGCATAGAGGATGGCGCTCATCGATGGGAGCGCGGAGTCGTAGCCGTGGGCACCGTGAAAATTCGGCACCGAAAGCACCGTCGCCGCGCGATCATAAGGAGCATCGCCGAGGCGCGCCACGACGGGCGACTGGGCGCCGTCGAAATTGTAGCCCTCGGTCATCAGCGCGAACACATCGCCGGAGTCCTGGCCGATGTTCTCGTCGGTACAGAAGCCGGGATTGCCGCAGGCGAGCGGCCGCGTCCACACCTGGGAAAACAGTTTGCCGGCCGTCGGGTTGTAAAACCTGTTCGGGTCCGAGGCACCCCGCAGCACCCCGGCTATCCGCTCGACGTTGGCTTGAAACTCGGATGGCGAGATGGTCCCGCCGGGCTCACGGTCTTGCAGGTTTACGTAGACGTGGGCCACCGGGCCGGTGGTACGCAACGCGAATTGGCTCAGGTCGATGCCGGCGTTGGCTAGCAGATTTCGCAGGTTCGCGGCGCTGTGAAAAGGCGCCATGCCGTGGTCGGACACCACGATCACGTCGGCTTGCGGCGCGCCGCGGCGGTCCACTCCTGTTTCCCTGATGACGGCCTCGACCGCATCGCTGGCCTGCCGGTAGGCGAAGCGCAGATAGCGTTGGTAGCGCGCGATCTTGTCGAGATCCTGGCCGCGGGCGCCGGGCGGATTGCCCGGTGTGCCGATGCTGGTCGGGTCGCGGGGATCGGTGGCCTGGCGCGGATCCGAAAGCGTGAATTGGTGTTCCGAACCGTCGGGCTGCTCGATGTAGATCATCGCCAGATCGGCGTCCGGGTTCTGCCGGATCGCCCGCAGCGCCACCTCGGTCTGATAGGCGACAAAGCTCCTGACCTGGTCCAGGAACATCGCTTCCAGCTCCAACTGCGGAAAGCCGTCGAAGCCGGAACTCAGACGTTCGAGGATATGGTAATCGGGCTGCTGTGCCCAGGAGCCGACCTGGTTATTGATGTCGTCCACCACCGCCAGCACCTGCGGGTTGCGCGGGATGAAGCCCAGCGCATAGCGGGCGAAACGCACTGCGGAAAGATCCGCCGCCATCCTGCTGACATAATAGGCAGTGCCGACCCGGTTGCCGGAGCCTTCGAAGAAATACCTTCGCGACGGTGCTCCCTGTTTGGCATAGGCCGGACCGGTCGACGGCAGGGCGAGGGAACCGGCGGGAATCGCTGCGTTCGCGTCGAAGATGACCAGGGTATCGTAATTGACCTTGCCGTCATCGCTGGTGTCCAGCGCCGCAACGTGGATGTCGTAGCGCAAGCTGCGCCCAGACTCGCTGCTCAACCCGCAGCCAGCGCTGGTTTGCGGCGAGCAGAAGACTGTCTCCAGCGCGTCGCGGGTGCTCTGCACGGGGCTGAACGAGACGTGCCCGGCGGCGGCGAGCTGGCGCGTCAGGACTGGTTCCGCCGGCGCGAAGCTATCTGCGTTCAGGGAAAATCCTTGCGCTCCCAGGCCGCCGCCGACGCCATAAGGCACCGTGTAGGCGGAGATGCGATTGGGTGTGGCCGATTGCACCAGCGTCCCGGCGATGCGGATGTCGGCGCCATCGCTTCCGGGCCAACTGGCGGTGACCACCTTCTTGCCGGCGTTGCGCAGTTGCAACCAAAGCGGCTCGGCGCTGGGAGCGAAGCTGGGCGCTAGCGGGCTGATCTGGTATCCGCCGATCGGAGCGGCGAAACCGCTGGTGCTGGTGACTATGCTCGCGCCGACCGGATGGAAGCTGTTGGCCGAAATGCCGTTATGCACCGCAGTCGAACCGGTAGCGATGGCGATATGCGCCACCGCGGTCACCGAGGGCGTGGCGGTGATATTCTGTTCGGCAACCACGCCGTGCTCCTTCAGGCGTCCCAGACCGCTGTGCGGGTCGAGGCTGCCGTCCTTGAGGTATTTCTCCACCAGATCGGGTTTGGCGCCGTCGAGGGAAATCAATACCACCCTCGGTGCGCCAAAGACCGCCGCGGAACACAGCCAGATCGCCGCGGCGGCGACACTGCGCCTCACTGCTTGGCCGCCGTGGCGATGCTGAGATGGGAAACCGCCGCCACCGACCTTTCGCCCACGCCCATGGCGGCGCGCATCAGCAGGATCTTCAGGTGGTCGCTGATGCGTTCGACGCGGTCGCGGAAATGGTTGAGAAATACCAGCCCGACCAGCGCAATGCTGATGCCCAAGGCGGTGGCGAACAAGGCCGTGCCGATACCCGCTGAGACACCTTGCGGATCGGAGATGCCGGATTGGGCCAGGGTGACAAAGGTCTCGATGATGCCGAGGATGGTGCCCAGCAGGCCCAGCAGCGGCGCCGCCGTGACCACGGTGTCGAGCATCCAGAGGTGGCTCTGTAGCTTGGCCTTCATGGCGATATAGATGGCGCCGGACAAGTCTTCGACATCGTCGCGGTTGCGCAGGCGATGCCGCTCCCCGAGCATTTGCCGTAGCGTCTCCGCCGGCACCGAGTCGCGGCCGGTGAGGGCTTCGGGCAAGCCCGGCGCCGCCAGCATATCCACGGTCAATGCGGTTTCCAGCAAGCGGGCATGGCGCAGGGTGTAGCCATAGAAGATCATGCGTTCGACCGCCACCATCACCGTCAAGGCAAGGGCTGCGTACATGATGTAGAAAGTGATTTGGTGCAACAGGCTCATGTTCATCGGCGGTCTCCGTTGGCGGCCCCGCCCCGTTTCCGCGGCGCGGGGCTGCCAGGCAGGGTTAAAAGTCGGATTGCAGCGTCACGCTGAAAGCACGCGGCGCGCCGACATAGAAGCTCGGCGAGGAACCAATGACGATGGCGCCGGCCGGCGTGGTGTAAGCGGAGGCGTTGTTGGTGAAGCTGCTGCCGGAAGTGACGCTCAAATAGCCGGCGTTGAACAGGTTGGAGACATTGAACTTGAGCTGCGGCTTCTTGAAGAATGCCGCGGACGGAAGCTCGAAGCCGGTGCCGACATTGACCACGGTATAGCCGTCGACGCTATCGTCGTTGAGCAAGGTGGTGTAGCGTTTGCCCGTGTATTTCAACTGGCCGAAGGCATACCAGCCGTTTGCGGCATACTGGGCGCCGAGGCCCGCCATGGTGCGCGGTGCATCCGGAAACTGCTTGCCAGTGGTCGGAAGCGTCACCCAGGCCTTGTTGGTGGCCTGGACCACGATCTTGTCCTCGTTGATCTGGCTGTCCGCGAGGGTCAGCGAGCCATACAGGGACCAATGCGCCGCCGGCACCCAGCCGGCCTCCAGTTCCAGGCCCTGGGTGCGTGAAGCGCCGACATTCATGCTGGTGGACATGTTCGAGACAGGATCGTAGGAACTGGCGATGCGGTCCCGGAAGTCGATGCGATACAGCGAGGCGGACAGGGTAAGTTTCTCGTTCTGCAGGCGGTAGCCGAAGTCGTAGTTGTTCGAGGTTTCCTTGTCTACCACCGGATTGAGCAGCGTCCAGCCGGTGAGTACGCCGTTGGCAACGCTGCCGCCGGTTACCAGCCCGGACAGCACGTAGTTGGCCGGCGCGTGGAAATTCTGCGCGCCATTGAAGAACATCGACTGCTCCTTGCTGAGCTGGTACTTGGCGCCGATGTTGGGCAGCACAGCGCTGTAGGTGCGCGAGATCGAGTAGTCGGCACCGTAGCCGGTCAACTGGCCGCTGGCGGTGTTGGTGAAGTCGCGGGTGATGGAGCGATCGGAAAGACCCAGCGCCACGACGAGGCGGTTGTCCATCAAGCTGATGTTGTCCTGGACGAAGGCCGCCTTGCCGGTGCTAAGCGTGTAGTAATTGCGGTATTCGACCGGCGTGCCGTCGTTGTAGCGCAGCCACTGGTCGGGGTTCGCCATGAAGACGTCGGCGGCTTTGCCGGCATTGTCGATCGGCACATAAGGCCCGGTCTGGCGGTGGCGGGCGCGCTCGTACCAGAGGCCGGCGGTGAGGTGGTTGCTGTCGGAGAGGTCGGCATCGACCTTGACGTTGATGCCGGGCCGGTCGGTGTGAGTTACCGAGCCGTTGTAGACGAAGATCTTGTTGCCGGTGACCGCCGGGTCATAGAACGGGGCGATGCCGCCGTGCACCGAGGCGCCGCTTGCGGCGGCATCGGTGAGGGTCTGCAATTCGTTGCCGCCGGTGCCGTAGCCGTACCAGAAGTACGGACTGACGTTGAGCACCACCTTGTCGGCGAGCTTGAAGGTTCCGTTCAGCGTCGCCACCACATTCTCGAAAGGATTCAGGTTGAGGCCGTAGTAGCCGAGGTTGGCGTCGCCGATGGATCCCGAACTGCTGGTGATGTTGGCGGCGGCGTTGGGGCCGTAGGCCGGATCGTTCACCTTGGTGCCGGCAAACGGCTGATGCACCGGCGGGACTGAACCGAAATCGTAAGTGTCGCCGTACAAGGCAAGCTGGCTCTTCTTCAGGCTGCGGATATTGGCATTGACCGCCTTGTTATAGAGAAAACCGGCGGTGATGACATTGCCGCCGCCGAGATCGACATTGCCCTTCAAGTCCACGTGGTCGCGGTCGGCCCTGCCCGGGCCCTTGAACTTGTCGACGCGGCTCTTCGAGGCGCAGATGGCGAACTTCGCCGCGCCCAGCTTGCCGCTATCCGCCCGCGCGAAGGTGCGGGAAAGGTTGTTGCTCCCCACCGATTGCGCGATACGGAGATTTCTATCGTCCATCGGAGAGATGGTGTTGATCCCGACGTTGCCGCCGCTGGCGCCGACATGGGGCGCTTCGACGTCGGTCGAGCCCTGGGTGACGAAGATGTTGTCGATGCACTCGGCGTCCGTGTACTCCTGCGGATACACCGCGAAATTGCCGGAGTCATTGACCGGCGCACCGTCGATGGTGAAGCCGACCTGGTCGCCATTGAAGCCGCGCACCCGCACGCCGCCGCCGAACAGGCCGGTGGCGTCGTTGCTATAGGCATTCACGCCGGGCAGCAGGTTGAGCATTTGAAACGGATTGCTGGTCGGCGCCTGTTTCTCGATGAAATCCCGGCTGACCGAGCTGCGCGCCTTGGGCGAGTCCTCCTGCTGGATCAGGCCGGAATCGGTGCCGCTGCCTTCGACGGCGATGCTGCCGATGTTGCTGGTGGTCTGGGCCAGCACGCCGCCCGTCAGGAACAGGCTGGAAACGAAGATTGAAATTCTTTTCTTGGCGATACGCATGCTTGTGACCTCTTTGATGAAGAAATAGTTGCGATGAACCAGCGGGGCGCTTGCGCTCAACTGGCGGGTATGAACTCCAACTCCACGGTGAAGCGGTGACTCGCCTGCCCGCTCCAGGCGGCGTCTGGAAATACGGGGAAACCGCCGCGTTGCACGGTGGCCAGCGCGCTACGGTCGAGCAGCAGCGAATCCGAAGACTCGTCGATACCAGAGCTCTGCAACTGCCCATCGCGGCCTAGGGTGAACCACACCCGCGTCTTGCCGCGCGGCCTTCGAATGCTGGCTTCGCGGCCGGTCGGATAGCGCTTGATGCTGGTCAGGTAGCCGCGAACGCTGGCCACATAGGCATCTTCGACGCGTGCCGGATGCGGCATGGGCGGCGGCTCAGCCGGGGCTGGGAGCGGCGGCGCGGCAATCCGGGCGGGAACTCTCGCTACTGAAGGTTGGAGCAACAGGGCGCTGGCGGCGACCACTTCCTCGTCGCGCACGGGAGCGTCCGGCACAGGCAGGCTGTTGTGCGTTCGCGCCGGCAGCGGGCGCGGCACCGGGCTCGGCGCAGGCGGCGGCGCGACGGCTTCCGGGGGCGCCACCATCTGCACGGCAAACAGTTCCTCCGGCGGCAATGCCTTTGCGCTCGGACGATACTTGAGCAGCGGCGACAGCAAGAGACCGAGCGCCACCAGGGCGACCAGCCGGGAAATGTCGTCGCGCTGCGCGTACCAGTCGATCATGGTTTTCGCCTGGCGGCGATCGACAGGGCGTCTATGCCGCTGCTCTTGACCGCGTCCATGACGTCGATCAGGCGCTGTAGTTCCACCTCGGCGTCGCCCTTGACGATGACGTTGACCTGCGCTTTCGTCTGCTTCAGGGCACTCAACCGCTCGGGCAATTCGGCGATGCCGGTTTCCTTCCCGTCCAGTTGCATGACGCCGAATTTGCTAACAGTGATGATCGCGTTATGCGTCTCGCGATTGTCCTGCGCCGTAGTCGAGGTCGGCAGGCGGGTCTTCAGCCCGGCCGCCGGAATCACGTTGATGCTGATAAGCACGAAGAACACCAGCAGAAACATCATCACATCGATCATCGGAATGATCTCGATGCGGGCGCGGGGATGAGATTCGTCTTCCCAGGTTCTCACGGCACAGTTCCAATGATGAAGTTGGCCGGATTCTAGACAGGACAGATGACAGAGCCATTACAACTTTGCGGCCACCGACGCGGCCGCAGCACAATGCAGCCCGCTCCCGGCCAACTTGCAGCGCAGCACCGCCTTGCCCGCACGGTCCCATTCCGTGAACACCCAACTCGCGCCGGCGCGTTCCATGGTGAGAAAGCCGAAGTCGGCACGGCTGATGATTTCATCGACGATGGCGCCGGGCGCGGGCTGGTCGTGCGCAGACAAGGCACCGGGCAAGGGCAGGCTCAGGGCGCTGCCGGCGTTGCCGGTGACGAAGACCGCGGGATGATCGGACTTGAAACTGATCGCCTCGAACAAATGCACGTGGCCGTTCAGGGTCAGATTGATGCCGGGAGCGAACAGCCGGCCCGGATGCCGGTCGCGCATCACCGATTGCAGCGCGGCATTGCCGGGGTGGGCTTGCCGGTCCATGGAAGAGGAAAAGCCCAGCACCGGGTGGTGGTTGAGGAAGAAATTCTGCGCCTTGTCGCGCGTCAGTTCATCCACCTCGCGCAGTTGGGCGGCATATCTTTCGTAGGGCTCGTCCCCGGGCGCGTAGGGCTTGTCTGCCGCCCTCGAGGAATCGAACACGATTAACTGGGTATCCGCGCCAATCGGCACCGCGTAGGGAGAAGTGAAGTCGCCCTCGCCATCGTGCGCCGGATCGTCGCAGGAGCGGCGACTGGCAAAAGGGCCTGGATCGAGAAAGCGGAACCAGCCCTGGCCGGCACGCGAACAGGACTCATGATTGCCGCGCACTACGACCCAGGGTGCGGCCTTCAGCAAAGGTCGGGCCGGACGGAAAAAGTCCGCATTCCAGGCATCGAAGCCATAGCCCCAGGGGCTTCCGGCACACCCCTGGTCCGCAGCCGGACAGGGACTCTCGCGGTAGTGAATATCCCCCAGATGCACCACCAGATCGGGGTGCCAAGCCGCGGCACGGGTGCTGATCGCCTTGAACGGCCAACTCTTCGGATTCTTGCAGGCCTGAAAAGCATGCTCCGAGGCCTTCATGCGGCAGCCAGTATCGCCGATGAAGAGGATTCGTCGCGGCTGAGCAACAGGAACCGGCAGCCGGGTACCGGCCACTAGGATCTTCCGCACACCTGCCGGCAGGGCGGCTTCGCATACCGACACCGGGAAACTGGCATCCTTGCTCTGCTGCTGCGCACCGCCACGATTCGGCACGCGTCCGGCGGCGCTGCGCAGGTTCATGGCGAACGCCGGAGTGGCGTCGATCCTGATGTCCGGACAGTGGTCGTGCGATGTGACCGCCCGGGCGACGGCCTTGCCATTCTCTCCGAGGATCACATAGGCATGGAAGACTGGCTTGGCCGCTGCCTCAAGCGTCAATCCGGAGCCCAGCAGCAAGGCTGGCAAAACTCGTAGCAGGGCGCGACGGTACCGGGAAGGGATTCGCATTTTCTTGGCCAAAGTCGAAAGCCGCCAAATCTACCTGACGATGATGACATTCGTGTGTCGGTCAGGCGGTCTCGGCGAATGAAATATTGCCGCAACCCAATTGTCATCCTGCCGCAATTTTCGATCGTCAGAATGTCGCCGCTGAAGCAGTTGATAGACCGGCTGATCGTCCCCAATCCCAAACTGAGAAAGAATCCATGAACCCACCCGTCTCGCATCGTCAGACCAGAATTGCCACGTCGATTGCCCTTGCCCTGTTGAGCCTGTCGGCGGTCGCCGAGCCGGTCCAGGTGGCGATGGACACCAGCCAGGACGACGTCGTCAGAATCGTTGTCAAAGGCGCCTACGCCGGAGAAAGGGATGCCAAGGGAACCGCATCGGCGGTGGCACCGACGCAATCCAGCCTGCAGACGACCGAACCTCAGTCCATCATCACCCGTGACTTCATCGAACTGTCGGTCGCCCCGACGGCCGAGTACAGCCGCGTCGTGAATATCGCGCCGAGCCTGTCGGGAGACTCGGCCAACGGGCCCGGGCTGTCGGAAACCAAGACCAACATGCGCGGATTCTCCGATGACCAGTACAACATCACTTTCGACGGCATTCCCTGGGGCGACACCAACAATCCGGCGCACCATTCGACCTCGTTCTTCCCGGCTTCGGTGATCGGCGGCGCGGTGGTCGAGCGCGGCCCGGGCAATGCCGGCAACTTCGGCTACGCCACCTTTGGCGGCTCGATCAATCTGTTCTCGAAAAAGCCCTCGCTGGAACAGAACACCAGCGTGTTCGGCTCGATCGGCACCTGGAATACCAAGCTGCTCGGCGCCGCCTATGAATCCGGGAGCATGAAGGATTTTGGCAATGCCACGCTGCAATTGAATTTCCAGGAGATCAAATCGGATGGCTACCTGACCGAGAACAGCATCAAGAGCGACAACTACATGCTCAAGTTCCAGCGCCCGGTCGGGCAGGACACCCTGCTGACGGTCTTCGTCAGCGCCAACAAGATCGACTATGTCCAGCCGGATAACAACAAGGGACCGACATTGGCGCAGGTCGCCGCCTTCGGCAAGAACTACAGCTTGAACCAGGATCCGACCAGCTTCAACTACGCGGGCTACAACTATACGCACAAGGACACGGACTTCAGCTACGTCCGCCTGGAAACCGACTGGTCCGATGGCTGGTCGAGCGACAACCAGCTCTATACCTATGCCTACGACAACCAGACGATCTCCTCCACCGATCCCACGGGCACCGCGAAACCCGGCACCATCATTGGGCCAAAGGGCAACAAGGATATTCCCGGCATCGACAAGCAGAACAAGTACCGCGTCTATGGCGATATCTTCAGGCTCAACAAGGACCTGCAGAACGGCACCGTGCGCGCCGGATTCTGGTACGAGAAGTCGGACTCGGATCGCCACCAATACGACCTCGACCTCACCCTGGGGATGATTCGCGACCCGCGCGAAACCAAGCCCACGCCGGTGCAGTTTCCCAGTGTGCTGTTCGATCAGTTGTCCACTATCAAGACCTTCCAGCCCTTCGCCGAGTTCTAGTGGAAGCTGACGAATGGTCTCTCGGTCACGCCGGGCATCAAACAAGTGGAGATCACCCGTTCGGTGGACGCGATGGTCAACCAGACCAGCCGGCTACCGCAAAATGCCTCCGTCGACTACCGTGCCACCCTGCCCTTCCTGACCGTGAACCAGCAACTGGGCAAGGAATTGGCGGTCTATGGCCAGTATGCGAGGGGCTATCAGATTCCCGACCTCAAGTCCTTCTATATTGTGGATCCGACCAAGAACAGCACTGATCCGCAGAAATCCACCAACTACCAGGTGGGCGTCGTGGGCAAGTCGCAGCGACTGACCTGGGATCTGGACCTGTATCAGATCGACTTCACCAACAAGTATGTGTCCAACGGCCAGGGCGGCAACGCGGCAGCCTATGTAAATCTCGGCGGTGTCACCTACAAGGGTATCGAGGGACAGATCACCTATGTGGTCGGAAGCGGCTTCTCGCTGTATGCCAACGGCTCGCTCAACAAGGCCACGGCGGCGGATACCGGCAAGACGATCTCCAATCTCCCCAACATGACCTCGGCACTGGGCGCCCTGTTTGAGTCCGGACCCTGGTCGGCTTCCCTGATCTCCAAACGCACCGGGGAAATTCACCAGACCGACTACTCTGCCAGCGCACCGGCCGACTATGACTTCTACAAGACGCCCGCGTATGACAACACCGATCTGGGGATTGCCTACACAATTGCCCATCCGGGGGCAGGCATGAAGCGTCTGAAGCTGCAGTTCAACGTCTTCAACCTCGGGGACAGCCAGAAGATCACCTCGATTGCCGCGGGCAAGACCGCTGCCAC
>Ga0163199_1002212_pt1 | contig 11897 bp, 11 predicted proteins | sample PL_2010_150m_FD_113537 | JGI IMG/M metagenome (GOLD analysis project Ga0163199, IMG submission 113537) | Freshwater microbial communities from Powell Lake, British Columbia, Canada to study Microbial Dark Matter (Phase II) - PL_2010_150m | ecosystem: Environmental > Aquatic > Freshwater > Lake ...
CCCCGCCGATGCCGACGACACAGACATGCGTGGCCGCGAACTTCGCCAGCGCGGACGCCCCATAGAGGCGGGCCATGCCGCCGAAGCGCCGCTCGAAGTCCATTGCCACGTGTGTATCCACTCGCGCCATCATCCCGCCCGGTCCCACATTTTGCCGGCCAGCATCATGGCACAATGCACGCCGGATGACCAAGCAATCTCCCGGCGCGATGCCAGCCCCCCTGCCCGAGCCTTCAGCCGACGCGCGCGCCGCCAGCGCAGCCCTGTGCGCACTGATTACTGCCGAAATTGTCGCGGCGGGCGGGTGGATTCCGTTCACTCGATACATGGAACTGGCCTTGTATGCCCCCGGACTGGGCTACTACAGCGGTGGTTCGCAAAAGTTCGGCGAGGCAGGAGATTTCATTACCGCCCCCGAACTGACCCCGTTGTTCGCCCACGCGCTGGCCGCGCAGGTGGCGCAGGTGTTGGCGCAGTCGGCGCCGCAGGTACTCGAGGTCGGTGCCGGCCGGGGCATCTTCGCGGCGCAGTTGCTGCTGGAACTTGAACGTGGCGATTGCTTGCCGGATCGTTACCTGATCCTGGAGCTCTCCGGCGAGTTAAGGACGCGCCAGCACCAAACATTGCTTCGGACGGCTCCTCATCTCGCGGCGCGGGTGGTGTGGCTCGACGCCTTGCCCCAGTCCTTCGCGGGCCTGGTGCTTGGCAACGAGTTGCTCGACGCCATGCCCGTGGCGCTGGTCGAGTGGTCCGACGGCGGCCCCGAAGCAATCCTGGAACGCGGCTTGGCTCTGGGCGAGCGCGGCGGTTTCAGCTGGGCATCCCGCCCGGCGCAAGGCGAACTGCTGCTTGCGGCGCAGGTGCTGGCGCGCGAAGTACCGATCGCCGCCCCCTACGTCTCGGAAATCGGTCTGCCCGCGCGCGCCTGGATTGGCGAATGGGGCCGTATCCTCGAGCGCGGCGCCGTACTCCTTCTGGACTATGGCTTCCCTCGCCGTGAGTACTACTTTCCCCAGCGCAGCCATGGCACGCTGATGTGCCATTATCGTCATCACGCCCATGCTGATCCGCTGTGGTGGCCGGGACTCAATGACATTACCGCACACGTCGATTTCACCGCCGTCGCCGAAGCCGGGTTCGAAGCCGGACTCGAGGTGTGCGGCTATGCCAGCCAGGCCCAGTTTCTTCTCAACTGCGGCATAACCGAGATTCTCCGACGGCTGCCCAACGACCAGGGAAAGGTCTTCCTGGCGCAATCACGCGCCGTCGGGAAGCTGATTTCGCCGAACGAGATGGGCGAGCTGTTCAAGGTGATTGCCCTGGGGCGGGGGTTGAAACAGGGCCTGATCGGATTCAACCAAGGGGATCGACTGCATTCCCTTTAGGCACCATGCGTGTCACCAGTGGTGCCAGCAGGCTGCCCAACCCGAGGCTGCCGCAGGCGAGAAGCCAGGCCGTGGAAGACAGGTGTCCGCCGCCGGCATCCAGCACGGTGCCGAACAGCAGCGGGCCGAGGAATCCGGCGCCAAAGCCGAACATCGAATAGACCGCCATCGCCGCTCCGCGCCGGAGAGGATCTGCCGTGGCGATGAGGCCGGCGGTCAGCGCCGCCGAGTCGGCCATGACGGCGACGTTGTAGATCAACAGTACGACGAGCAGAAGTTGCCACGGCCACAGAATCGCGAGCCCGGCGACCCAGGCGAGCGCTCCGGACAGCAGCATGACCCCGAGGATCACCCTGCGCCGACCGACCCGCCCGGCGAGTTCGTTGCCCAAAATGCTGGCCGGAATCCCGACCAGGTTGATTAGCGCGGCGGCACTGGCCGGCGCCAGCGGCACCGAAGCGACGCTGCCCGAGGCAAAGCCGAAGACCAGCAGGGCCACGATCCACGCCCGCAGACCGAACAATTCCCAACAATGGACGGCATAGCCCGCCACATAGCCAAGCACCGCCCGATCCCGCAATACGCCCAGCATGTGCAATATACCCGGACGATGGGAGGCGGCGACCGGCGGCGGCAGCGGCCGCAGCAGATAGACTACCAGCGCGCTGGCCAGCAACGGTCCGAGGGCAGCCAGCACAAAGGCGTTGCGCCAACCGAAGGCATCCGCCACGGCGCCAGACAGCGCGTAGGAAAAGCTCGCGCCAATGCCGAACGTGGACGTATAGAAGGCGATATAACGCGCCTGGCGCGGCCCGGCGATGCGGTCGGTCAGCGCCTTCAAACCGGGCATGTAGGTGCCAGCAAGGCCGGCGCCGGTGACCATCTGGAATAATCCGGCAGTCACGGCGCCGTTGGCCAGCAGGGCGAATCCGAGGCAGCCGGCGGCCGAAAGAAGGCACGAGAAGAAGAACACCCGGCGGGCGTCGATGCGGTCAGTGAGACCCGAAAGCCAGGGCACGGCCAGCATATAGCCGCAGAAGAAAACACCGCCGATCAGCCCCCCCTCCTTGCCCGAAAGGCCCCATGCCTCCTGCAGTTGCGGCAGCAGCGACGGCCAGGTCGCGAAGCCGGCCATGCTCAACACCTCGGCCAGACACAGCAGTGTGACTATCTTGCCCTGGCCGGGCCGGTCGCCGGTATGGGCCATCGGGGAGTCTGCTCCCGGCCGCTCAGACGCACAGCCGCTGCAGGCAGCTGCGGATGGCGGGCGGGATGACGGTCGGTTTGTCGGTCTCCCGGGCGACGAAGACGTGAACGAAATGACCGGTGGCCGCCGGTTTGTCTTCACCCTGGCGGAACAGGCCGATCTCGTAGCGCACCGAGGAATTGCCGAGGTGCGCGACGCGCAGGCCGGCATCGATGGTGTCGGGGAAACTGAACGAACGGTGAAAGCGGCAGGTCGTCTCGACCGCGTAACCGACCACGCTGCCATCGTGGATGTCGAGGCCACCGGCGCGGATCAGGTATTCGTTGATGACCGTGTCGAAGTACGAATAATAGACCACGTTATTCACATGGCCATAAACATCGTTGTCCATCCAGCGGGTTGGGATGGCAAGAAAGTGGCGATAGTCGCTACGCCGCTCGGTACGGGGTTCCTGGGGAGTGTCCATGCTGCGCTCTGCGGATATCTGAGCACGGCATGATAGCAGTTGGGCCCTTGGAGTGACCTATTCTTGGTTGACGTAAATGTTGCGCAGAAACGCATCCGCGTCCATGCCGCCGACGGTGCGGGACGTGCTGCCGGAGGTGATTTTCTGCAAGCCGGCCTGCACTTGCATGGGCTGGGGGAGCCATTGCGCGTTCAACACCTCCTCCTCGAAGGCACCGAATTCGTCCTCGATATGCCTGCCCGTTTCGCTGTTCATGATGATCACCATTCGACTGCCTCCCGTGGAATTTGGAGTGCGTAATCAGCATAACGGACAAGTTGCGAAAAAGTTGAATCGACATGCATAAATTTGCGGAAGTGTTGTATTCCCGCCACGACCGGGTGACTAACGCATCCGCGCGATCCGGTAAACGGCCAGACTGCCGAGGAAGTTGTGCTCTTCGGTTACCAGTTTTCCCTGCTCGTCGAGCACTTGGCGCTCGCGCACCAGAATCTTCATTTCCTCGCACAGCGCCTCGAAATCCAGCATCGTGAAGAAACGCACGTTGGGGGAGTCGTACCACTGATAGGGCAAGTCCTCGGAGACCGGCATGCGCCCCCCCAGCACCGCCAGGCGGTTCTTCCAGTAGCCGAAGTTGGGGAAGGACACGACGGCCTCCCGTCCTACCCTCAACATTGCGGCGAGGACTTCCTGGGTGTGGCGTATGGTCTGCAGGGTGCGGGACAGCACCACGTGGTCAAAGGCACCATCAACGAAGCCGGCCAGCCCGGCATCCAGATTGCTCTGGATCACATTAATGCCATTGGCAATGGCGGCGAGCACGTTGGCATCGTCGATATCGACGCCATAGCCGTGCGCGCCGCGGGTCTCGATCAGCATCTTTAGCAGGGTGCCGTCGCCACAGCCGAGGTCGAGCACCCGTTCCCCTGGCTGGACCCAGCCGGCAATAACGTCGAAGTCGGGCCGATTGAGCAGGGTCACAGGCCGACCCTCGCCAGATACGCCTTCAGCACCGCATGGTACTGAGGGTCTTCGAGCAGGAAAGAATCGTGTCCGAAGTTGCTGGACACTTCCGCATAGCTCACGGTCTGGTCGTTCTTCAGCAGCGCATTGACGATCTCCCGTGAACGCTCCGGAGCGAAACGCCAGTCCGTGGTAAAGGAAACGACCAGGAAACTGGCCCGCGCCGGTTTCAGCGCAGCGGCCAGGTCGCCGTCGTGGCAATGCGCCGGGTCGAAATAGTCGAGCGCCTTGGTCATCAGCAGATAGGTATTGGCGTCGAAGAAGCCGGCGAACTTGTCCCCCTGGGCGCGCAGGTAGGATTCAATCTCGAACTCGACGCCGTAGCCAAAACTGAAGGAGCCGCTGTCATTGCGCAGCACCCGGCCGAACTTTTCCCCCATCTGGTCGTCGGAGAGATAGGTGATATGGCCCAGCATGCGGGCCAGCCTCAAGCCGCGCCGCGGCACCGCCGAATGCTCGTAGAAATGGCCGCCGTGGAAGTCCGGGTCAGTGAGAATGGCCTGGCGCGCCACGTCATTGAAGGCGATGTTCTGCGCGGTTAACCGGGGAGCGGCAGCGATCACCAAGGCGTGTCGGATGCGCTCGGGGAGGTCGATCGCCCATTGCAGCGCCTGCATGCCGCCGAGGCTGCCGCCGATCACCGCGGCCCAGCTGTCGATGCCCAAGTGGTCCGCCAGTTTTGCCTGCGCCTGCACCCAGTCATCGACTGTCACAACCGGAAAATCCGCGCCCCAGGGCTTGCCGGTTGCTGGATTCGGCGAGGAAGGTCCTGTCGAACCATGGCACCCGCCAAGGTTGTTTACGCCGACGACGAAAAACCGCTCCGTGTCCAGTGGCCGGCCGGGACCGACGAGGTTGTCCCACCAGCCGAGGCTCTTCGCATCGCCGGCGTACAGCCCCGCAACATGGTGGTGGCCGGACAATGCGTGGCACACCAGGATGGCGTTCGATTTGGCGGCATTGAGGCTGCCGTAGGTCTCATAGACCAGGTCGTAGGCGGGCAGCACCGCACCACTGCGCAGCTTGAGCGGGGCGTCGAAATGCGCGCGTTGCGAGGCAACGACGCCTACGCTACCGATTCGATTGCTCACGTCATCGTCCATCAAAAAACCCGACCGGCTTACGCGGATCGGGCTCATCCCCACCCTCGCTTTAGCCGTATTTGTTTGGAGCCTGCCTCGGAAATTCGCTTGGTTGCACGAATTCGCCAGACAGACTGCACGGCGCCCGCAAGCTGAGTCAAGTCGGCGCCACAGCCGGGAAACTACCGTGGGACGCGGCAAATGTCAATTTCGCAGAATCCGCCGGATCCGCCGTCGCACTTGGAGCCGGCTTGCATAATATCCGCCATCAATCTAAATTGGCCACCGATGAGCACTCCGAACGCGGCACCGACACAAGCCTGCGACGTCCTGGTCGTGGGGGGCGGCGTCAACGGCGCCGGCATTGCCCGGGACGCGGCGGGACGCGGATTGTCGGTGCTGCTGTGCGAGAAGGACGACATCGGCGCGCACACCTCGTCGGCCAGCACCAAGCTGATCCATGGCGGCCTGCGCTACCTCGAGAACTATGAATTCAGCCTGGTGCGCAAGGCGCTCCAGGAGCGCGAAGTGCTGATCCGCGCGGCACCGCACATCATCTGGCCACTGCGTTTCGTCATGCCGCACGACGCGCACCTGCGCCCGGCCTGGATGATCCGCATCGGCCTGTTCCTGTATGACCACCTCGCCAAACGCGAACTGCTGCCCGGTTCCAATGGCGTCGATTTGAAGCGCCATCCGGCCGGCGCGCCGCTGGACCCGCACTTCCGGCGCGGTTTCGAGTATTCCGACGGCTGGGTCCAGGATGCCCGACTGGTGTTGCTCAACGCCATCGATGCGCGACGCCGCGGCGCCGACATCCGGCTGCATACGAGATGCCTCGCAGCACGCCGCGTTGCCGAGGGATGGCAGGTGCGCCTTGCCGGCCCCGACGGCGAAGTGCGGGAAGTTGCCGCACGAATCCTGGTCAACGCCGCCGGCCCGTGGGTCGGCCGGTTTCTCGATCAGGCCATAGGTCTGGGCACGGAAAGGTCGGTGCGCCTGGTCAAGGGCAGCCACATCGTCGTCCCGCGCCAGTTCGACCACGATTACGCCTACATATTCCAGAATCCCGACAAGCGCATCATCTTCGCCATTCCCTTCGAGGACGACTTCACCCTGATCGGCACAACCGACATGGAATTCGAAGGGGATCCGGACGCTGTGGCGATCGCCGGCGACGAAATCGACTATCTCTGCGAGATGACCAACCGCTACTTCAGGCGCCATATTGCGCCGGCGGACGTGGTCTGGAGCTATTCCGGCGTGCGGCCGCTACTCGACGACGAAACCGGCGATCCATCCGAAGTTACCCGCGACTATTCGCTGGAACTGGACACCCGGGGGGCGCCGCTACTGTCGGTATTCGGAGGAAAGCTGACGACCTTCCGCCGCCTTGCCGAAGACGCAGTCGATCTGCTCCAGCCACTTGTCGGTCGGCGAGTCGCGCCGTGGACGGCCGGCGCCGTGCTGCCTGGCGGCAACCTGCCGGGCGGCGGCCTGAAGGAATACGAGGCATGCCTGAAGAGGGACCACCCCTGGCTGCCGACGGCGCTCGCCCGACGCTGGGCCTGCACCTACGGCACACGCAGCGCGGAAATCATCGGTGTCGCGGCCTCGGCGGACGATCTCGGCGAGGAGGTGCTGCCCGGTTTGCATGCGTGCGAAATCGATTATCTGGTGCGGGAAGAATGGGCCGCCGACAGCGACGACATCCTTTGGCGGCGGACCAAGCTCGGGCTGCGCGCCAGCAAGACCGACGAAGCCAGGCTCATACGCTGGCTCTCGGATCACCAGCCCAACCGGACGGGAGAATAGGCGTGGCGTATATCCTTGCCCTCGACCAGGGCACCACCAGCTCCAGGGCCATCGTCTTTGACCAGGACAGCCGCGTCCGGAGCGTGGCGCAACGTGAGTTCCGCCAGATATTCCCCCAGTCCGGCTGGGTCGAGCACGATCCGGGTGAGATCTGGCAAAGCCAGTTCGATACCGCCCGTGAAGCACTCGACAAGGCGGGCATCCGGGCAAGGGACCTGGCCGCACTGGGCATCACCAACCAACGCGAAACCACGCTGGTGTGGGAGCGCGCCACCGGCAGACCGGTGTGCAACGCTATCGTCTGGCAGGACCGCCGCGGCGCGGCGCTTTGCGCGAAACTCAAGGCGGACGGGCACGAAGGCCTGTTTCGGAGCCGCACCGGGCTGACACTCGATCCCTATTTTTCCGCCACCAAGCTGGTCTGGATCCTCGAAAATGTTGCCGACGCGCGCGCGCGCGCGGAAGCCGGTGAACTTGCGTTCGGGACGGTCGACAGCTGGCTGGTATGGCAGCTGACTGCCGGGCGCTTGCACGTCACCGATGTCAGCAACGCATCGCGGACCTTGCTGTTCGACATCCATCGCAACGACTGGGACGAGGACTTGCTGGCGCTGCTGCGCATCCCGCGTGCACTGCTGCCGCAGGTGCGACCATCCGCCTGGCGCTACGGCGAGACCGAGACAGCGCTTTTCGGCACCCCGGTGCTGATCGGCGGTATTTCAGGCGACCAGCAGGCGGCCCTTTTCGGTCAGGCCTGCCATCACCCGGGCATGGCCAAGAACACCTACGGCACGGGCTGTTTCATGCTGCTCGCCACCGGCACCGAGGCCAAGGTCTCCAGCCACGGCCTGATCACCACAGCGGCGGCGCAGCCGGACGCGACGCCCCGCTATGCCCTCGAAGGCAGCGTCTTCATCGGCGGCGCGGTCGTCCAGTGGCTGCGTGACGGCCTCGGCCTGATCAAGACCTCCGCCGAAGTGACCACCCTCGCCGAGTCGGTGCCCGATAGCGGGGGAGTGGTGTTCGTGCCGGCCTTCACCGGACTGGGAGCGCCTTACTGGGACCCGCATGCGCGCGGCGGCTTGCTCGGCCTGAGTCGCGGCACCACAGGCGCACACATTGCGCGGGCAGCGCTGGAATCGATCGCCTTCCAGAGCGCCGAGCTGCTGGCGGCGATGCAAGCCGATGCCGCCGGCGCGCTCAAGGAGTTGCGCGTCGATGGCGGTGCGGCCAGCAACGACATGCTCCTCCAGTTCCAGGCGGACCTTCTCGGGATCCGGGTAGTCCGCCCCAAGACCTTCGAAACCACGGCGCTCGGAGCAGCACAACTGGCCGGCCTGAGCGCCGGGGTGTGGTCCGGCGTCGCGGCGCTGGAGGCGGCCTGGCAACTTGACCGGGTCTTCGAGCCGCGCATGTCGCGCGATGAGGCAGCCGCGCGGATGCTACGCTGGCGTAAAGCAGTCAGCCGAGTCGGCGACTGGGAGAATTGACTCCGGTGTTACGTTAGCTGTCCAGTGACGCAAGTTGCTCCCGGACTTGCGCCGCATCGTCAAAGCGCAGCAGTCGCGCAACCTTCGAGCGCAGGCGGGCAGCGTCGCTGCGCAGGACCTGCTGTTTGACCTCCAGCAGTTGGGAGGGGTGCATCGAAAACTGGCGCAATCCCATGCCCAGCAAGAGGCGGGTCAAGTTGGCATCGCCCGCCATTTCGCCGCACACCGCCACCGGCAGTTCCGCGCGCTCGCAACGCTCGATGGTCAGCGCGACCAAGCGCAGCACCGCCGGATGCAGGGGCTCGTAAAGGTGTGCCACGGCCTCATCGGTCCGGTCGATTGCCAGTGTGTACTGGATCAGGTCGTTGGTGCCGATCGAAAGGAACTGCAGGCGCTTCAGGAACGGCCCGAGCGCAAGCGCCGCGGCAGGAATCTCGATCATGCCGCCGACTTCGAGTTCTTCGTCAAATTTGATCCGCCCGGCCCGCAACTGCGCCTTGGCCTGTTCGATCATCACCAGCGACTGCTCGATCTCGTGGGCATGCGCCAGCATCGGAATCAGCAGGCGTATCTTGCCGTAATGCGAAGCCCGCAGGATGGCGCGCAATTGGGCGAGAAAAACCTGCGGCTCGGCCAGGCAGTATCGGATCGCCCGCAACCCCAGCGCCGGGTTCGGCTCCATTCGCTCCGCCCCGCGCAAGGCTCGCGCCTGCTTGTCGGCGCCGAGGTCGAGGGTGCGGATGGTGACGGGCTTTCCCGGCAGCGCCTTGACCACCGAACGATAGGATTCGAACTGCTCGTCCTCGCCGGGCAGCTCTTCGCGGTTCATGAACAGGAACTCGGTACGGAACAGGCCGACACCTGCCGCACCTACTTCCTTGACCTTGTCGATATCCTGCGGCAACTCGATGTTGGCGACCAGCGAAATCTCCACGTCGTCGAGCGTGATGGCACGGGCCGACTTGAGGCGCTTGAGCTTGCTGCGCTCGAGCTCCATTTCGCTCTTGCGCAGGCGATACTCCTCCAGCACGCGCGCGTCGGGATCGACGATCAACACCCCGCGGGTGCCGTCGATGATCAGCAGGTCGTCGTCGCGCAACATCGGCCGCGCGTAGTGCAGGCCGACTACCGCCGGGATCGCCAGGCTGCGGGCAACAATCGCCGTGTGCGAAGTCGCGCCACCAAGATCTGTGACGAAGCCGCCGATCTTGAGTTGCTTGAACTGGATGGTGTCGGCCGGCGACAAATCGTGCGCCACGATGATCAGATCGTCATCGTCCGCGCCCTTTCGCCGCGAAATCTTTCGAGACTTGCCGAGCAGCACCTTGAGGATGCGCTCGACCACCTGGACGATGTCCTGCTTGCGCTCGCGCAGATAGGCGTCCTCCATCTCGTCGAACTGCTCGACCAGATGCTCCATCTGCTGCACCAGCGCCCACTCCGCATTGCAGCGCCGTGCCCGAATCAGCTGGCGCGGTGCCTCGACCAGCAGTGGATCGGCGAGGAACATCGACTGCAGGTCGACGAAGGCGGAAAGCTCCGCGGCCGCGCCGGGTGACGCCTCGGCTTCGGTCTTGAGGAGGACCAGTTCGGTCTGGACCGTAGTGAGGGCGGTATCGAAACGCGCCAGCTCGGCCTCGATATCGCGCTCGCGGACCTGATACTGAGCCACTTCGAGTGTGGCGTGCGACACCAGGTGGGCGTGACCAATGGCAATGCCCGGCGAGACGGCGAGACCGTGCAGGGCAAACGTCATTGCTACGCCCCCTCGCCGAATTTGTCGGCAATTAGCGCCAGCATCGCCTGCATCGCCTCCTCGGCGCGTTCCCCGCTGGTCTCGATCGTCACTTTCGACCCTTTGCCGGCGGCCAGCATCATCACCCCCATGATGCTCTTGGCGTTGATGCGGCGCTTGTTGCGCTCCATCCAGACCTCGCACGGGAAACTCCCGGCGAGTTGCGTGAGCTTGGCCGAGGCCCGCGCATGCAGGCCCAGCTGGTTGGTAATTTCAACTTCAACGATGGGCATGTCGGTCAGTGCTTGAGCATGTTGAGGACGCCGTCCCGGCCGCCCCCGATCGCCTTGGTCAGAAGGATCTTCATACCTTTTTCGCGATACGTCAGGGCGCGCAACAGCATCGGCAGATTGGCTCCGGCGATGCCTTCGACGCGCCCGGGCACCAGCAACTTGAGGGCGACGTTGGCCGGCGTCGCACCGTAGATGTCGGTGAGGATCAGCGCGCCGTCGCCGCTATCAACGAGCTTCAGCATTTCGCGCGCCAGCGGCAACGCATCCTGCGGATCGTCCTGCGCCGCGATGCCGAGTTGGACGATCTGTCTGGGGCGGTGGTTGAGGACGTGGCAGGCGCACTGGATCAACGACTCGCCATAACTGCTGTGGGTAACCAGGAACAATCCGATCATGTCATCTCGGGCGGCGCGAAGGCAGCGTTGTTGATACGCCCTATTCTATCCTTGTCGGTGCAGCACCCGAAACTCGGGCGCGTGCGAATTCCTGCCTGCCGGAAAACCCGGCCGGCTAGCGCTCCGCCGCCCGCTCCAGCGCATCGACGAACAAGGCCGCGACGTCGCACCCGCTTTGCTGGGTGATCTCGACGAAGCAGGTGGGGCTGGTGACGTTGATTTCGGTCAGGCAGTCGCCGATCACGTCGAGGCCGACCAGCAGCAGCCCGCGCGCGGCGAGGACGGGGCCGAGCGTGGCGGCGATTTCGCGGTCACGGGCAGAGAGCGGCTGCGCCACCCCGGTGCCGCCGGTGGCAAGGTTGCCGCGCGTCTCGCCCGGCTTGGGAATTCGCGCCAGGCAGTACGGAACGGCCTCCCCGGCGATCAACAGGATGCGCTTGTCGCCCTGGGCAATCTGCGGCAGGTAGCGCTGCGCCATGATGGTGCGGCTGCCATGCGCAGTAAGGGTCTCGACAATCACATGGCGGTTCGGATCATCGCGCCGCACGCGAAAGATCGAGGTGCCGCCCATGCCGTCGAGCGGCTTGAGGATCACATCGCCCAGTTCGTCGACAAAGTCGTTGAGGTCCACCGCATCGCGCGCTACCAGCGTCGTTGCGATCAGCTGCGGAAACTCCGTAATGGCGACCTTCTCGTTGTGGTCGCGCACCGCCCGGGGCCGATTGAAGATGCGCGCACCCTCGGCCTCGGCGCGCTCCAGCAGCCAGGTGGCGGCGACGTATTCGGAATCGAAAGGCGGGTCCTGGCGCATCATCACCGCATCGAAGGCGGTCAGCGGCTGATGCTCGCGTTCCTGCTCGGCACACCACGGGCCGTGATGCGCGTGATCGGGATGGAACTCCAGGCGCGTCGCCGCGACCCGCACGGTCCCGTCGCGCCACGTCAGCGCCTCGCGCATGACGGCATGCACCGCGTGCCCGCGCCGATGCGCCTCGCGCATCATGGC
>Ga0163199_1002213_pt1 | contig 11895 bp, 14 predicted proteins | sample PL_2010_150m_FD_113537 | JGI IMG/M metagenome (GOLD analysis project Ga0163199, IMG submission 113537) | Freshwater microbial communities from Powell Lake, British Columbia, Canada to study Microbial Dark Matter (Phase II) - PL_2010_150m | ecosystem: Environmental > Aquatic > Freshwater > Lake ...
ATCTGCGGGGACGCCGCCGACGCCAATGTGATCACGGCTCTGATGGCCGGTGACGAAGCGAAGCTGTGCTTTACCTCCCCGCCCTACGGCAGCCAGCGCCAATACACGCAACTGAGCACCAACACCATCCCCGATTGGGACGCTCTGATGCGCGGCGTGTTTGCCACGCTGCCGATGGCCCCCGACGGCCAGGTGCTGGTCAACCTGGGCTTGATTCACAAAGACAATGAATTCATCCCGTACTGGAACGGCTGGCTCGACTGGATGCGCACAAGCGGCTGGAGGCGCTTTGGCTGGTACGTCTGGGATCAGGGGCCGGGCATGCCGGGTGACTGGAACGGGCGCCTGGCGCCCAGCTTCGAGTTCGTGTTCCATTTCAACCGTGAATCCCGTCGACCCAACAAGATTGTGGACTGCAAGCACGCGGGGCAGGAATCGCACTTGCGTGCCGATGGATCATCGACCGCCATGCGTAAAAAAGATGGCGAAGTTGGCGGCTGGTCACATGCTGGCACACCGACCCAAGACAAACGCATCCCCGACAGCGTCATTCGCATCATGCGCCACAAGGGCAAGATCGGTGAGGACATCGATCACCCGGCGGTGTTTCCGGTGGCGCTTCCCGAATTCGTTTTCAATTCCTACACCGATGAGGGCGACATCGTGTTCGAACCCTTCTGTGGCAGTGGCACGACGCTGCTGGCTGCCGAGCGCACCAAGCGTCAGTGCCGTGCGGTGGAGATCGCGCCCGAATACGTGGACGTGGCGGTGAAACGCTTTCAGCAGAATTTCCCCGCTGCAGTCGTCACCCTGGCCGCCACTGGACAAACCTTCGATGCGGCTCGACTCGAGCGCCAAGTGCAGGCGGTGGCTCATGACTGAACTACAGGTTGAGCACTGGCCGACGGACAAACTGATCGACTACGCGAGAAATCCGCGCAAGAACGATCACGCCGTGGAGCAGATGGCCTCCGTCATCACTGAATTTGGCTTTCGAATTCCAGTCGTAGCCAAGAGCAGCGGCGAACTGGTCGATGGTCACTTGAGGCTAAAGGCTGCGCGCAAGCTGGGCCTGGCCACCGTTCCGGTGGTGCTGGCAGATGACCTGAGCCCTGCGCAGATCAAGGCGTTTCGCCTGCTCGCCAATCGCTCGGCGACGTGGGCGGAGTGGGACGATGAGTTGCTGGGCCTGGAACTAACCGAATTGCAGGATGCCGGCTTCGATCTCGAGTTGACCGGTTTTACCGAGGACGAATGGACTGAACTGATTGCTGGTGATGGCGACCAGGAGGGCCTGACTGATGACGACGCTGTGCCCGAGGTTACCGATTCGGCCATCTCCAAATTCGGCGATGTGTGGCTGCTCGGCGAGCACAAGCTGCTGTGTGGGGACGCCACCAAGGCAGAAGATTACAAAGCATTGCTCGGGGACGAGTTGGCCGACATGACCGTCACCGACCCTCCGTACAACGTCAACTACGCCAACACGGCCAAGGACAAACTGCGCGGCACCCACCGCCCGATCTTGAACGACAACATGGGGGAAGGGTTCTCGGCATTCCTGCTTGCGACTTGTCAGAACATTCTGGCCGTCACCAAGGGCGCGGTCTACATCGCGATGAGTTCATCGGAGTTGGACACGCTGCAATCGGCATTCCGTGCCGCTGGTGGCAAGTGGTCAACGTTTGTCATCTGGGCAAAGAACACATTCACGATGGGCCGCGCGGATTACCAGCGCCAGTACGAGCCGATTCTGTATGGATGGAAGGATGGCTCGCAGCACTACTGGTGCGGTGCACGCGACCAGGGCGATGTGTGGCAGATCAAGAAACCCCACAAGAACGATCTTCATCCAACCATGAAGCCCGTGGAGTTGATGGAGCGTGCAGTGCGCAACAGCAGCAAGACGCGCGACATCGTGCTCGATCCCTTCGGTGGTTCCGGCACTACGATCATCGCCTGCGAAAAGTCAGGACGCCGCGCACGGTTGATGGAACTCGATCCGAAGTACGTCGATGTGATTATTCGGCGCTTCCAGGATTACACCGGTAAGCAGGTCACGCGCCTAGCCGACGGTGTGGAATTCAATGCACTGTGCCGGGAACCAGGAGTCGCTTAGTGGCGGCAGAGCCACACTCAACAATGATCTGCGAAACGCTTGGCTTCTCGGTCGAACAGCGCGTGAATGAGGTCGTCGCAACAGATAACGAGACGGACCCCGAGATGAATGACAACAGCATCGAACACGCGAGACAGATGGTGGCCAGTTTGCGCCGCCAGACCAAGGTGCAGGTTTTTAAGCAATGGAGCCAAGCCTGCCTGGGACGCGTGAACAACGCCACGGTGGGCGAGCAGCGCAAGGCGTGGATGATTTACGACATCGTACGCGCGAAGATGGGCCAAACCACGGCAGACCAGGTGGCTTAAAAAGATGTGCATTCAGCTTGGCTTCTTGCTTGAACAGCGCGTGAATGGGGTCGTCGCAACCACACCAGAGAAAACTATCCCATGAAAACCGAACACGAATTTGTCGCCGAGATGACCCGCAAAAACGCACGTGAATCCCTGATGAATGCGCGCAACACACTGGAGCGCGCCTTGCAGGAGATGGACAGCTACGTGGCGCAGTTTGATGGTGCCGCCACCGACGGTGATCGTGCCAAGATTCTCAACTGGACGATCAACCACCTGGTCTCGAGCATCCAGCCCAACCTGCGCATCGACATGCTGGCCGATAGGCAGAGTGAGCTGGCCAAACGGGGCTGAACGGCAGACCAAGTCGACTGATCTGCTGTGCGCTTAAGAACGAGTCAGCTCGCCGGTTTATCGGTTGCTGCGGGCTTGGCAGCTTCCCCGGCATTTTCTTCTGGCTTGTAATCGCCAATCACCTCTTTGAGGGGACAAAAGCCAACTGCGGGGCATTTTTTGCAGGTTGCCATTAAGGCGATTGGACACAGAGTCATGGGAATTCCTTGTGGTGACGACCAAACAAAAAGAAGCAACTTGCATTTTTAACACCGAAGTGTTGCAAACGCCAGAAGTGTAACAAGTGCTGAGTTTAATGGGCAGGCGTGACAGAAATAATGCGGTACACCCGCTCGGCCCCTGTCTCCTTGCTGGAGTCGATGGTGAGGCCAAGTTTTTTCTTAAACGCGCCTGCGAACGTCCCCCTCACTGTGTGCTGTTGCCATCCAGTGCATGCGCAAATTTGCGCAAGCGTTGCACCCTCGTCTCGGCGCAACATCGCGAGCACCTGCGCCTGCTTGCTGTTGTCTCGCGTGCGGGGTTTGGGTACTTCGGCATGCGCTGCTTCGGCGTTGGCAATCACCGCGTCGAGTGCGGCAAGTGTGATCGGGCCGCGTGCTGGCCCGGGCCGTGGCATACCAAGCGCGTCGTAGCCTTCGGCGGCAACCGCCCAGTCGCTGCCATCGGGGGTGATCAGTGCGCGATTAAAAAGCGCATCGATCACCCTCTTGCGTGCGCCGCCCTTCAAGTTGTCGGGGAACCAGTTGAGTCGGCCCTCGGTGTGGTGGATGGCGTGAGCGAGGATGGCGTGTTGCGATGGGCTGAGTGTGATGGTCATGGTCGATCTCCTGATTAGGGTTGCTGGTGGGTGGTGCTGGCTGCTTGTTTGCCGGCATCGAACGCGGCCTGCAGCGCGCTCTGGATGCCCCACACGCTCACCTCGTGGAAATCGAGGCGGTCGCTGTGGCGCGTTTCGAGGGTGTCGATAAAAAGGTGGTCCAGCGCGATTTGCTGGAACAGTTGGTCGAGGGTCTTGGCGTCCATCGTTATGGCCCTCAGACCTTGTGGTGTTGCTTGGCGCGGTCAAACCCGACCCAGACGCCCTTGTTGTCGAGTCCTCGCGCGGCGAGTTCCTCGCGGGCCAGTCGGTTGAGGTCGATCTCGCCGCGTGCTGCGGCGGCGAGCACCTTGGTCAGTGCGATCTGGATGAAGCCGACCTCGTCGACCGTGAATGCGTTGCTGGTGGTGGTCATGGTGTTTTCTCCTGGTTGATTGGCGTGATTGCATTGACGCGCTGTTTGCAGCACAAGCCAAGCGCATATCGGGGTGATGTTGCAAATATCTTTGAAGATTTGATTGAAATGCCCAGACGCGCACCGACCCCGTGTCGACACCCCGGTTGTGCTGCGGTGCTGTCCAAGCCCGGGTACTGCGATCAACACCGTGTTGCGCTGCATCGTGATTACGGGCGCGCACGGCGCGGGTTTGATGCCGAGGTGGGCTTCTATCAGTCAGCCGCGTGGCGTGGCGTGCGTGCGGCGTTCTTGCGTGAGCACCCGGTGTGCGTGCACTGCGCGGCACGTGGGCGCGTTGTGGCGGCCGTGGTGGCAGATCACGTGGTGCCGTTGAAGGACGGCGGCGCACGCTTTGATGCTGCCGGGCTGCAATCGTTGTGCATCTCGTGCCACAACCGCAAAACCGCGCGTGAGACCGCTGCCCGGCGCTGACCTACCTACCCCCCAGGGGGGGTGAATCTCTACAGCGCCGCAAGCAAGATGCGTGCGCGTGCACAGATTTTTGTTTCCGCGTAATTCACTACCCCCTATCGGGGCCCCCCAGAAATGAGACCAACTATTTATGACAATCAATGACAACGCAAATGGCAACGCGCGGCAGAAAACCCAGTCCAATTGAACTCAAGCTGGTTCGCGGGAACCCCGGCAAACGCCCCCTCAATGGCCAAGCGCGGGTGCTGCGCCAGGACGAGGCCACTGCCGCAGATCGGCCCACGATGCTGCTGGAGGAAGCGGTGAGTTATTGGGACTACGCGCTCGCCCATGCGCCGCGCACGCTGATCAAGAAGCTCGATGTCTACCTGCTGGCGGGCTGGGCCAACGCGGCGGCACGTTATGAGCACAACATCCGGTTGGCTGCTAAATCCGACGTCATTCCGGTACGCGGCATGAAGTTGGCCGATGTACCGATGGCGCACCGTCCGATCATGCATAACCCGTACTCCGCGGTCGCCCGCGCTTACCTGAAGGACATGATGGTGTTGGCCGCTGAACTCGGATTCACCCCGGCTGCGCGCTCACGCATCGGCGCGTTGGAAGCGGCGGGTGAAGACGACAACGTGTGGAGTCGACTTGGCAGCGCTTGATCGCAAGCGTGATTATGTGAAGGTCGCCCTGCAATACGCCAAGGCAGTCATCAGTGGGAAGATACCGGCCGGCAAGTATGTGCGGCAGGCCTGCCAACGACAGGTCAACGATTTGCACAGATTCAAAGGCAAGGCCAGTGCTTACCGCTTCAATCCGGTGCTGCTTGACGCGGCTGGCCAGCGCTACCGACCGGCTGACCGGGTGTGCGCATTTGTGGAATGCTTAAGCCATATCAAGGGGCCGCTCACTGGGACTCTTCTGCGCCTTGAGCCGTGGCAGGTCTTTATTCTGACCACGGTATTCGGTTGGGTGAAGCCCAATGGCCGGCGCCGCTTTCGGCGCTGCCTGGTGGAAGTGCCGCGCGGCAACGGAAAGTCCGCAGTGTCCTCAGCGGTGGGCCTGTACATGCTGACCGCCGATGGCGAAGGCGGTGCGGAGGTCTATAGCCTGGCCACGACACGAGACCAAGCACGCATCGTGTTTGGCGATGCGCAGTCGATGGCGCGTGCGGATCGATCGTTTCGCAGTGCCTTTGGCATTGAGGTGAACGCGCACAACATCAACGTGATCCGCACCGGCTCCAAGTTTGAAGCCCTGTCCGCCGAAGGCTCGACGCTCGATGGTCTGAACATTCACTTTGGCTGCATCGATGAGCTGCACGCGCACAAGACCCGCACCGTCTACGACGTGGTCGAGACCGGTACCGGCAAGCGCGACAACTCACTTTTGTGGGTGATCACCACCGCCGGTTCAAACCGCGCTGGCATTTGCTATGAGGTGCGTACGTTTGTCATCAAGTTGCTCGACGGGGTGTTCGAAGACGACAGCCAGTTCGGGATTATTTACGGCCTTGATGACGGGGACGACTGGGTCACCGAAGCGTCCCTGATCAAAGCCAACCCCAACTGGGGCGTGTCGGTGCGCCCCGAGGTGCTGTTGCCGCTGCAGGCCAAGGCCATGCAGCTGCCCAGTGCGGTGAACAATTTCAAGACCAAGCACTTGAACGAGTGGGTCAACGCCGACACCTCGTGGATGGACATGCGCGCCTGGGACCGCTGTGCAAACCCGAGCCTGGCGCTTGCGGCGTATGCCGGGCGGCCGTGCTGGATCGGCTTGGATCTGGCGAGCAAGACCGATATCGCAGCCCTGGTGCTGGTGTTCGCGCACCCGGAGATCGATGGCGCGTTCGCGGTGTTCGCTCGCTACTACCTGCCGGAGGACACGGTGCACGCCAATGGCAACAGTCAGTACCCGGGCTGGATGGGCAGCGGGCGCCTCACCGTGACCCCTGGCAATGTGATCGACTTTAGCTGGATCGAGGCTGACCTGATTGAGTTCGTGTCACGACACGCGGTGCAGGCCGTCGCCTTCGATCCGTTCCAGGCGACACAACTGTCCACACGAATGATGAGCGAGGGAATGCCGATGATCGAAGTGCGTCCGACGGTGCTCAATTTCTCCGAGCCGATGAAGACGTTAGAGGCGCTGGTGCTGCAAGGAAAATTAATCCACGACGGTGACCCGGTGCTGGGCTGGATGGCAAGCAACGTGGTGGCCCACCTGGATGCGAAGGACAACATCTACCCGAGGAAGGAGCGACCTGAGAACAAGATCGACGGCATCGTGGCACTGATCATGGCGATCTCGCGCGCTTTTCTTCCCGGTGAATCGGTGGTGCTGGGATCCGACTACGAACTGATGCTGCTCTGAACCTATGGGACTGCTTAGCTTTTTTGAACGCTTGCGTGGATCCGGTGGGCCCAGGGCATCCGGCGATGACCGCAGCCCGTGGGGCGACTTCTTTTTTGAGGCGGTCTCAGCACGCACCGGCAGCGGGATGCGGGTGTCGCCAGACAGCGCGCTGCGCCTGGCGGCGGTCTACGCCTGCGTCCGCATTTTGTCCGAGACCATGGCTTCCCTCCCGCTGGTGATCTACCAGCGTCGCACCGATGGCGGTAAGGACAAGGTCACCGACCACTGGCTTTACCGCTTGATGGCCAAGCGCCCGAACCGATTTCAAAATCCCTTCGAGTGGCGCGAGATGCTGCAAGGCCACCTGGCTTTACGAGGCAACGCCTACAACCAGATCATCACCAACGCGCGTGGCGAGATCATCGAGTTGATGCCGATCCATCCGGACCGGGTCAAGATCGAGTTGCTGCCCTCCGGTGAATACCGCTACCGCGTCACTGACCGCTCTGGCACCGAGATCCTTATGCCGCGCGGCGATGTGTGGCACCTGCGCGGACTGTCCTCAGATGGGCTGATCGGCATGAGCCCGATTGAGCTCGCCCGAGAGAACCTCGGGATGGCGCTGGCCGCGCAAGACTACGGCGCGCGCTTTTTTGCCAACGACGCGAAACCGACCGGCGGCTGGATTGAGTTTCCCGGCTCCTTCAAGGATTCTGAGGCCAAGAAGGTGTTTCGTGAGTCGTACCAGCAGGCGCAGTCCGGCGCCAACCGGGGCAAGGTGCTGGTGCTGGAAAACGGCATGAAGTTCCACGAAGTCGGCGTCACCAACAAAGACGCCCAGTTTCTGGAACTGCGTAAGTTTCAGATCACTGACATTGCCCGACTGTTTCGCGTGCCGCCGCACATGATTGCCGACCTTGAGCGAGCGACGTTCTCCAACATCGAGCAGCAAAGTCTTGAGTTTGTCATGCACACCATGACACCGTGGGCGGAGCGCTGGGAGGCCAGCATCGAGGCGGACTTGCTGCTCGATAGCGACGACATCGAAATTGAATTTGATTTCGCCAACCTGATGCGCGGCGACGCGGCCAGCCGCTCGAGCTACTACCAAAGCGGCATTCAGAACGGCTGGTTGACCCGCAACGAGGCGCGCATCGCCGAGAACCTGAACCCGTTGGAAGGGTTGGATGAGCCACTGCGGCCCTTGAACATGGTTGAAGAAAGTGCTGCCGAAAACTTGCCTGATGCGGCCAACGTTAATCCAGACAATGCTGCCGCCACACGGTTTCGCGCCCTGGTGGCCTCAGGCGCCGAGCGCTGGGCGCGGCGCATCGTGCGCGCCGGCCGCGTGGAACAAAAAGACATAGCGCTGATCGCCGAGTCACTCGCCGTCTCACCTGATCGTGCAGCCGCCTGGGCTCACACGATCAGCGCTAACCCGATCGACGAATCGACGCTGACCGCATCACTGATTACTTTGGGGGAAACACCTTGAACCAACCACACTTGATTGCCGAGTTTCTGGCCACACCATGGGCCCTGATGCCCGAACGCCTGAACGCCATGGCCGCGGTGCTCGAGCGCTGGTCGCGTAACTTCCCCGCCGGCGATGATGTCATGGCACACATCGGCGCAGATCGCAGCGCGCGCGAGGCCCGGCGTCAGTCCAACCAAGTGAACACAGGGGGTGGCATTGCCGTATTGCCGCTCTACGGCGTGGTCACCCAGCGCGGCAATATGGTGGACGATGTCTCGGGCAGTGGCAGCACCAGTACGCAGCAATTCACGGCGAGCCTGCGCCAGGCGCTGGCCGACGAGAGCGTGAGCCAAATCCTGATCGATATCGACAGCCCCGGCGGCAGCGTCTATGGCGTGGCGGAACTGGCGGAGGACATCCTCAGCGCTCGCAGCCAAAAGCCTGTGATCGCGATTGCCAACAGTCTGGCCGCATCCGCTGCCTACTGGATTGGCTGTTCGGCCTCCGAGTTCTACGTGACCCCTGGCGGCGAAGTGGGCTCTATCGGCGTGTGGCAGGCGCACCAGGACTACAGCCGCGCGATGGACGAGGCCGGCGTTAAAACCACACTCATCTCGGCCGGTAAATTCAAAGTCGAGGGCAACCCGTACACCCCGCTGGACGAAGAAGCACAAGCGTTCATGCAGTCCCGCGTCGACGATTACTACGGCGCGTTCACCAAGGCTGTGGCCCGCGGTCGGGGCGTGCCGATTTCACAGGTGAGAGACGGCATGGGCCAGGGCCGCGTGCTCGGCGCCGATGCCGCGCTCAACCACCAGATGGTCGACGGTGTCGCAACCCTCGATGACGTAATCAACAAAATGCGCCGCGCGGGCAAAGCTCAAGCGAAGCCCACCGTGTCGCGCTTAGCCCAAGCCCGTCATGCGTTAGCACTACTTTGATCTGACAGTTCTTTGGCAGGACTCCGTCGAGGCCTGCCTGCACCTCACGCGACCCGTCGGTCGCACCCCAATCAACCACCCAGTCTTTGTCGATGCGGTGGTTTTTTTATTGCCTATCGATTTTTTGGAGAACACCATGAGTAAACAAATGCGCGAGCTGCAGGCTCGCAAATCCACGCTGATCCAAGAAGCCCGTGCGCTCACTGAGCGCGCCGCCACCGACAACCGCGACATGAGCGATGAGGAGGTCAACGCATTTGATGCGTTAAAGACTCGAATCGATTCCGCATCCAGCGCGATTGAGCGCGAATCAAGCCTCATCGCTGAGGAAGCGCAAATGGCCATCGGCGCACAAAACCACCCGCGCACTACGCACATCACGGTCACGGACAACCGCCAGGCCGACCCGATGCACGGGTTCCAATCGGTGGGCGAATTCATGCAGGCGGTCTACCAGGCTGACAAGCCCGGCAAGTCGCTCGATGAGCGTCTCCTCATTGGTCGCGATTGGGGTGGTGGCCGTGGTGCGGCCGCCCCCGGCAGCTTTGCCAACGAAGCCGCCGGGCAAGACGGCGGCTTCATGGTGCCCCCGCAGTTCTCGCAGCAGATCTTTCAGTTGTCCCTTGGCGAGGACTCCCTGCTGCCGATGACCGATAACGTGGAAATCTCCGGTAACAGCATGGCATTCCCCAAAGACGAGACCACGCCCTGGGGCACCAACGGCATCCGCGCTTACTGGCAGGGTGAGGCCAATGCGGCGATTGCCACCAAGCCGGTGCTGGGCTTGGCCACCTTGCGCCTGAAAAAACTGATGGCGCTGGTACCCACCACGGACGAATTGCTCGATGACGCCAGCGCGCTCACGAGCTACCTGCCGGACAAGGTGGCGACCTCGATGCGCTGGAAGATGAACGAGTCGATTCTGTTCGGTGCTGGCAACGGCGTGCCGGTTGGGGCGTTGAGTTCGGGGGCCACGGTAACGGTGGCCAAGGAAACGGGGCAAACCACGCAAACGCTGGTGCCGCAGAACTTGGCCAAGATGATCGCGCGCCTGCCCACGGGCTCCTTTGCCAACGCGGTGTGGATCGTCAACAACGATGTGCTGCCGGCGCTCTTCACGTTGACCCTGGGCAACTACCCGATCTACATCCCCACGGGATTGACGGTTGGCGGTATCCAGGTCTCACCCTACGGCACGCTCCTGGGTCGCCCGGTGTTTGTGTCGCAGCACGCCAATACGTTCTCCGCCCAAGGGGACATCTTGCTGGTGGATTTGAAGTACTACCAGACCATCACCAAGTCGGGCGGCATGCAGACCGCCACCTCGATGCATCTGTATTTCGATGCGGATCTCACCGCGTTTCGCACCACCTTTCGCATGGATGGGCAATCCAAGATCGTCGCGCCCATTTCACCTGCCAAGGGTAGCACCACGATGTCGCCTTTCATTCAACTCGGCGCGCGCTAAAGCGTCCACCACACAAGGAGAAAAACTATGTTTCCCAACTCAAAAGCCAGCGAAATGCTCGCCATCCTCGCCACCATCGACCCGGCCTCCCAGGCCGCGGGCGCCGTCAGCACCGGCTGGGTGTCGGTGGCCAACCACCTCGGGTTTTTGGCGGTGGTGCAAACCGGTCTGCTCGGCACCGTAGCCACGGTCGATGCCAAGTTGCAACAAGCGCTTGATGCCACCGGCACCGGTGCCAAGGACATCACTGGTAAAGCGATCACCCAGATCGTCAAAGCCACCGGCGACAACAAGCAGGCGCTCATCAACGTCAAGCCCGAGGAACTCGACACCGTGAACGGGTTTGGTTTTGTGAGGGTGACGGTGACGGTTGGCGTAGCCGCCAGCATCACGGGTGCCCAACTGCTCGGCGTTAATCCGCGCTACGCCCCGGCTGATTCGCAAAACCAAGCGGCCGTGGTGCAGGTCGTCTAAATGCCGCTGCAACTCGTCACCCCACCCGCAGAGGAACCGGTGTCGCTCATTGACGCCAAGCTCCACCTGCGGGTGGATTTTGACGAGGACGACACGCTGATTGCTTCGCTCATCTCGGCCGCCCGGCAAGCCGCCGAGACATTAACTGGCCGCCAATTCACCACCGCGCGCTGGAAGATGGTGCTCGACTGCTTTCCAGGGCCGTCCTTGATGGGCGTGCCGGCGGGTCAGCCGTTCACGTTGCCAGGACATGCGATTTTGTTGCCCAAATGTCCGGTGCAAACGGTGGTGTCCATCAATTATCTGGACATGGGGTCTGCGCTGCAGACCATGTCTTTTGAACCCGCACCCGGTCAACACCCTCCTGGGCCGCCAGTTCACCGATGTTGGCCACCCGGCCCGAGTCCAGCAATTGCTGCCAGTAGAACGCTCGGGCCAAAGCATTCAGCAAATTCGCATCAGGCTCATGCTGGCAGACAGGAAGCAGATTGCCAGCATTGAAACTCACGCAGACGGGTAGATTCGTTGCCTCGTGAAGCGAAGCCGCTGTGCTGTAGCCCTCGGCGACCAGCAGGGTTGGTGCGGCGGCGCCAGACGCTACGACTCCAGAATGCTCGGGCTGCCCCAGCCAGAAGTGACCCTGCTTGACTCTGCCATCGGGCATGAAGCGCTTTTGACCATCAGGGCCGATGAACTGCAGGCTGCAGAGTTCACCGC
>Ga0163199_1002214_pt1 | contig 11894 bp, 5 predicted proteins | sample PL_2010_150m_FD_113537 | JGI IMG/M metagenome (GOLD analysis project Ga0163199, IMG submission 113537) | Freshwater microbial communities from Powell Lake, British Columbia, Canada to study Microbial Dark Matter (Phase II) - PL_2010_150m | ecosystem: Environmental > Aquatic > Freshwater > Lake ...
GATATACCCCTTCGAGACGTGCTGGCCGAAACCGTCCGCGATCAGCGTCACCCCGATCAGCAGCAGGAAACTCAGCGCCAGCATCTTGATCGTCGGGTGCGCCTCGACGAACCGGCTGATCGGTCCGGAAAAGAACATCATGAAAATCACCGAGATCACCACCGCTCCGATCATGACCGGGATGTTGTTCACCATGCCGACCGCGGTGATCACAGAGTCGAGCGAAAACACGATATCGAGCAGCATGATCTGGATCAGCACCGCCGCGAACGATGCGGCGGCCGCTCCCGGCCCGTGCCCCTCCTCGCCTTCGAGCTTCCCATGGATCTCGCTCGTGCTCTTCGCCACAAGGAACAGCCCGCCGACCACCAGGATCAAATCCCGCCCGCTCAGCCCGTGCCCGAACACCGTGATCCATGGATTCGTCAGCCCCGCCATCCACGAAATCGTCAGCAGCAGGAGGATCCGCATGATCATCGCCAGACCGAGCCCGATCACCCGCGCCTTGTCCTGCTGGTGACTAGGCAGCTTGCCGGCCAGAATCGAAATGAAAATGACGTTGTCGATGCCCAGCACGATCTCCAGTGCACACAGCGTCAGAAACGCGATCCACAGCTCGGGGTTCATGATCCAGTCCATAGTCGCGCTGTTTTACCAGAGTGGCTTCCTGTGTCCATGACGTTTGGAAGAAGGTCCACGCAGAGAAGCAAAGAGCGCGGAGGTCATATTCCCTGATCCCCCCAAGCATAATATACCAACAACACGGTATTGTGAATATTCAGGATGTTAATCGATACTGTCATGAGATGCTGGTAAAAATAGAAACCCCTCCTGTTCGCACAGCTTCGGTGTCATCTGCTTTTGACTCAACAGGTGACTGCCACAAAAGGAACCAGTGCCGTGGAGAAACACGCCCTCGCATCCGCGCCGTGGAAGAGAAGATGTCTTCTGTTTCTTGGGCCAGTATCGATGGCGTGAAAAGCGCCCGGGCACCTCAACGGCGGGACGAACTCGAAACAGCCGGCTTTGAACGGTCCCAACCTTCAAACCACCAGGCTTTCCGGAACCCTGTGACGAGAATCATACCAGATAGAAAGAGATCGAAAACGATCCTGCTCGGCACGTTGAAGCGACAGCTGATGACTATTTCTTTCCCCTCGCTCCGCACCGTCATCCGCGATTCGCTCGCTTCGATTTTTGGACCTCAAATCAAACCAGAAAGATGCGGTTGGAAAAAAGTGAGATGGTAGAACAGAATCTGACGCACCCGCCGCTCATCGCACAGGATACGGCTGCAGAAAATCAGCGCGCGGGATGGAGAGAAGGCACCATGAACCCCGCAAGCGCGTCGTGGAGCCGCGGAGGCACGGTGGCCAGGACGCGGGCGCCGCTTTCCTCGTAGGCGATGGAGTGGACGGTCCCCTCGCGGTGAAGGCGGGCGAGGAGTTCCGGGCGTTCGAGGGGGAGGAGCATTTCGACCGAGCGCGCTTGGCGGGCGACGAGTTCCGAGAGTCGGGCGACGAGTTCGTCGAGCCCCTGTCCGGAATGCACCGATATGAAGATCGCTTCCGGGAAGCGCCCGCGCAGCCAGATGCGTGTCGTCTCGTCGTTCACTCGATCCATCTTGTTAAAAACGATCAGGGCCTGGCTCGTATCGGCTCCGAGTTCTTCAAGGACACTCTTCGTGGTGTCGTAGAACTCCAGAACCCGCGGATGCGAGGCATCGAGGACGTGGATCAGGAAGTCCGAGAGCGCGGCCTCCTCAAGCGTGGCATTGAACGACTCGACGAGCCCGTGAGGGAGCTTGCGGATGAAGCCGACCGTGTCGGTGAGCAGGAGCGGCTGCCTGTTCGGGAGGGCGATCTTGCGCGTCGTGGTGTCGAGCGTGGCGAAAAGCTTGTTCTCGACCAGCACGTCGGCCCCGGTCATGCGGCGCAGGAGCGACGACTTACCGACGTTCGTGTAGCCGACGATTGCGGCGTTCGGCACAGGGGCGCGTTTGCGGTCCTTGCGCTGGGTCGCCCGCGAGCTGCGGACGCCCGCCAGCTCGCGCTTGAGCCGGTCGATCTGGCCTCGGATTTTTCGCCGGTCCTGCTCGAGCTGGCTCTCGCCCTCACCCTTGGCCCCGATCCCGCCGCCCTGCTTGCCGAGGTGCCCCCAGGCGCGGGTGAGGCGCGGCAGCGAATACGCCATGCGGGCGAGATCGACCTGGATCCGCGCCTCTCGGGTCTGCGCGCGCGCCCCGAAAATATCCAAAATGACCTCCTGCCGGTCGATCACGAGCACCTTCGCGATCGCCTCCCAGTTCCGCTGCTGCGCGGGAGTCAGCTCGTTGTCGAAGACCAGCACGTCGCACTCCAACTCGCGCGCCCGCTCGCAGATCTCCTCCGCCTTGCCCGATCCGATGAAATACCTCGCGTGCGTCTCCCTCGTGTGGACGGCCAGCTTTTCGACAACCGGAATCCCCAGCGTGCGGACGAGTTCCTCCAACTCCGCAAGCAAATCCTCCGCATCGACCCGGCCGGTGGGATCGACAAACGCGCCGACCAGCAGCGCGCGCTCCACCATCTTGTCCCGGGGTCTGATCTCAAACATATAAGACGCCACACCTACCACACTCCGCCGTTTTCCACCATGTTTTCACCCGCGACTTCAGGTCGTAAGCATTCAACCCGAAAACGGCGATAGGAAAAAGCCGTTTTGCACGGAGGGGATGATGCACAGGAACACCAACTCTTTGACCCCCTCAAAGCAATCACTGAAGATGATTTGACCCCGAAAGCCTTTGCTGGCAGGAAAATGGACGTGACGAAACTCCCGACATCAGCCCTGCTGCTCCTTATCCTCGCGTTCATGCCCCTGGCGGGTTGTGTGAGCACACCTAAGGGGAGCAAGTTTGATCCCGTTGAGGGGGTGAAGCGCCTCGATGAGAGCCTCGACACGACCATCAACCGATTACAGGACAGGTCCTACAATTAAGTCGTCGTTCTTACCGTGGCTGAATGACTTCGAGCGGAGCCTGCGGGCTCTCAGCCGGTGTAGAATCGAGGGGAAGTGATGCCGAAGGTGCCTCGTGCAAAGCCCCGGGATGCAGTTCGCTGACCGTGCATAAACGAAACCCGCGTTTGACCAGCGCTTCTAATACGGCCGGCATCTCTTTGACCGTTTTGGGAAAGCTGTCGTGGGCAAGAACCACAGAACCCGGCGCCACTTTTGTCAGAACCGTCTGTCGAAGTTTTTCAGAAGAGGGGTTTCTCCAATCGCCGGAATCCAGCGTGGAGTCCAGCACTTCATAGCCTTCCTGCTCGACCAGTGCCCGCAGTGACTCGCTCAACTCACCGTTGGTTGAGCGAAAATACCTTGGCTTCACGCCGGTCACGCGCGTGATTGCCTCCCCGGCAACCCGCATCTGCCAGATAATGTCTTGTAGATCCAAGCGCTTGAGGTCGGGATTCGAATACGTATGGTTCGCCAATTCATGCCCCTCCGCAACAATCCGGCGGGCGAGCCCCGGATTGGATTCCACATTTTCCCCCGTAACGGCGAAGGTCGCCTTCATGCCCAGCTTTTTGAGTGCATCCAGCAAAATGGGGGTTGTGTGGGGCAGAGGGCCGTCTTCGAACACAAATGCGATCTCCCGGCCTTCTTCAGTGCCCGACTGCGACAGATCCGGATCCTGCACGGATGCATCCGGGCGGGCAGCAAGGCATCCGACATCCGGCACTGCCAAATATCCCAAAGCCACCAAGGCCGTCGCCAATAAAGATTTTCCAGTGATCATCACGTTTTCCAGTCTGATCGAACGATATGCCAATCACGCGGAAGCGCAAATGCATAGGGATGCTGCCCCCGACACCCGCTGTTCTCCTTGGGATTGTTCAGTGGCTGGGATTTTTACGGTTATGGAAGGACACGGAGTAAAACCAGAGCGAAAGCGCTTGGTGAGAAGGGAAATGCTTGGCTCAAGGAGCCAAGCGAAAGTCAGAGCAAATAATCTTGCAAAAAGAGCGAACAGAAATCCAATCGGATGCGTGTCTATTCCAAGCGCTGCTGCAATGCCACCAGTTCCTTCCCGTGGAATTCGATCATGATAACATCAATTGGGAGAATTTGACCGGAGGCGACTTGGACGAAGTTCGCCGGGTGAACGTCGAACATGGCGAAATGCCCCTGAAGGTAGGAAAGTGATTTGTAGTAGCCCATCGGCGTGTTGTTCAACCGGCGGAATCCGAATTCCCGGCACAGGTAATCGTGGAGGACGTCCGGCAGAGGGGCTTCTCCCTTTACGTCCGGTTGGGTGGTGATGATTCTTGCTCCCGGTGTTTGAACCTGAACGCCGACAAGCTGCGTGTCGTCTCCCCAGAAGGTATTTTGGAGGAGGAGGCGTTTGAGGTATTGCAGCGGGGTCCCTGGGAGAAGGAGCGGATTGTCGCTCATAAAATCCACTGTGAAGCCGCATCCGTCCTGCTTGGTGAATTTTCGCCAGCGGCGTTCCTCCGGCAGGAATGTCAAATCATGCTCCCTGCCACCTTGGCGCTCGGGAGTTATTTCCGGTGAGGAAACCCGGTTTTCGCGCTCTGCCCAGCGGAAAAGCGCCCGCCACGCGAAGCCGGAGAGTTCGCCATCCGGGATACCGCCATCGCCCGCTCCATCTGCGCGTAGGCTTCGCTCGATGGCCTGGATGGCTGACTCAAGCGCACTTGGCTGAGGTGCTGGATTTTCTGTGTCATTGATCTGCATTTCTATTCCACCAGAATAGGAGGGGTTTCAATCGAAATATTATCCCACCGGGCGTCGGGCCAGCAATGATCGAGTTGACGCGCGGGCGTTTCCTCCGCTGTGAAAATAAAAGAAAAGCCGAAGACGGGACTCGAACCCGTGACCTATCGATTACGAATCGATTGCACTACCACTGTGCTACTTCGGCGTAAGAACCTGAATTATTGCCACAGGGCAAAGCGGATGCCAAATGCAAAAATGACGAGATTTGGACTGGCTGGGAAAGTGGTGGAGGCAAGGGGGGTCGAACCCCTGACCTCGTCATTGCGAACGACGCGCTCTACCAACTGAGCTATGCCCCCCACTTTTGAGAGTTCAAAATCTCGCCGGTTCAGGCCTGTCGGTCAATCCGGAATTCAACCGGATCCGCCGATTGAAGAACTTTGACAAGATTTACAGGATTTCTACCAAACGCACGGTCTGACGGGTAAAATATCACGGCGGTTTCGGCGAAACCGCCCTACCCCTCAACGGTGGGGATGGCTCGCCGAGGCGTCCGTTGATTCCACCCGTTTCGGTGTCAAAACGGTATGACATCGGTCGGAGCCTCTTCCTCCTGCGAGTAAAAACAAACAGGGCGCCACCTGTTTCCAAGTGCCGCCCTGTTTCAAACCCTCAAAGGAAGATCAATCCCTGCGACGGCGGCGGAAGACGACGGCTGTCGTGAGGCCGAAGGCGGCGAGGATCCAGGCGGCGGGCTCGGGAACGACGTTGAACTGCTGCACGTAGCCGTTCACAGTGGCGTCTGTAAAGTTCGCGCCGTTTACCGCAAACGTCCCGTGGTCAACCGTCCACGAGGTGCCTGCCACGACATTATATTCAGACAGCGTGTAGTATTTGGTTCCGTTGTTGTCGTGTAATCCGGCCCCGTCTCCGAAGACGTAGTAGTTGTAGGACCCGTTGTCAACGGTGGTGGAAAAGTCTGCCGTGCCGGCAAAGAAGCCGCCGTTGAACTTGTTTCCGACTGTGATGCTGGCAACGCCGAAGTAGATATCGAACACGTTTGACGCCGTTGCAGAATTCAAAAACGGAGTCGACGTGTTGGTCAGGTGCAACACATCATTGACACTTGACGAAGCATCGCTCCAAGTGGGATTCCCGGTTGCACCAAACTCGAATTTGAATCCAAGCCCGCCGCTGAAGTCTGCGGTGGTCGCCGTGAGGATTCCAGGGCTGTTGCCGGGTTCGACCGAACCCGCACCGCTGATCGCGCCGATCGAGCCGGAACCACCCAATGTCGCGCCAGCGTTCAAGGTAATGACGCTGGTCATCGCGGCAGCCGAATTGTAGCGGAATGTGCCCCCGCTGTTTACGACAACATTTCTGCTGAGGCCGGTTGCACCCGTGTAGTTGAACGTCCCGCCATCCACCTGCACACCGCTCGTGTTGTTGATCGTGCCGCTCACAACCAGCGTGCCGGCGGTGACCAGGGTCGAGCCGCCGTAGGTGTTCGTGTTCGATAGGGTGAGTGTGCCGCCCGAGCTGCTTTGGGTGACGGAGCCAGAGCCGCTGATGACCGCGCCCAGCGTGCGGGTGCCGTTGCCGACATTGTAAACCAGGGCGCCGTTGTTCGTGACGGCGCTGGTGTTGGCGATCGAGCCCACATCCGTGCCCGCGCCGACCTGCAGCGTGCTGCCTGTGGTAATGACCGTGGCCCCGGTGTAGGTGTTTGTGCCCGTGAGGGTCAGGGTGCCGCCCGTGCTGTTCTGCGTCAGCGAACCGGTGCCGCTGATCGGTGCCGCGAGCGTCCGCACGCCCGAACCCACGTTATAGACCAGCGAGCCATTGTTCGTGATCGCGCTCGTGTTGGCGATCGAGCCCGCATCCGTGCCTGTGCCGACATTCAACGTGCCTGAGTTGATCGTCGTCGTGCCGTTGTAGGTGTTCGACTTGGTCACCGTCAGGTTGCCCGTGCTATTTTTGACGATATTTCCCGTGCCGATGATCGGCGCATCGATCTCGTAGCCGCCCGATCCCGTGCCGACCAGCGTGAGCGTATTTGCGCCCAGGTCGAGTGTGTTGACAGTGGCGGTGGCGCATCCATTCATCAGGATCTTGGTCCCGTTATTCGTCCAGGTTTGCGAAGATCCCAGAATCACGGAAACCGGGCGGTTGCTGGTGTTGGCGATCGTAAGCTGCCCGGCACCCGATTGATTGACAATGCCGGAGGCTCCGATCGTGATGTATTGCGTGGTTGGGCTGTTATTAAACAGCGAGCTTCCCCCTGCCTTGTTGTAGACCAAGCCTTCGACGAATGCATCCGTGTTATACAGGAAAGTTCCCGTGCCGGTGACCGTGACGACCCCCGTGCCCATGGCGTTGCGTGCGGTCGCCTGGACGGATCCGGCATTGATTGTCGTGCCGCCGCTGTAGGTGCCGTTCGCGCTGAGGGTCAGCGTGCCGGTTCCGTTCTTGATGAGGCCGCCCGAGGTGTTCGCCGCAATCCCGCTGGCAGAAACGCCCGCGCCGCTGCCGCCACCACCGAGGAGGTTGATGGTCGGGGTGCTCGTGTAGCCCACGCCCGGATTGGTGAGGACCACGCTGGTGACCTGGCCGAATGTCCCGCTGGCGGGATCGAGATCCACCACGGCATAGCCGGTGGCCCCGGTGCCGCCGCCGCCGGTGATTTCCACAAGGGGAGCGCCGATGTAGCCGCTGCCCGCGCTGCCCACGGTCAGGCCGGAAACACCGTTTCCAGTGGGTGCCGACAAGCCTTTGGCAAAGGTGAGGTCAAAGGTATTGGTGTCGATGACGGCACCTCCTGCGAACGTCCCGAAAGCCCCGTTCACATACGCGTTGTTGAGCCCGACAGGAAGGAAGGTGGTGGAAGCCGCGCTGGCCTTCAGGGTGCCGCCGTTGAAATTGACGTTGGCCGAGCCGGAGATGTTGGCTGCAGTTGCGGCAATGGCACCGGTCAACAACGTGCCGCCGTCGAGGTTGAGGCTGGCACTGGTGGTGATACCTGCAACGCGCCCGAAGGTCACGGTCTGCCCGGTGTTGTCCAGCAAACCACCAGCGACGTTCAATGTGGTCGACACCCCGGCTGTTCCCTCCAAAGAAATGACATTGGACGCAGCGTTGTGATTCACCGTCCCACCCGTCAGCGTGAATTCCGAATACGCGCCGCGCAGGAGGATGTATTCGCTGTTGGTGAAGTTGCCGCCGGAGATCTGTGCCACGTTGACTGCCGTGGAGAGAACGCTCGCACCACCGCCGTCGAGCCGGCGGGTGGTAAAGTTGCCGCTGGACATGAAGAAACTGCCGTAGCCGCCCGCGCCGTATGCAAACCCTGCGCTCGTGGTCGCAGTGGTGGTCGCCACGGTGCCGCCATTGATCACGACGGAACCGAATCCGGAAGTGTTGCCCACGTTAAAGTTATTCGCCGAGAAATTGCCTCCCGTCGGCACATAGACCATGCCCGTGCCAGTGTTGCCGATCTGCCCGACGCCGTTCCCGATATTGGTGGTTGCGGCAATATCCAAGATACCGCCAGTGATCGTTGTCGTGCCATTGTAGGTGTTGGTCCCGGAGAGGACAACGGTGCCTGCTGTGGTCTTCGTCAAGCCACCGGCACCAGCCAGAACCGCGCTGACCGTTCCATTCTGCGTGGCGTATGTGGAAGCAGTCAACGTGCCGTTTTGTGTGGTGCCTCCGGTGAAGGTCACCACGTTTTTCGTCTGGCTCGTGCCGCCCAATTCCATGATGCCTCCGGCCACGGTGAGGTTGCCGGTCGTGGAGCCCAGCGTTCCTGCACCGCTTACCGCCAGCGTGCCAGAGGTAACCGTCGTCGTGCCGTTGTAGGTGTTCGTGCCGTTCAATATCAACGTGCCCGTGCCCTTTTGCTCCACGGAACCGTTGCCACTGATCACGCTGTTGAAGTCGGTCCCCTGCGTGACCGTGTTGTTACGATTAAACGCCAACGTGCCGTTGTTGGAAATCGTGCTGTTCGTGGACAGCGAGCCAAGAGACCCGCCATTGCCGATTTGCAACGTGCCCAGACTGATGATCGTGGTTCCCGTGTAACCATTCGTCCCCGCCAAAACCAACGTGCCGGCGCCTGTCTTGGTCATGTTGCCATCCAAGAAGGCGGCTCCGCTGTTGACGGCTGTGCCTGTGGCCTGAATCCCATTCATCGTCAGGGTATTGGCATTGACCGTGATGGTCCGCGTTCTTCCTGCCGTCTGCACAAAGCCTGTTTCCACGCCGCTCAGGTCGAGGGAGTTGGTTCCGTTGAATGTGACGGCGTCGGTCAAAATGAAGCCCTGCAGCCCGACCGGAGCCGTGAAGGCGTTCGCCCCGGTTCCCGTGTTATCCAGCATATTGCCGCCATTGTATTTCAAGGTCGTGCCGTTCAACGACAGGGCATTGCCCATGGCTAGGGATGCGTTGGCGTTGACCAGCGTGGTCGTCCCGCTGGCAAACAAATTCGCCCCGTTGAGAACCAACGTTCCTGAGCCACTCGCTCCGCCAATGGTCAAGGCCGAGGCTGTCGCATCGATCGTCCCGTTAATGGTCAGGGTCTGGCTGGCCGCCGCCCCGATTGTCTGGGCCCCGGCCAAGCTCCCGAACAGCACGAAGTTCTTCGTTGTGGTCATGTTGGTCGTCGCAGCTATGTTCGAATTCTGGTTGATCGTCACCATCGCGCCGTTACCCAACGCGCTGGCGTTTCCGATCTTCAGTGTGCCCGTCGCCCCCAACGTCGTGTTGCCCGTGTAGCTGTTCGTCCCGTTCAGGGTCAGTGTGCCAGGACCGCTTGCGATGACATCCACCACGCTGCTCCCGATGTTCCCGTTGATCGCGGTTCCCCCATTGGTTCCGCAATTGGTAAAGGCGGTGATATTTCCACCATTGTTGATCGTGCCGTTGTTCATCCAGACAAAGCCGGTGCCTGTGGCGTTGTTCATGATGGTCAGGTTGCCTGCGCCGACGAAGTTGCCGGTAAACCGGTGGTTCACGCTGGATCCCGAGTTGAGCAACGTCAGGTTGTCGCCATTCATGGTGACGTTGCCGCTGAAGATGGCTGACCGGGTCGCTCCGGTCGAACCGATGATCAGGTTACCGGTCGCTCCGGTGCCCAGTTGGATGTCGTTGGCGACTGTGAAGCTGCCCGTGCTCAAGCGCGCATCGAGGGCACCCGCATCGCCCAGGACAATCGTGCCGTTGCCCACCGCATTGACGACGTTGCCGCCGGCGGCATTGTTTCCGAAGCCGATGTTGAGCGTGCCCTGCTTGATGACCGCCCCTCCGGAGATCGGGGCTGCGGTGCTATTGCCGCTCAGGTCGAGCGTTCCCGCACCCGTCTTGATGATCTGGTTGGCACCCCCCGATCCGTTGGTGATGTTGCCGCCGATAAACAGGGTTGATCCCGAATTAACCACGTTAATGGTCCGGTTGCTCCCAACCGATGTTCCCAGCGTGACATCGCCCGCGCCAAGGTCCAGATTCCCATTTCCCGTGCCGTTAAAGGTGAAATCCCCGTTGATGGTAATCAGGTTGTTGTTGGACATCACTGGGGAGTTGGAACTCACCGTCTGTCCGAGCGTGCCGCCATTGATCGTCAAACTCCCGGTGCCCAGGGCGTTCTGCGAGTTGAGATTCAGAGTACCGGAATTCAGCACCGTGTTGCCTCCGTAGGTGTTGGAGACCGTGAAATTCCCCGCGACGGTTCCGCTGGCTGTCGCATTGCTGCTCAGCGTGATGCTGACACCGGGGTTGATGGCCGTAACCGTGACTCCACCGGCGATCCCGGTCGCAGAGACAATTGAGCCGATTTCAATTCCGGTGGTGTCGGCCAGCGTGACCGTCTTACAGGCGGTCGTCGTCGTGAGCGATGCCTTCGTGACCAAGGGATTCAATGTCAACTGTCCCGTGCCGTTCTTGGTGATGCCGCCGTTGGAGATGACTCCGGAGATCGTCGTCATGTTGGCTCCCGCATGGTTCTCGGTGATGCCCCGCATGGCTCCGCCCAAGTCCATCGTGCCGGAGAGGGTGACATTTGCCGTGCCGGTGGCGGCCAAGCCGAGGGCGAAGTCGCCGCCGACAACGACGTTGTTGGCCAAAGTGCGTGCTCCGGTGGAGTTCGAGGAAAGTCCGCCGCCGTTGATGGTCAGGGTGCCTGAGCCAAGCGCGGAGTTGTTGCCGACCTTGAGGTTGCCAGAGTTCAGAATCGTGCCGCCGTTGTAGGTGTTGTTCACGCCGTCAATCGTGACGTTTGCGGTCGAGGTGGAAGCTACCGTGAGGACGCTGCCGCCGGTGATGTTGCCGCCCAGACGAACGCTGCCGGTGCCGTTTCCGGCCACCGTGAGGGCGTGGTTAAGCGTAATGTTGCCGCTGAAAACGGCATTAGAAGCGGCAGCGCTGCCTCCGATTGTCAGGGTGTTGCCGGTGCTGCCCGACGCCACGGTAATATCGTTGGCAAATGTAAAGGAACCGCCGAGCAGAGAGGCATTGGCACTGCCGCCAGAGTCGCCCAGCGTGATCACTCCAGTGCCTGCGCCAGCGGCGGCACCCAGAGCCAACGTGCCGTTTTTGATCGTCGTGCCAGCGGAGTAGCTGTTCGAGCCACTGAGCGTCAGGAGCGAAGTCGCGCTGTTTTGAACGATGGCCACACTGCCGGCGAGGCCGTCACTGATGACACCGGTGCTGAATGTCACCGCGCTCACACCCGAATTTGTGATCGTCTTCGTGCCGGTCGTATTCGATGAGATGGAGCCGGAGATCGTCATGAGCGGCGCGGTGGCACCTGTGGCGTTGTTGCTGATGTCCAATGAACTGTTCAGCCGCAAATTCGCGGAGATGTTGGTGGCATTGCCGGAGGCGAGGCCGTTGATCTGAGCATTGGCACCATTGCCGTCCAGAGTGAGGATGGAGCTGTTCGTGGAGCAGCTCGAGATTGTGAAAATATTCGAGCCGTTGGAGTCGCCGATGTTCAAAATCCCGATCGTGCGGTTCGTGGTCACGAAGAGCGTCCGGCTCGCTGTGATATTGCTATTGATGTTCGCAGTGCCCCCGGCCCCGTCGGCGATGATGTTGCTAACCCGACTTTAGCAACTGGGGGGAGGGTGAACGCGCAAGTTGCTGATAATCAGATCCGGCATTTAAAAGGTCTCCCCTAC
>Ga0163199_1002215_pt1 | contig 11894 bp, 7 predicted proteins | sample PL_2010_150m_FD_113537 | JGI IMG/M metagenome (GOLD analysis project Ga0163199, IMG submission 113537) | Freshwater microbial communities from Powell Lake, British Columbia, Canada to study Microbial Dark Matter (Phase II) - PL_2010_150m | ecosystem: Environmental > Aquatic > Freshwater > Lake ...
CGGCGATACCAAGGCAACGCTTCCCCGGTGACCAGTGGCGGGCCCGCGGCCCAACCCACCGCCCGCCCGCCCGCGAGCCATGCAGTGGCGGTGGCGGTTTTCTTCAGAAAACTGCGGCGAGTTTCCGCTGAGGGGAAAGCGGCGCCCGGCTCGGCACTCATCACCATGAATCGAAGCAGCAATCGGTTTTTACTGAAATCCAATTTGTTCGGACAGTTCCGGCGATTTCAAAGGCGGCTTCGATCGCCGGCGTCGATTCCACGATTGCCGCCCGCGACGGTCTGAGCGACGCTACCAGTCCAATCGTCATGCACCTCATCGATCTTTCACAGCCGCTCTTCGATGGCGCGCCGAACTGCCCGGTGCATCCGCCGGTGTCGTTCCGGCGGACGGCCGATCATCCGGCGGACGGCTGGCGGATGGAGGAGATCGCGATGGCCACGCACACCGGCAGCCATCTCGACGCACCGCTGCACAAGATCGCGGGCGGCAAAAGCATTTCCGACTTGCCGCTGGAGACCTTCACCGGTCCCGCGCACATCGCCGATCTACGAGCGCGCGTGGTGGCCGACACGCCCATCGGGCCGGAGCTTCTCTCGCGCACGCTGCCGGAAAAAATCTCCGGCGACATCGTGTTGCTTGCGACCGGCTGGGGCGACAAGCGCGCGAAGAGCGACGAGTGGCTGCACCACTCGCCCTTCGTTGATCCCGCGGGCGCGCGTTGGCTCGTGGCGCGCGGCGCGCGGGGTGTCGGCATCGATCATTATTCGATCGGCGGCATGGGGCCGCTCAACGCCGAGACGCACACGATTCTCCTCGGCGCGGGCGTGTGGGTGGTCGAGGAACTGAAGTTTCCGGCGGAGGTATTTTCGCTGCCGCAGCCGGTGAAGTTCTGGGCGCTGCCGCTCAACTGGCCGGGCTGCTCGGGGGCGTTTTGCCGGCCGGTGATTGAGGTGGCGTAGCCCGCATTCTTCACCCGGTTCGTGGTGCTCAGCCGGCGTTCGACGATTTTCGGGCGCCGTGTGGCCGGGCACTCGGTCCGGTCATGCGGGCTAAAACAAAACCGCCAAGCGGTTTTGATGTTAGTCCGGATATCCAGCAAAGCAGCGAATACGGGAAGGTCTTTTAAACTGAGCATAGCCTCGATGACGAGGAGAGGGTGAAATCTTCCGGCTTGGAGTTCGTCCCGTTTTTCCTGCCGTTCGTCACTCGCAGCCTCGCGTGCTGCAACTGTCGTCCACAGCCTGCGTCTGCCCCCCATCATGAACTCCGCCGCTGCTGAGACCCCACTGCCGCCGCCCGCCGCCCTGCCGGTGTCGCGACTTCCGCTCCGGTGTGCAATCGCACTCGCGCTGCTGACGCTGGCGTGGCTCTGCGCGCACCTCGCGCCGGCCATCATGGGACCGGACACGAACGGTTACATCGTGCAGGCGCGGCTCATTGCGACCGCCGGCAAGACACACCTCACGACGGAATCGCCGGCGCAGTTCGTTGGCATGCACTGGCTCGAGACCACCGATGGCGTATTTCACAGCCGTTACCCGGCGGGGCTGCCGGTGATCTTTGCAGTAGCGTGGAAACTCGGCGGGCTGGGTGCGGCCGTGCTGGTGAATCCGCTGCTCGCGAGCGCGACTGTCTTGTTCGTTTTCCTATTGGCGCGCCGCTTGGCCGGTGGCTGGTCGGCGTTGCTGGCCGCCGCGGTCTTTGCGACCAATGCCTCCGTGCAACAGCACGCGCTCGACGCCGATGCGCACATCGCCGCGGCGTTTTTCCTCACCGCCGGCGTGCTCGCCCTGCTGCGGTTTGCCGATGACTGGGCTCCATGGCGTGGGCTGGTGGCCGGCGTGCTGCTCGGCCTCGTGCCGACGATGCGGTATCCTGAGGCACTCGCGGGCGTGGCAGTGGGCGCATGGCTGCTCTGGCGCGTGCGGCCGTTGTGGCGCGTGTGGCCGGCGGTGCTGGGTGCGGCGCTGCCCCTCGGCGCGCTGTGTCTCCATAATGCTGCGGCTTACGGCGCGTTCTGGCGGACCGGCTACGCCCTGACGAACGAGCAGACGGGATTTGGCCTGAAATATCTGACGGCCCACTGGCTGGCTTACCTCAACAGTCTCAGTGGCGCGGGCCTCGGGGTGTTTTTCGCGTTCGGCGCGGCCGGGCTCGCGGGCCTCATCGCCGATGCGCGGCATCGCGCAGTGGGCGTGCTGTTCGCGGGCATTGTCGGGCCGCTCGTGCTGCTCTACATGGCGTATTATTTTGGCGCCGGCGACGGCAACCTGCGGTTTCTCATTCCCACCTTTCCATTGCTCGCCGTCGCGGGCGCCTGGCTGCTCACGCGGACGACCGCGTCGCTCGGCCAGGCGGGTCGGGCGGTGTGGATCGCCGTGGCGGTGCTGCAACTGCTGCCCGCTGGCGCCGCGGCGGCCAACACGGCTGCACGGATGCACGCCACGCTGCGTGCCGCCGCGGTCGCGCGGACGACGCTCGAGCGAAGTGCGCCCGCCGGCAGTGTGGTGATTGTCGAGCGCCAACTTGGCGAGAGTCTCGATGCGACCGGCCAGTGGCGGCTGGTGGAGGAAAGCGTCATCGGCGGAATCGGCCCGCGGGCTGGACAAATTGGGCCGGGCTTGCGGCGTGGCGGTATCGGCGCGGGCCCGGGAATACGCGGCCCACTCGGCGGATTCAGAGGGGCTGGCGCAGGCGGCCAGCGGCCAGCGAACGCCGATCCCGATCAACCGAGTCCGCAGCAGCTGAACAAGAATCGCGCGCAACGCGCGCGTTACGACGGCGTGACACCGCGCGAGCGGCAGGAACGAGCGTGGGCGGACGTTCGCCAGCTGGCGGGAAACCAGCCGGTGTTTTGGTATGCGCGCTCACTCGAGGCCGTGGACAATGTATTGCCGGACGACGCCGATTACGAATCGATCGCTGAAATCGATGCGCCGATGATGAACATGGGCCCAGTCGGTGGCGGACGTGGTGGTCCGGGTGGTCCTGGTGGCGGACCTGGGATGGGCGGACCCGGCATGATGGGCCCGGGACCGATGACGGGAGGCATGCCGCCGGCCGGCAGCGGGATAGGTCCGCCGATGGTGAATCAACCCGGCGGCCCGGGAATGAATTTTCCGATGCCAGGCTTGCCCGGTGCAGGAATCGGTCAGGCACAGCCGCAAAAATTACGGCTCGTGAAGATCACGTTTGCGAAAAAGTAGGTGGAGGCGCGCCGCCCTTGCTGCGTTTTGCCCCATCAGTTCACCCGCGGGCGCTTCTACAGCCCGCCCGTGATTTCCTTTAGCTTCGCAAAGAACGCTTTCTTCCGCGGCGAGTTGATGCCCCAGTCGACCGGCACGCTTTGGTAGCCGTCGACGAAACCTTCGTCCTTCATCCGAAAATCGAAATAGCCCCACGATGCGCCCGCCCGCACCGCCGCAACAAAGTTGTTCTCCGGTTTTTCGAAATCAAAGTGATCGTCCTCGTTAAAGACGATTGGCATCGGACGCCACGCGGAGCGCGCGCGCGTCTGGGTGACCATCGCGGTGATCTTCGCGGGCGCGGCCTGGCCGTTTCCGTGAACGAGCAGAAAATCGGAGACCTTCACGACATTTTCCTCCGGCACCTTGCCGCCGCCGTAGCTCGTGCCGGCCAGCAACCGCCGGCCGTCGCGGGTGCGCGACTTCACGCGGGCGATGAGTTCGTGCACGCGATCGGGCTTCAGGATTGCGTGGTCGTAGCGGACATTGGCCTCGTTGTTCACCTCGAGGAGCACATGCCGCCAGCCGCGCGCGAAGATCCAGTCGACCGTCTCGTCGACGGCGCGGATCACGGCGGCCTCGTCCTTCACGCGCTCGTCCTGCCCGAAGTAGAAAATGCCGAGGATAACGACCATGCCGAGTTCGTCGGCGCGTTCGAGGATCCGAGCGGCGCGGCCGAGGTAATCCGGGCGCAGCGAGCCATCGTCGTTGATGGCGGAGTTGTGCCACGGCTGCTTGGCGGAGTAGCCCTCGGGACTGCCGCCCTGGAGGTTGAGCGTGAATGCGAGCAGCCCGTGCCGCCGCCACTCGGGCATCGCAGCGATGAACTCGCGCGTATTGCGACCGGCGTCCCACTTGCCGGTGTCAGGATAGGCCCACTTGGCGCGCGTGTCGGGATTCAGATCGTCGAAGATGCCCTGCACCATCCGTGAGTTCATGAGCCGGCCCTCGATGGAGACGCCGTCCCACGTGCGGCCGGCGTAGGTGGGCTTGCCGTTGACGAGAAAGAGTTCGCCGCGAATCGAGACTTCGGTGCGCTGCGCGGTGGCGGCCTGGGCCCCGGCTGCGAACAGCATGGCGAAAAGGAGATAATATCGACGGGTAGTCATCAGTAGCGGAGGTGCAGTTTCTTATAGATCATGCTCATCAACCACGCGGGGCCGATGAGCAAAAAGAGCACGTCCTTGAAGAACGACGGTTTCTTGCCCTCGATCTTGTGGCCGATGAATTGTCCCGTCCACGCGAGCACGAACAAGCCGGCGCAGATTTGCCAGACAGGCCGCGGCGCAAACAACTCGGTCGCAATGAGCAGGCCGTAACACACCGCCATGAAGAGCAGCAGACCTGCGCTCAGCCGGGGTGAGAGCCGCACGTAAAACGCCGATGCGAAGACAATGGCGACCAGCAGCCAGTTGAACCACGGCGCTGCGTCCAGCCATGCCTCTGGCACAGGGATGGTCCAAACGAAGCCGAGCACGCAGAAGAAGATCACCGGCACGCAAATCCAATGAATGAGTTCATTGGTGTGGTCCTGATGGCTCTCGCCGTATTCAGCGAACCACTGGTCTGCGGTTTTTTTCACAGGCATGGGCGGGGGATCCGTTCACACCCGGAGAAAGATCTGCCGGCGGTAAAGGAACCGCGCCAACACGAACATCAGCGCGAGGCCGACGATCGCGAGCAGGCCCTGGCCGGCACCGGCGCCGACGTGAGCATCGAGCCAGGCCTTGATGTCGCCGCCGACGAAGCGCGCCGCCTGCCGGCGATAACCGATCACGTTGCTCGAAATGTAGAGCGTAATCGGGTTCATGCCGATCCAGATGAAGGGCTGGCACCAGCCGCGCCACTGGCGCATGTCGACCACGTAGAAAAATGCGCCGAGAAACCACAGACTGTAGCCGCCGGCCACCAGCACGTAGGACGAGGTCCAGAGTTTCTTGATGACGGGAAACTGCAGGTGCCACAGCCAGCCGAGCGCAACACCCACCGCGCCCGCGATGAGCAATGTGCGCAGTTTTCTTCCGTCGTCGATGTCTGCGCGCCGCATCAGCAAGCCGGCGAACACGCCGATCAGGCACGTCACGATCGCCGGCAGCGTGGAGAGAAAACCCTCGGGATCGTAGTAGGTGTCGTAGCGGCGGCCGGGGAGGTATTGGAAATCGAGGTGATTGGTGAGGTTGTAGCCGGGCTCGTAATGGCCGGTCACGCGCGCGGTGGTGGCGTCGAAAGCGGTTTGCACCTGCGCCATCGTCGGTTTCGCGTTCCCGAGCCGCGCGGCGAGCGCGGCCTTGTCCAACTGGATGTCGCGAATCGGCACAAACGTGAGCAGGGCCCAGTAGCCGACGAGCAGCGCCGCACCCACCGCGGCAAGCGCGCGCGGTTTCAGGAAGCAGAACAGGAGCCCGGCGCCCGTGTAGGCGAGCGCGATGCGCTGGAGCACGCCGAGCAGCCGCATGTCGGGCCACGGGTTCGTGAATCCCCCGCTGTAGAAAATGCCGATGACGAACAGCAGCGCGCCGCGGACGAGCACGCGTTTCGCCGCCGCCGCGCGCCCGTGCTGCTCGATTTGCTTCGAAAGCGAATAGACGAGCGACGCGCCCGAGATAAACACGAAGAGTGGGAAAATCAGATCGTAGAACGTGAAGCCCGCCCACGCGCGGTGGTCGAGCTGGCCGGCGAAGAACTTTGCGACGGCCGAGCCGTTCACTTCGCCGAGGGCCTGCACGAGCGCGTCGGCGCCGAGGATCCAAAACATGTCGAAGCCGCGCAGGGCATCGAGGCAGACGAGGCGGCCGGACGGCGGTGCCGGTGGGGTAGCAGTGGGGTTGCTCATGGGTGCGCGGGAGCACACGCGAATGCCGCATGGCGGTCAATCTGGCTTCGCGGCCGGGAACTGGCGCGGTCGGGGCTCGATCTGGACGTCTCTGGGAAAAAATGTGTGCTGGATCCATGAAACGTAGCCACCTCTGCGCGTGCGCCGCCCGACTACTCTGGGGCGTTTGCTGGGCAACGCCCGCCGCCTTTGCCGCCGCTGCGCCGCAACCGGCCGACGATCTCACCACGCAGCTAGGCGACGGCTACCGCGGTATTTGGTATATGAACCAGCCCGTGAAGGATGACTACCGCTACAAATACAGCGGCGGCTTCGCCACCTACCCGCAGCAGCACGTGCCGATCGCCATCCATGTCGCGGCGCAGCGAAAGACGTTTTTCGTGTTCGGCGGCTCGGCGGGCAACGTCTCGGTGAACAAGGACGAGCTGCAGCACTATGTCTCCTACTACGATCACGCGACCGGCACCGTGCCGCGGTCTGTGCGAAGCGTCCAAAAGCGCACCGAGGACGCCCACGACAACCCCACGCTCTCGATCGACGCGGCCGGCCACCTCTATGTTTTTTCCTCGGCGCACGGCACCTCGCGGCCGTCCTACATCTGGCGTTCGAAAAAACCCTACGACATCGCCGAGTGGGAGTTGCTGGAGAAAACAAATTTCTCCTACACGCAGCCGTGGTATCTGCCGCAGTCGAAGCGGTTTCTTTTTCTCCACACGCTCTACAACAACGGTCAGCGCACGCTTAACTGGAAGGGTTCGGCGGACGGCAGGACCTGGAGCCAGCCGCAGCTCATCGCGCACATCGAGATGGGCGATTACCAGGTTTCTTTCCGCCAGGGCGACACCGACCGCGTGGCGACGGCGTTCGATCTCCATCCCGATCACGGGCGCCCCGGCAACGGGCTGAACTACCGCACCAACATCTACTACCTCGAAACGCGCGACGGCGGCGCGACATGGACGACGGCCGATGGCCGGCCCGTCGCGCTCCCGCTCACGAAGGCCGACAACCCCGCGCTCGTGCGCGACTATCGCGCGGAGAATCTCAACGTTTACCTGAAGGACATTGTCTTCACTGCCGACGGCCATCCCGTGCTGCTCTACCTCACGTCGAAGGGGTTTGATCCCGGCCCGAAGTCCGGACCGTTTCAGTGGCACACGGCGCGGTGGACCGGTCGCGCGTGGGACTACCGGCCGTTCACCACCTCGGACCACAACTACGATCACGGTTCGCTCTACATCGAAACCGACGGCACCTGGCGGGTGATCGCGCCGACGGCGCCCGGCCCGCAGCCGGGCGGAACCGGCGGCGACATGGTGATGTGGGTGAGCCGCGATCAGGGAGCCACATGGGAATCGCGCGCGCTCACGCACGACTCGCGCTACAACCACACCTATGCGCGCAAGCCGGTGAACGCGCACCCGGATTTCTACGCGCTTTGGGCCGACGGCTCGCCGCTCGAGCCCACGCCATCGTCGCTCTACTTCGCCACGCTGGCGGGCGAGGTGTTCCGGTTGCCGGCGCGCATGTCGGCACCCACGGCGAGACCAGAACGGGTGCCGTGATCGTGGCGGGCCGCCTGGCGCTCGCGGAAACGGGCGTGCACCTCGAACGCAAAATTGTCGAGCACCTCGGGGTCCGACGGTTCGCCGTTCAACGAAAGCGTCAATGAAGGCAGGCCCTCGCGCTCGGCGAGATGGAAGAACTGCGACTCGGCGATCTTGTTCGGCATGCACTCGTGCGGGCCGGCGCTGACCACGCCGTCGATTTCGCCGTGCTGCCACGCCAGCAATGGCGTGCCCAACGTGAGCACAGCCTCTCCCTCGAGTGCGTCGCGCAAGTAGGGACGCGCGGCGTCGAGAATCTCCGGCGTCGTGTGCCGGCGTGGCCAGCCGAGCGGGGTATCGATGGCCGCACAGGCGGCTTGGCGGATGCGCGCCTGAATGCGCGTGCTCAGCCGCCCGCCGAACTCGAACCATTGACGCTGGCAATCCGTATTGTGGTCGAAGTATTCCAGCAGTTCCTGGATGGGCGCGAGCCGCACCTGCAGGCCGCGCTGGCTGAGCCGCTCCGCCGTGAAGTCATTCGCGAACGGCACGCAGCGCACATAGATTTCGCCTACCAACAGCACGGTCGGGCGCGCCTCGCCGCCGCGCATCGCAGCCAGTTCCATGGCGGCACGCGTGAGCATGTCGCGCAGGCCGAACAACCGGCCGCTCGTCACCTGCCAGAGTGCCGCGGCGGTCGACGTCTCCGCAGCCGCCTGCCGCTCCAGCAACACGAGCACCTCGCCGAGCGCGCGCCGATAGATTTCGTTCGCCGCGCCAGGCCGCGTCTCCCAGGAGGCCGCCGCCAGCGCCGCCTCGTTGAGCAGATCAGCCGCGATCATTCCGGCAAATGTCAGCATGCCGAACGCCGGGGGAAAGTCATCGAAATATCCGCTGTCGTGCGGCGACCAAAACCGAATGCGATCCTTCCAGCCGAGCCGCTCCAGCACGATTTGGTTGAGCAGACCATAGACGCCGAAGCGGCACGGACCGCTGGCGCTCGTGAGCAAATAGACCAATTTTTCGTCGGGACCCGCGTGTTCGAGGCGTTGCAGCAGGCTGCCCAGGGTCAGCGCCATCGGCAGGCACTCCTTGCCTGACGTGTGCCGCCGGCCGCGCCGCAGCGCCTCGATATCCGGAGGCGGCAGGCACTCGGCGGCGATGCCTTGGCCGCGCAGGCACGCGGCGAGCGCCTCCGACAGATCGCTCATCCACGGAATGAGCATGCGCTCGCCCCGCCCGATGATTTCACCGAGCGCCACCGTAGCCATCGACGCGCGGCTGAAGTCGTGGGGCGCTGCGGTGGCGTCGCAGCACTGCTGGTCCTGCGCCACACAGTGCAGGAACGCCTCGACCCGGGTCTTCGTGCCGGCGTCGCCGGAGTGGCCGTCGGTCTCGATGATCGCGAATGGTCTGCCGGCCATCACATGCGCATAGAAGTGCAGGTTGAAGCTGTCCGGACCGCACGCGTAGTTGCTGCAATAAAGACTGTAGAGGCCGGGCGTCCGTCTCACCTGGTGCGCGGCGCGCAGGATGCGCTGCCCGTAGGCCCAATACATGTCGGGGAACCGCGGCGTCGCCGCATCGACGGGATAGCAGTCGAGCGGAATGCCGATGGCACCCTGCTCGCGCAGAATCGCGGGCACGTTGGAATTCAGCACTTGGTTGTAGATCGTGTAGGGCCGGCCCATCACGACCACCGGTGTGATCCCCTGCTCCGCGCAGAAGGCGAGGGCGCGGGCGCCGAGTTCGGTGCAACGCTGCTCAAACGTCTGCTGGGCCTCGCGCGCCACCGCATGCGCGCGCGGCCAGGTGTCGCCGTTGACGCCAAAATCCGCCGCCAGCGTGCGGCAGCTCGCCAGGAAGGCCGGCGAGTCCAGCCCGCCGGCCAGATCAATCACCGGCGAAACAAGGGAATTCTTTTCGAGGCCGGCCAAATCCCAGCGCACCAGATCCGGGCTGGCCTGCACAATCGGGCAGGCGACCGCGTGTTGCTCGCCGCTGACCGCCGGCACGCTGCGCAGCATTGGCAGGAAAACAAACTCGGCGCCCGCGCCGGCCAGACGCGCGGCGATCCCGTGGTAAAGCTGCATCGGCGCGCAGAAGGGCACGTTGGCGCCGCGGATGCCGCGTTTCAGATCGGCGTGATCGCCGCCGGTAAGGACGGTGAGATCGAGCCCGAGTTCATGCAGAAACGTCGCGAAGAACGGCAGCAGGCCCTTGAGCGCAAATTCGTCCGTGAGCGCCACGCGTCGCCGTCCGCGCGGGACCACGAGCGGCGCGAGCAGGGTGCGCACCAGTTCCTCGCGCTCGCGAAAAGGATCCGGCGCGAGATCGGGCAGTTTCTTCTTTCGCGTGCCCTTGTCGTGCAGCGCGCAGCCGCCACCCCACGTGAAGCCCTTCGCCTGGCCGGCCACGACCGTGCGCAGCCGCTCGATGCGGCAGCGGTTGCCGGTGCCACCGCAGCCGACGCTGGCTTTGCAGTTGAAGGTGTCCTTGCCGTCGACCCGTGCCTCCAAGAAACGCTGCGCGTCGATCGGTGCGGCCGGGGCCGCGCCCAATTCGCGGCGCGCCAGCAGGGCGATGCCGAGCGCGCCGACCGTGCCCGGATTGGGTGGCACGATCACCTCGGCGCCGGTCTGCCGCGCGACCGCGGCGGCCAGCGCGTCCGAGGCGAACGGCATGCCCTGGCAGAAGATCACCTGCCCGACCGACCGGCTGCCCTTCACGCGGTTGAGATAATTCTGGATGATCGAATCGTAGAGCCCCGCGATGATCGAGCGCCCGTCGGCGCCGCCGGCCACCGCCCCGTCGATGACCTCCGCCATGAACACCGAGCAATGCTGGCCGAGTGACACGCCTTCGCCCGCGGCCATCGCTTCCTCGCCGAGGTGCACCACGTCGCGGATGCCGGAGAATTTCCGGCCCTGCTCCTCGATGAACGAGCCCGTGCCTGCGCTGCAGGCCTCGTTCATCGCGCAATCGCTCACGCGGCCGTTGGTGAGGCGGATGTATTTGGCGTCCTGCCCGCCGATTTCGAAAATGGTGTCGACGCGCTCGTCGTAGAACAGCGCGCCCTCCGCGTGCGCGGCGATTTCATTGAGAATGTAAACGAGTTCCTTGCCGTAACACGCGGTGAGCAGCGAGCCGACGATTTCGCGGCCGCTACCGGTCACGCCGAAGCCGCGCACGCGGCACGCGGCTGCGGACGATGTCGCGAATGCGCGCAACAACCCCTGCGCCGCACCCACCGGATCGCCGCCCGTCGCGCGGTAGGATTCCCAGACCATTTCGCGCGACCGGACATCGAGGGCCACGGCTTTCGAGCCCGTCGAGCCGATGTCGAGGCCGAGCAGGACATCGGGCGCACTGCCATTCACGCGGGCCAGCGGGCGCGGCGGCATCCGCCGCACGCGTGCACGCCACTCCGCCAGCGCCGGCAAGCGCTCGAGTTGGGCCGCTTCCGGCGGCAGCAGCAATTCCTCGAGGGCCGGCACCGCCGCGGTTTCCGCGGCCGCGCTGAGAGCGCAGCCAAGCGCCTCGAAATAGAGGCCGGCGTCGCCCGCGACTGGCACGAGCTCCATGTCGAGCGCCGCGAGCCGCTCGCGAAAGGTGGCCTGCACGCGTGGCGCGCGCGCCACGCCGCCAATCAGCGCCACCCGCTGGGGACACAGCTCGGGCTTGATCAACACGAGGACATTCTCGCACACCGCGTCGAAGAGCCCGGCAAGAATCGCGGCGCGGTCCTCGCCCTTGTTGGCGAGGTGCGTCATGTCGGTTTTGAGAATCACCGGACAGCGGCCCGACAACACCGCGGGCCGCTCGACGGCGGTGCAAAGCTGGCTCGCCTCTTCGATGGTGAGGGCGAAACGCTCGATCAGTTGCCGCAGGAAATTTCCGGTGCCCTGCGAACAACGGCTGTTTTCGCGGAAGATCTCCAGCCCGTTGGCGCGCAGTTCGAGAATCGAAAAACCGTGGCTGCCAATCGAAACGAGGGTGATCGGTTCCGGGCCGAGCACAAAACGGCTGCCGCCGATCTGGGCCTGTTTCGCCGGCACGTGGGACAAACGGAGTTGCCGGCCCAGCCGGCCGCTCGCCGCTGCGCCGCTGACCCCGCCCCAATTCCAGTCGCGCAGCACCGCCAGCAGCTGCGGGCCGGGCTCCTTGTGATGCTCCACGGCCGCGCGGCGAGTCCAGTGCAGCCGTCCGTCCGCCCGCACGAGTTCAACCACCTTGATGGTCTCGGCCCCCACATCGATGCCAACA
>Ga0163199_1002217_pt1 | contig 11886 bp, 6 predicted proteins | sample PL_2010_150m_FD_113537 | JGI IMG/M metagenome (GOLD analysis project Ga0163199, IMG submission 113537) | Freshwater microbial communities from Powell Lake, British Columbia, Canada to study Microbial Dark Matter (Phase II) - PL_2010_150m | ecosystem: Environmental > Aquatic > Freshwater > Lake ...
ATTCAGCCTTTTTTCAAAGTCACCAGGAAATACAACATCATCTTCGCAAATCATGGCAAGGGAATAGCCTCGGTCATGCAGGTTTCTCAGCATAAATTTATAACTCATGCCGCAACCCAGCCAGCCTTTTCGATGACGTATGCCTTCTATCGTTTGGAATCCGTAAGTTTTATTGCCGAGAAAATTTTGTTTTCTATCGACAGTTTCAGTCAATGTTAAACACAGGCGGGGTATCGCCTCACCCGTTTCGGGAAAAAAATTAACCGCTTGATAATAATCATCAAAACTCACCAAATCGTTGGCCAGTAAATAGCGTTTGAAGTAACAGGAAAATGTCTTATCCGATTGCACAAAAACATCAATTGCCGATACTTTTTGTTGGTACGCCTGCTCATCACCCAACAGGTGGCCGATTCGTTCAAGCATAGCATCGACATCGCCAACAGGCGTGAAACCGACAATATCATGAAGGTCGCTATGGTTAAGCATATCGCTGCCTTCTTCGCTGATCACCGGCACACCCAGCGAAATCACTTCATAGATGCGCGTTGTTTCAAGCAGGGCGTTTTCATAATAGTGGATATTAATCACCACCCTGGCTGACAGGACTAAATTGACAAGCTCTTCGCCAAATACTTCGGCAGCAATGAAAAGATTGTATTTTTCGCTGATCCGGTCGAGAAATTTGCGGCGACGGGAGCAATTGGGATCACCGTAAAACAGGACATCAATTTTTTTTGTGCCGTTTTGTAAGTTGTAGCCTTTCTTTTGCAAAAAACCGGCATAACCAGGGAACGCACCAATAGGCAGATAAAACAGCTTTTGGTATTGAATCCCGTTTTTTTCAAGAAATTCGATATTGGTGACAGCATAATCAAATATCGAAATGGCCCGATTCAAAATGGCAAAATACTCATCTGAAAACCAGCGTGGATTGATGGTTTGTTCCATTTGAAATGCGACAAAGTTTTCAGGCAATCGGGGAAACATTTGCGGACAAATAACAATATGGAGCCGCCCGGCATCAGCCATCCGGTTGTAATCGAGGCCAACAGTTGCACTCAGTCCTGCCTGTGTTAATTGGTGTTCAAGCAAATGCGCTATATACAGCGTATGTTTTGTACACAGTATTGAAATATCATGTTTACTGATCGAATCAATCGCTAGCGGCTCAGACGTTATATTGCGGATAGTGCGCTTGATAATGTCCGCAACAACAGCAAATTTACCCGCCCGGATCAGTGCGAATAAGGTCCTGAATTTTCTGCCGATCAGCTTGAATGGATGCGGAGTCATATATATTAATCCGATTATTCTTACCGCGATACTGATCGGATTATCCGGTTTGCATGTCGCCAAATAATGCTTGAACAGGCTACCTATCACGTTAAATTCGCCGCGTAAAAGCCGTCCTGACATACGCACCGGCATAGTGAACCGCCATGAAAAGCTTTGCCGCATTTTTTGCATCATGGCGGTTGTTTCAGAAATGTTTCTGTCACGTTCGCAAATCATCTGCTGAAGATTAGCAATCTGTGCATCGCGCTCAGTTAATGTTTGGTTAAGACGGGCAATCTGAATATCACGCTCATTTACCGCCAAACTGAGATGGGTAATTTGCTTGCTTTGCGCTAATGCGTCATGAGCCATATTTTCAAGTATCACAAAATGTAGTGTTTAAATGCTATCGCCGGGATAAACATCAATATTTAGTTGAATCAGCCAAATATCAACGCCGGGCAAATATTAAATAGCCGGCAACACCATCTCTGTCAATTGCCCGTGTTCCAATTTAAAAAACCGGTTGCAATATTGGCGAATCAGCTCGTTGTTATGCGAGGCAAAAACAAAAATGCCGACGGATTTGATTAAGGATTCCATGCGCTCTTTAGCTTTGATCTGGAATTCGGCATCACCGGTACCGAAGATTTCATCGACCAACAAGATATCGGGTTGCGTAGACGTTGCCACGGCAAACATCAGCCGGGTCGCCATGCCCGAGGAATAGGTGCGCACCGGCAATTGTAAGAAATTGCCTAGCTGGGTAAATTCTTCAATTTCTGCGGTTTTGCCGCGAATTTCAGACATCGATAAACCCATCAGTATGCCCATGCGGATGATATTTTCATAACCGGAAAGCTCCGGGTCCATACCGGCGCCTAATTCCAGCACGGTAGCCACCTTGCCGTCCCGGACTACTGTTCCGCTCACCGGGTGGTAAACACCGGCCATTGTTCGCAGCAACGTGCTTTTACCGGCGCCGTTATGGCCTATCAGCGCAACGGCATCGCCATCGTGCAAGTCAAAACTGACTTGATTAAGCGCCGTGACAATCTGGATATGCCCTGCTTCGCTTTCGATACGCCCGCCCGTGCTGATGCGCACCAACTGGTTGCGTAGCGACATACTGCGGCTGTTGTAAACCGGATACTGAACCGTTACGTTGTCGAAGCTGAGAACAGCCATCGTTAAACCCAGAACGCAATACGATTGCGCTTGCTGTTAAACAGGTACAGCGTAACCAGCCAGCCGCAGGCCAGCATTGCAAGGTTGGTTTCAACAACAAATACAGGCGGCGGATTGCCTAACAACGGGGAGCGAACGATTTCAATCAAATGCGAAAACGGGTTAAACCACATGATGTGTTCGCTGAAAGGTAAATAGTTCGGGCGGTAAAATACCGGGCTGATAAACATCAGTAAGGGCATGACCATAGCAACAAGGTATTCAAGGTCACGAAATCTGGCGCCAAGCAAACCAATCAGCAATGCCAGCCACAGCAGGTTTAAGGCCATCAGAAACAGGCCCGGCAATGCCAGCCATACATTGGCATTCATCGGCAACCCTAATATTAGAGCAACGATAAAAAAAACCGGCGCATTATGCGCGAAATTGATCAGGTGCCTCAGTAAAAGCTGCATCGGATGTATCGCCAGCGGTAAATTCAGGTTGCGGATAATCGGAGCCTGGCGGCTGAACAGCACCGTTGCCTCGCTGATTACGCCGGCAATAAACTGCCACAGTATCAATCCGGCCGTCAATGTCGGCACAAAAGTAGCCGCATCGACACGGAGTAATTCGCTCCAGATAAAACCCAGGCCTGCCGAACCACCGGCAGTACCCAACGTCATCCATAACGGCCCCAGCACACTGCGTTTGTAACGGGCGCGCACATCACTCACTGCCATAAACGCAACAATACGGAAACAATGCAAGGACTGCATAATGTCCGCAAGCCCCGGCTGTTTTTTAAGCGGTAAACTCATCGCGTTATCAGGTTCGATTGCAGCGCATTATTTTTTGATATACAGGTCAGTAATCGTACCGGTGATCATCTCGGCGGCAAAACCGAATGTTTCAGACAAGGTTGGGTGTGGATGTATCGTTAAACTGATGTCTTCGGCATCGGCGCCCATTTCCAGGGCCAATACCGCTTCGGCGATTAATTCCCCGGCATTGGGGCCGACCATACCCGCCCCCAGGATTCTGCCGGTTTCCTTATCACACAAAATTTTAGTGATGCCTTCCTTGCGGCCCATGCTTAAAGAACGCCCGCTGGCCGCCCACGGGAAAACCGCTTTGTCGTATTCCGCGCCCTGCTGTTTCGCCTGGTTTTCCGTCAAGCCCATCCAAGCAATTTCCGGATCGGTATAAGCGACCGAAGGAATCGTCAACGCATCAAAGCCTGCTTTATGGCCGGCCGCAACTTCGGCCGCGACTTTACCTTCATGCACGGCTTTATGCGCCAGCATCGGGTTGCCGACGATATCGCCTATCGCGAAGATATGCGGTACATTCGTGCGTTGTTGCTTATCGACAGGGATAAAGCCTTGTTCATTGACGTTAACGCCGGCCAGCTCTGCGCCTACCAACTTGCCGTTAGGCCTGCGGCCTACGGCAACCAGCACGGCATCAAACAATTCGGATTCCGGCGCACCTTTCCCGTCAAAAGAAACTTTCAGGCCTTCGGATTGCGCTTCTATCGCGGTCACGCGCGTTTCCAGCCAGATGTTTTTATATTGTTTTTTAATACGGCGGAATAACGGTGTAATCAAGTCCTTATCACAACCGGGGATGATTTGCTCCATCAGTTCAACGACGCTGATTTCAGAGCCGAAGGCATGGTAAACCGTCGCCATTTCCAGGCCGATGATACCGCCGCCGACAATCAGCAGTTTTTGGGGAATCTCTTTTAATGCCAACGCATCGGTGGAATCCCATAAACGCGGGTCGTCATTCGGAAACACCGGGATTTTGGTAGGCTGCGAACCCGCGGCAATAACCGCCTGCTCGAAATTAACCTGGATGGTGCCGGCTTCCGTCTGTACGGCGACGGCATTCGCTGAAATAAATTGCCCGGTGCCTTGCACTACAGTCACTTTGCGCTGTTTGGCGAGACCGGCAAGGCCGTCATTCAAGGTTTTCGTAACGCTTTGTTTCCAGGCGCGGATTTTATCCACATCCAGGTCCGGTTTGGCAAAACTGACGCCGTGCTGCGCCAATTCCTCGGCTTCATGAATGATATGCGCCGTATGCAGTAACGCTTTAGACGGTATGCAGCCGACATTCAAACAAACACCGCCCAGCACCGGCTCGCGTTCGACCAGCACGACCTGTTTACCTAAATCGGCGGCACGAAAAGCCGCACTATAGCCGCCTGGGCCGCCGCCTAATACCACTACTTCTGCATTCAAAACTGTTTCACTCATTTTTATATTCCTTATTATTAAAGTAACAAACGGCGAATATCGCTTAACTGTTGCTTGATTACAGCCATGAACCGCGCGCCTTCAGCCCCGTCAATGACGCGGTGGTCATAAGTCAGGTCCAGCGGTAACATCAACCGCGGAACGAAGTCTTTGCCGTTCCAGACCGGCTGCATTTTAGCGCGGGTCACGCCCAAAATGGCGACTTCCGGCGCATTAACAATCGGTGTAAATGCTGTACCGCCGATGCCGCCCAGACTGGATAGGGTGATGCATCCGCCCTGCATATCATCCGGCATTAACTTGCCTTGCCGGGCTTTTTCACTTTTTCCCGCCAGTTCAGCAGCCAGTTGATTGATGCTCTTGGTGTTAACATCGCGTAATACCGGAACTACCAGGCCATTAGGCGTATCGACCGCGATACCGATATTAAAGTATTTTTTCAGGATGAGGCTTTCGCCGTCACCGGACAATGAGGAATTAAAACTGGGGAACTGCTGCATCCCGGCAACCAAAGCTTTGATAATAAACATCAAGCCGGTAATTTTGATGTCGTCCTTGCTTTTTTCAGCATTCAGCGCATTGCGGAAGGCTTCCATATCGGTAATATCCGCTTCGTCATGATAAGTGACCATCGGCAGGTTCAACCAGACGCGGCTCAAATTTTGTCCGGTAAGACGCTTGATTTTGCTGAGCTTTTGCGTTTCCGTGTCGCCGAATACCGAGAAATCGACAACAGGAATCGAAGGAATGCCCGCTCCGCTAGAACTGACACCTTCGGTCATGGCTTTTTTGACAAAGTTTTTAACGTCCTCTTTCAGGATGCGTCCCTTGCGTCCACTGCCTGATTTTACTTTGCTGATGTCAACGCCCAGCTCTCGCGCAAAAAGCCGCACAGACGGCGACGCGTGGGCTGTTCCGGCTGCACCGGATGCTGTAACCGGTTCAGGTGCGGCAATAGCAGGGGGAGGTGCGGCCTGCTCAACTGCCGGCGCTTTGGCGGAGCTCTGCACCGGAGCAGCCACAGAGGGGACGGCTTCTTCTGTCGCAACGCCGCCCTGTTCCGCGCCGGCCAACACCGTTGCAATCAACGTTCCCTCCGATACTTTGTCACCGGGTTTGATATAAACCTGCTGCACTGTACCCGCGACACTGGACGGCAAATCCATGCTGGCTTTATCAGTCTCAAGCGTTGCTACCGTCTGCTCCAGAGCGATGATATCGCCGGCTTGTATTAATACTTCTACAACATCAATTTCAGGGACATTTCCGACATCAGGAACTTTAATCTCTATTAACACAGTCATTCTGATTCTTCCGTTAGATTAGCCAGGGGGCTTTTACATCTGCGGCTATGCCGTATTTGGCAATCGCCACATCGACTTTGGCGGGCTCAAATTTTCCCATATCCGCCAGACTCTTCAATGCGGCAACGGCAATATGGTATCGATCGACTTCAAAAAACCGGCGCAAATTTTCGCGCGTATCGGAACGCCCGAAGCCGTCAGTCCCCAGCACGGTATAAGGCGCGCTGATAAGACCGCGAATCTGTTCGGCAAAAGCACGCGTATAGTCGGTTGCAGCAATCACTGGACCTTCGGCATTAGCCAGACACACGGTAACATGCGGCTGCTTGGGCGTTTCGGTAGGATGCAAACGGTTCCAGCGTTCACAGAATTGGCCGTCTCTGGCTAATTCGGTAAAGCTCGGGCAACTCCATAAATCGGCATCCACCCCCCAGTCACCCTTCAGCAATTCCGCAGCGAACTCAACTTCACGGAATATCGTTCCCGAACCCAGTAGCTGTACTCTAGGCGCATTATTGTTTGCACCCTGCCGGAACATATACATACCTTTGAGTATATCCAGCTCTATACCTTTGGGCATCGCGGGATGGGTATAATTTTCGTTCATCACGGTGATGTAATAGAAAATATCTTCCTGCTCAACGTACATGCGCCGTAAACCGTCCTGGATAATCACGGCCAGTTCGTATGAATAAGTAGGATCATAAGATACGCAATTTGGCACGGTTGCCGCCATTAAATGACTGTGCCCGTCTTCATGCTGCAGGCCTTCACCGTTCAATGTCGTGCGCCCCGCCGTACCGCCCATTAAAAAGCCGCGGGTGCGTTGGTCTGCCGCAGCCCATATCAAATCGCCCACCCGCTGGAAGCCGAACATCGAGTAGTAAATAAAAAACGGGATCATCGGCACATTATGCGTGGAATACGAGGTGCCTGCCGCTATCCAGTCACACAAGCCACCCGCTTCGTTGATACCTTCCTGCAAAATCTGCCCGTGCTTGTCTTCCTTATAGAACATGAGTTCTTTAGCGTCCTGCGGCGTGTACAATTGCCCGACCTGCGACCAGATCCCCAATTGCCGGAACATGCCTTCCATGCCGAAGGTTCTTGATTCATCAGGCACTATCGGCACGATGCGCTTGCCGATGTTCTTGTCTTTAGTGAGGATATTGATCAAGCGCACGAAAGCCATCGTTGTCGAAATTTCCCGGTCTTCACCGCTGGCTTCCAGCAAGGCTTTAAAATCACTCAATACCGGTACATCCAGGGTATATGATTTGCTGCGGCGGGCCGGCAAATGGCCGCCGAGTTCAGCGCGGCGTTTGCGCATATAGTCCAGCTCTTTGGAGCCTTCCGGGAACGTCAGGTACGGCAGTTCATGCAATTCATCATCGCCTACCGGCAAGCTGTAACGGTCACGGAAATGGCCGAGCGAACTGGGGCTCATTTTTTTCTGTTGGTGGGTGATATTTTGCGCCTGCCCTGATTCACCCATGCCGTAACCCTTGATGGTTTTAGCCAGAATCACGGTAGGCTGGCCCTTGTGGTTAACCGCATCATGGAATGCCGCATAAACCTTGGCTGGATCATGGCCGCCGCGGTTGAGCTCCCAAATATCGCGGTCAGACCAGTCGGCGACCATCGCCTTTAATTCGGGGCTGTTGAAGAAATGTTCGCGAACATAAGCGCCGTCTTTGGCCTTAAAGGTTTGGAAATCGCCGTCGACGCATTCCATCATGCGGGCAACCAGCAAACCTTGCTTGTCACGCGCCAGCAAGCTATCCCAACGTTGTCCCCAAACGACTTTAATAACATTCCAGCCGGCACCGCGAAATTCGCTTTCCAGCTCCTGAATGATTTTGCCGTTACCGCGTACAGGACCGTCGAGCCGCTGCAAATTGCAATTGACGACGAAAATAAGATTATCCAGCTTTTCACGCCCGGCCATACCGATGGCGCCCAAGGATTCCGGTTCATCGGTTTCACCGTCGCCGAGAAAGCTCCAGACTTTACGATCTGACGTATCGGCGAAACCGCGATCCTGCAGATAACGCATGAAACGCGCCTGGTAAATCGCCATAATCGGCCCCAAACCCATCGAAACAGTCGGGAATTGCCAGAAGTCCTGCATCAACCACGGATGTGGATAAGACGATAAGCCGTTGCCATGGACTTCCTGCCGGAAATTATCCATTTGCGCCTGGGTAAACCGGCCCATCAAAAAGGCCCGCGCATAATCACCCGGCGTCAAATGGCCCTGGGTATAAATCAGGTCACCGCCATGATGATCGGAAGGTGCATGCCAGAAATGGTTATAACCGACATCATATAAGGTTGCCGCAGAAGCGAAACTGGCAATATGTCCGCCGACATTGGTATGTTTATTGGCTCTTAACACCATCATCATCGCATTCCAGCGTACATAAGAACGTATTCGTTGCTCTATCGTGGCATCGCCCGGAAACTGCGCTTGTCTATCGACCGGTATGGTATTGAGATAAGCCGTATTCGCGCTAAAAGGAATGTCGAATCCTGCATGCCGTGTTACGGCAACCAGTTGCTCAATCAGAAAGTGTGCACGCTCGCTGCCATCCTGTTCCAGTACGGCTTGCAAAGCCTCAATCCACTCCTTGGTTTCTGCCGGATCAATATCATTCGGCAACCGCTCCATGCGTTGCCCTACCTCTGTCCATAGACCACCCTTTAGTGGTGGCATCCATGCAGTCGTCTGCCCGGTAATTTCTGAAATTAGACTATTCTTCATTGGTTAATCCTGTGGGGGTTGATCGTGTAGCTGGGTAGCGCATGGCTGTAAAAGTCATTACTTGAAAATATCGGTGATGTTGGCTTTACTCTGAGTTCAACAATAATCGAGAGGGCCGAAAAAGCTGGTAGCGGTGCATAGTATATACAAATGGGGGGACGCAATGCACCCGTTTTAATCAGTTGATACGTAAACGGAGCGTTAATTATCAGTTAAGGATATAGTAAAAAATAACTTCCCGAAGTTAGCCTATCGTTTCCACGCTCCGCGTCACTGCCCTGAAATTAAGCGGTGTAGGAGCGGGCCGTGCCCGCGCAGGATGCAGGTCACTGTCCACATTATTGCCAATAATGTCGCGGGCACGGCCCGCTCCTACAAGATCATTTTCCTTAACTGTGGACAGTGACGCTAAGCGTGGTAACTATAGTTTCGGGAAGTTATTTTTAGCCAAATCCTAAAGACCGTCTTGAAATTTGTCGGCTTTAGCCATAGGGTATCTACACAACTCGTCATTCCGGCCGGGATGCCGGAATGACGATAATACGACTTGTGCCGATGCTCATGGTTTTAGCAGGAGGTGGTTGTTATGTTGAAAACCGCTAACGGTCAAATGTAGACTCAAACAGGTTAATCGTTTTGCCCGCTACGGTATCACTCGCCTCAGAGACCAGCAAGGCCGCCATTTTATAAGTCGGCAACGGCGGACTGAAATAATAGCCCTGGATAATATCGCAGCCGCGATGCGTTAAATACATAAGCTGTTGCTCGGTTTCCACGCCTTCGGCGATAATTTTTTGTCCTAAGGAGTGCCCCATTTTAATGATCGCAGCGGCAAGTCTTGCGCCCTTGGATTCTATTGTCATTTCCCTGATAAAAGACTGGTCGATTTTCAGGACATCAATCGGCAGGTTTTTTAAATACGACAGCGAAGAATAACCCGTGCCGAAATCATCAAGCGCTATCTTTATGCCCATTTTTTTTAGCCGGTGCAATTGCAGCTCGATTTGTCTGGTGTCACCAATCAACATAGACTCCGTGATTTCCAACTCCAGACGCTGTGCGTCCAACTGCGCATCACGAAGCGCGTCCTCCACCGTTTTCAGGAATTGATTATCAGTGAATTGCCGCGCCGATACATTGACAGAAACCTGCTGCAATCCATAGCCCTCATCCAGCCATTTTTTAAGCTGCAAACAGGCTGTGCGCATAATCCATGCCCCCATCTCGACGATGAGCCCGGTCTCTTCAGCGATAGCAATGAAATGCTCGGGCGGAATCATTTTCGCCTCTCCGTCAGCCCCATAAAGCCAACGAATCAAAACTTCCGCGCCAAACATTTTTCCGCCGACGGCATAGTATTGCGGCTGGTAATACAGTTGTAACTCGTTTTTTTCAATCGCCTTGCGTAAATTAAATTCCATCAAGAGCCGGTCCTGTGCGGCATCGGCATACTCTTTTTTGTAGAATTGATAGTTGTTCCTGCCCTGCCGCTTTGCTTGATACATCGCAATATCGGCATGTTTTAACAACATCTCGGCTGAAGCCCCGTCTTCAGGATAGATCGCGATGCCTATGCTTGCACCGATGAAAACATCGCGGTTGTGAACATAGAATTTTTCCGACAATTTTTTAAGCACTTCCCCTGCAATCATCGAAGCAGAATAAATCGTCTGTTCATGCGCTTTTTCATTTAATATCGACAAGGCAAATCCATCACCGCTCAGCCGGGCAACGACATCCCGATTGCCCATTAACGAACGCAACCTTACCGCTACGTCTTTTAATAATTGGTTACCTGCATCATGGCCGAGAGAATCATTGACGGCCTTGAACCGGTCGAGATTGATACAAAAAACGACGGCATGCAAACGGCGACGTTTCGATTCCGATAAAAACAGGTTCAAACGATCGAAAAACATCGCCCGGTTAGCCAGTCCCGTCAAATCATCATAATGGGCAATCTGCATAATGCGCTTTTCTGATTGCTTCTGGCGGGTAATATCAAGCAACGTAGCAAAATAGCTGATGCCCTGGTTATCTTTTGCTATTTCGGTAATATCCAGCCTTATCGGGAAAAGCGGGCCATTCTTATGCCGACATATCAGCTCACCGGACCAGAAGCGCTCATTGTCAATCATGAAAAAATCCTTGCGCGCCGGATCAAATTCGCCTTCCATGACAAAAGATAAGGGCTTGTTTTCTATATCGTCGATAAGATAGCCTGTCAACAGTGAAAATGTTTTATTGATGCGGCTAATCCTGAAATCAGCATCTAAAAATACAACATTCAGATGGCAGACTTGCAGCGTATGGGCAAGCTGCTCCCATTTGTTTTTTTCCCCTTCATCAATAAAACGCCCGGTCAGAATCAGCTGTAATCTGTTTTGTGCGGCATCGAAAACAGGTGTTCTGGTAACCTCCATGGTCGCGTTTTTTTTATCCGGGTAAGTAATCGTCCTGGTTTCCTTTACCGGACGCCCCAGATGCCATGCACTTTTATCCTGGATCGCGCTTAATTTCAATGCCTGCACATCACTGTGCGGGTACTGTGCAAGCTCATCATCCGTTTTGCCGGCATAGTCGGCATCCTGCAAATTAAAGCCTGCCAAATAATTGCGACCGGCCTTCAGCCAACGCCCGTCTTTATCTTTCAAACATAGAAAATCAGGCAGGTAATCCAGCAGAACCAATCCATCAAGTTGAGAAAGCGCGGCCCGCTTCCGCTCAGGCAACAGGGTATATTGCCGGGCGCGATCATTGCGGGCTTTCCGATAACAAACGCTCACCAGGAACATGCTGAACAAGCCGTTGAATATCGGCAAGCCGCCTTGATCATTAAGTCCCGGAAAAAAATGCCCGGCAATCAGGTACGAAAAATTTACCAGTGCAATAACAAACAGGCTTATCAATATCATGGCGTGTATGAGTTTAAATCAGCAGCCGCTGCCGTCCGGTGCAGCACAGCGCTTCTGAAGGCTTACAAAAAGAGGACGCATTCATCGCGAACAGCGAAATAAACAGCTCAGGAACATGAAACCCATCATCCATGAATTGAAAATGAAAGACAATACAAAATAGCGCCGCTATACCGTTCTTATCCCTATCCCCC
>Ga0163199_1002219_pt1 | contig 11885 bp, 6 predicted proteins | sample PL_2010_150m_FD_113537 | JGI IMG/M metagenome (GOLD analysis project Ga0163199, IMG submission 113537) | Freshwater microbial communities from Powell Lake, British Columbia, Canada to study Microbial Dark Matter (Phase II) - PL_2010_150m | ecosystem: Environmental > Aquatic > Freshwater > Lake ...
ATTTCAGCTAATGTCACCCATTTCCATCCTACTGGTAGTAAATCACTATCTAAGTTAGGATTGGTCAGCTTCCCTTCAAAAGCCCACTTCAACAGACTCTGCCGATAGATTTTCAGTTGCTGTTGCGACAGGAGCAGTTGCTGCTTACCGTTGTCCAAGTCACTGAGCAGTTCTTCTATTTTGGAGACAATTGCTTGTTGTTCAGGGAGAGGGGGGATTACAAAAGGGATATCAATTAGATTGCTCTTAGTCAATTTTAAACGAGTGGTTCCATTAACAAATTCCCGATAATTTATCGAATTCAAATAATGTAAAGCAAAATCGTCAATAATTATCTTCTCCTTACCTTTCAAAATATGGGCATGATTGTTTACCCATGTTTTACCTTTAATTTTATATGCCTTATCTTTGTAATTATCTAAAAATGGGGCACCGTCTTCCCCTATCAGAATATAATCACCATCTGTAAGAAAATCATCAATCCAACCTACTTGGCCTGTTGCACCGTAATAAGGAAAAAGATTTTTAAGGGTTTTCCCGTAGATTCGTTTTTGCCTTTCGGTTGAGTTTATAGGTTTACGTAAATTGTCAAGTACATCACAAACTTCACCTAATTTTTTTAGCTTCCAATGTTTAGGAATAATATTTTCTGACATTTAAAAACGTTCAATAATATTTGGCATTGCATTAAAAACTTTCCCCTCAAGTATTTTCCCGGCTTTCTTTTTATTTGTTCCTCCCCATTGTTTAAAATAAAAAGCGACATTCATTTTAAGACATTGCTCTTTGATATCAAGGATCCATTCCTCTTTGATAGGACGGGGAGTTCTGCCACTTTCACCTCCAACAATTACCCAATCAATGCCTTGCAGGTTCATTTCCGGTAATGAGGTTAAAAGTGGTTCGCAGGAAAGGAATTTAACCCTTGCACCCGTTCTTCTTAAATTGTCAATACGGTGCATTACCTCATTGCTCTCAACCGTAACCCCCATCCATAAATTATGGGGCCATTCCAGCCATCCTTCACTGTCATAGTATCTCAATACATCAGCACGTTTTGTTAGAATTTGAAAAACATGTTGGGGATTCTCTCTGATAACACGAAAGATCTTCTGAATATATTCAATCGGGATTTCCTTGTGAAACAGATCACTCATGGAGTTCACAAAAATCATCTTCCCCTTTTTCCAACTATATGGTTCATTTAACACATCAGGGTGCAAAGTGAGGTCAAATCCATTTTTGTATTTTTCCTGACCCATAGCTTTTAAACGATTTGCCATAACTTCAGCATAGCAAAACTTACAGCCTGAAGTTATTTTGGTACATCCAGTTATCGGATTCCAAGTGCTTTCTGTCCATTCAATTTTGGTAGTTGCCATGGCTATACTTTTTTGATTATTTGTTTAGCGATCTTCAAAGCATTCTCATTATTTGAAGCAAATACAAAATGAAATATTGGCACCCCTCTTGAGTTCTCGAGACTTAAAGGTTTCTCAGTAACAAATTTCCATATTGTTTTGAGCCGTTGAGCATATAATTCAGCAATTTTTTCAATTGGTCGGTTAACCTTTTTCGTAATTTCTTCTTCGCCGAAAAGAGTGACTTCTGTATCTTTCTTGTAAAAGTATTGAATTATTTCTTCTTCATTCAATCCAAAAAAAGTTTGAAGCTTATTTGAATGTTTTAAAACACAGTCTTTATCAAGGAGTCTATTAACAATTACACCAGTAGGTATCAGAATCCAAATATCAGTTCTAGTATTTCTGAGTGATTCAATTGATGTCCAATTTATTTGCATGCCAAAAGGATCCAATAATACCAATGAGGCAAAACTATTTTTCTTGTTAGTCATGGCATTTGAAAGTTCAATTAGCCATTTGTTGCAATCTCCCGAACGAAATTGGAGTGAATTGTTATTTGTTTCTTGTTGTGCAGTTAGTTTAGTTTGTAACTTCATTAATGATTCTTCCTTGGCTTCAATGAAATAGTAAAAGTCAAATGAGAGATTGTTTGGTAAAGATAATACCCTTTCTGCGGCTCCCCTGTATAAATTATCGTCTTGTTCGGTCAGCATTAGCTGCTTATACAACGGTGTATTACAGCTAGCTTTTCTGTCTCCACTGCCGGCAAAGCCATCAAAGTAAATAGTCTTCCAGTAGCTATTTCTATTCATTACCGTTAAATATGCTGAAACATATTTGGTAAAGATATCTAGCTTCTTCTCAGTCCAACTACCACCCCAACGTTGTGAATTATGAGGACTTCTCTTGTTAAATTCTTCGCTCATTATGCTGCCAACACTTCATTCAACTCATTAATAATCTCTTCTGTCTGCTCCCCAAACAACTGCCACATTTTGCCTAATCCGCCTTGTGCATTAAATGGGTTAAGATCAAAGTCATCTTTTTCAATATGGAAGCTATTGGTTACATGCTCTTTGATCATCCTTAGCCATTGCATCTGCTCTTCATTAAATTTTTCACCGGCTCCGGAATGTTTTTTGAATACCCAATCCTGAAAATTCTTGTCCACAATTTTATCGTAGGTAGTTAAACTGTTGTCCAAACCACTCACTTTACGTATCAGGGAAACAATTGCAGTTAATTCATTTCTTGGCGAATCTTTGCATAGATCCAGGGCTTTATAGGCTCTCCATACATTCATTGGTGCAAGCAAAGGTTTGTCCTGCTGTATCCTCTCCAATACCTCTTTGATCATGTTGTAGGTTAATTCTCTTCTTCTGTAAGGCTGGTGATAGAATATTTGCAAAGCCATTAACTCATCTTTGTGCTGGTACATCCAGTCAGAAAATTCAGTGATGATTTCATTTGCCCTTTCCTGATTGTCCTGACCCCAGCCAGCATTGATTACCTCATCAGGATTGGCTGTATCAATTCTTTGTTCATGGGCTTTACGGACATTTTCAATATACTCATTCAACACTCCATTGAATACTCTTGCTGCTTCATGCTGCAATTTGTCAGTTTCAGTTTTAATGGCTTTACCAATTGTATCAGGGGCTTCACCAATGAAGCTTTGTTTCACCCTTTCTTCAATCTCTTCCAGAATATCCGGATTAAAGGCATCCAGTAACTCTTTAACCACAGTAGAAATGCTTTTCCCATCTGCTATTTCTGCAAACTTCTTCCGCTCTTGTGGTTTAATCTGTTTGTCCAGTCTAGTTAACCTGTTGGCAAGAGAAGTAAACAACTCCTCATCTCTTGCTCCTACAGCAATGGCCTGTAATAATTCCTTTAAAGGAACACCGGGCTTTTTCTCCAATGGTCTGCTGTCGGTCTTCAGACTTCTGGTTACACCAATGGCATCCACAATGACAAAATGGTCTTTGGTTTGTCTGGCAGTTGGAGTAACCTTTCTAAGGCTGTCCAGATCAATAGTTCTGGTTCCCCTGCCTTTCATCTGTTCAAAGTAATTCTTGCTCTTGACATCCCGCATAAAGAGCAGGCATTCCAAAGGTTTGACATCCGTTCCGGTGGCAATCATATCGACAGTTACAGCAATTCTTGGATGGTAGTTGTTCCTGAATTGAGAGAGGGTACTCTTGGGGTCTTCACCTTGTTCTATAAGGTTATCCTCACTGTCCCTTTTATCCTTGTCAGAATTGTAGGTGATTTTCTTACAGAAACGGTTTTCTTCAGCAAATTCTTCTCTAACAATCTTGATGATATCATCAGCGTGGCTATCTGTTTTAGCAAAAATCAGGGTTTTGGGAACCTCAAAGTTGGACAGATCATGATCTGTCCCTACGAAGCGATCAGGGAAAATTGCAGGTAAGTGCTCTTTAAAAGATCTGATGATGGTTCTGATCTGGTTGGGATTTACTACATCCTTGTCCAATTGCAGGGAGGAATAATGTTCATCTTCATCTTGCAGCTCCATCCTTTTTCTTCTGCTCAGTCTTTCCCTGAGTTCAACATATTCCCCTTTCCAAAGGGTTCCACCTTCCTGGGTAACCTTGGTTTCAATGATAAAAACATCGTAACCAACATTGACTCCATCAGCTACAGCCATCTCATGAGAATATTCACTCACAAGATTCTGGTTGAAGTATCCAATAGTCCTCTTATCAGGTGTAGCTGTTAATCCAATTTCAAAAGCATCATAATATTCCAGTACCTGTTTCCACAAATTGTAAATACTCCGGTGACACTCATCAATCACAATAAAGTCAAAGAACTCAATGGGCATCTTCGAATCATACTCAATCGGAGGTATTTCTTTAGGTTGGTATTTCCTTTCATTGGGATTCTCCTCCTCCAGTTGTTCATCCAGTTCAGTCCCTTTCAGAATGGCATACAATCTTTGAATGGTGCTAATACATACCTGACTGTCTGTGGCTATGTAACTTGATTTTAATCTCTGAACAGCGTAAAGCTCTGTAAACTTGCGGTTGTCATCATTGGGCAAATAGGACATGAATTCCTGTTCTGCCTGTTCTCCGAGATTCTTGGTATCTACCAAAAACAATACCCGTTTGGCTTTGGCAAATTTGAGTAACCGGTAAATAGCAGTAATGGCAGTAAAGGTCTTTCCAGAACCTGTAGCCATCTGAATTAAAGCTCTTGGTCTGTTTTCCTTGAAGGAAACCTCCAGCTTGTTGATGGCATTGATCTGACACGTTCTTAATCCATCAGGTTTCAGTCCGGGCAAATCATGTAATCTCTTTCTGAGGGATTTATCCTTTTTCTGCCAATCTCTTAGGGTTTCGGGTCTGTGGAAGCTGAATATCTCCCTGAATCTTGGTTTTGGATCATTGAAGTCAGAAAATCTTGTTAATTCACCAGTACTGAGATAAACATAAGGTAGTGGCTCATTCTTCAGGTGTTTGAGTTTGGCCTTGGCATAACCTTCCGACTGACTTTCATGACCTGTTAATTTGTGGCCTTCCTCTTCCCGTTTTGCTTCAATGACTCCGCAAGGCTTTCCATCTACAAACAATACATAATCAGCAGGGCCAACATCAGTAAGGTATTCTTTTACCGCAACCCCAACCCCAGCATGAAGATTGACTTTCTTGATTTCCTGAATAAGCCAACCACCGGCAGTTAACTGCTCGTCAATGTGATCTCTGGCAATTTGTTCAGGGTTTTGGTTGGTCACTGCTGGTTTTCTGGAATGGTTTGGTTAAAAGTAAGAAAAATATTACTGAAAACGGCATGCAAACTCTTTTTGATAGGTCAGCTTGATCGCTTTTTCATCAATTCTATCGCTACAAATATCTTTCTTATCCAAAATAAAAGGCATCTGGAATTGGAATCGCCGAAAAAAATACCCCTCCATCTTCCGATCAAGGGGCATTTGTATTTAAACCTGTCAGGTTGTTAAATGCCGGAGCCTTTCTTTTCAGAACTGCGCCCCATGTATTTGGCTTCTGACATTCAATTAGATACAGGCTAAAGTATCTCCACCTCTGCCAACACCGGCAAATGATCTGAAGGATAGAAGAGCCCGAAGGAATCGGAAAGCACCCCGTGGCGCAGCACATTTACCTTTTGGTTGATGAAGATATAATCGATGGTATTCCGCAGCACCTTCACCTCAAATCCTCCGCTGGTACAAACGGGGCCATAGGGCGGTGTGAGGCATTTATCGGTGGTATCGAACAGGACTTTCAGGATTTGCTGAATGGGGGCAGCCTCCTTGGTTGAGTTGAAATCACCGGTCAGCAGCATCGGCAGGTTATCCTTGTTGATCTCTCCCATGAATTTCAGGATCAGTTTGGCGGATTCTTCGCGTGCTGTCCGGCCCCGGTGATCAAAGTGCGTATTGAAATGATAGAATACTTTTTTGGTTGCCTTGTCCTTGAGTTTGATCCAGGTGCAGGTCCTGTTGCATACTGCGTCCCATCCCAGACCAGGTTTGTCAGGGGTTGGACTGAGCCATAAGGTTCCTGCATCCAATTTCTCAAAGCGGGAGTTCCGGAAGAAGATGGTCATGTGTTCACCCGCCTCCTTTCCGTCATCACGGCCAACGCCAAAGCAATCAAATTCCGGAAAGCTCGCTTTCAGGTCGTTCATCTGCACCAAAAGCGCCTCCTGAACGCCAAAGAGATCGGCCTGATGGAATTTGAGCAGTCCTGCAACCTTATCTTTCCGGAGGGGCCATGCATTTACTCCATCATCGGGTGTATTCATACGGATGTTGTAGGTCATGATGTTGAAAGAGCTGTTTTTCTTACTTTTCCCAAATGCGGGTGCAGACAGCAGTATGGCACCAATTATCAACAGTGAAAAAACTCTCATAGTAAAATTTTTATTTATTGAGGAGGATGTCTAAAAAGTAATATTTAACCACAAAGGTCACAAAGGATGCACAAAGGACACAAAGATATATGATTGATTATGTTCTCTTTGTGACCTTTGTTTTTTACCTTTGAGTCCTTTCCCGAAAAATCGGGACAAGTCGTGTTTAATTTTTCACTGTTTGGAAAACCTCGTTTTGTTTTAGATTTTTCCAAAGAAGACCGTTAAAATAACCTGACTTCCTACCAACCTGGATTTTGCTTGAGGGCCGGATTTAGCAACAGGTCTGTTTGTGGGATGGGATAGAAATACATTTTGTCTTCCCACTTTCTGGAGATGTTGTTCATCCAGGTCAGTTCACCACTGGTCCCATTTTTTAACAACTGTGTGTTTGCTTTTCCGGCGACAAGTGGAGAAACATCGACGTAGGTCACACCCGCCACGGCAGTTGGCTTTGTTCCCTGATAGAAAGCGACATCAAGAATGCCGTCTTCATTCAGGTCCATAGGCGTCACCAGCGTCGGAACATAGAATCCGTTCCACTCCTGGTTCATCAGTGGACCTCTTTTCCACCTCAGGAGATCGGCAAAACGAAATCCTTCGCAACACAATTCAATCCCGCGTTCTCTTCTTACCTCCAATATCGTTGGATCACTGATTCCCGGGAAATAGTTGGCAACGAGATAGGGATCAACCAGCGTTGGTTTTGAATTCAATCCGGCTGTAATCCCTCCTCTAGTGCGGAGTACCCCAATTGTTTTGGCCCAGTCGGCATCGGTTAAGGTGCCTAATTCTGCGTTGGCCTCGGCATAATTCAGGAGAACCTCGGCATATCGGAATTGCGAAATGGAGTTGATGTTAAGGTCTCTGGTGTCGTAATACATATCGTCGAGCACCCACTTGATAGGCATATAACCTGTAAAGGTGTAGGAAAAGATTGGCGGCCCCGGCACAAGAACGCCTCCGCTTAGTCTTTTGTAATCACCCAGACGAATGGTCTGTTTGAGCCTTAAATCCCTGTTTTTCACCTCATCTTTGAATAACATGGTAGTATAGGCCGGGTTGCTTGTAAAAGGCGTGCCATCCAGATTCAGGTAGGTGTTGATGAAGGTTCTGGTTAAACTAGCTTTGTCACCATACGTGCCGCTGGTCCAATACCAGTTGGCATCGTTCAGTACGGATAAGGCCAGATCGCAGATGGCTGCAAGCATTACTTCATTGGCAACCGGAAGCGGATTGGTAAATACCGTCCGGTAGGATTTCCCGGGACCTCCGGTTGTATAGATTGAATAAACCCCATCGTCCATCACTTTTTTGGCCGCTACCGATGCATAATTTAAGAAGGTGTTGGCCGAACTTTGGAGATTCATTTCCGTATGGTATTTTCTCCAGGTTCCTTCGAAGAGCGCTACCCTTGATTTCAGGGCATAGGCGACATATTTTGTCACCAGGCTGCGGGTTGGATCGTTGGTTGATTTAATGTTGGCACAGGCGTAGTCCAGATCCGCCATGATGGAATCCATCACCAGTGTACGCGGATCGCGCGGTCCAAACAAAATAGGATCAGTCACATCCAACGGCTTATTGATCCAGGGGACATCCCCAAATCGCTTTACTTTTTCAAAATAGAAGTAGGCCCTAAAGAATTTGGCAATTCCCAGGTAGTTTTTCCTGATATCGACAGGTACCATCGGATCGGTGCAATTCACGATAAAATAGTTGATATTCCTTAAGTCGGTCCAGCTCCATCCTGAACTAAGGGTTGGCGCAAAAGCACCTTCCTGTATAAAGGAGTTCACAGATTTAACGGCCATGTAATCGGTCATGGCATCCATACTGGTACTCTTTCCCGGCAATATGGAATAGAAGGAGTTGGCATACAGGTCGAGACCTGCCTGACTGCCAAAAACAGCAGATTTTGATGCTGTGGATACCGGAGTTTCTTCCAAATCGCATCGAACAAAAAGAAGGCTTAAGAGGAGAAGCCACAAATATTGTTTTTTCATGTCTGTAATTTTATAAGGTTGATGTTAAAAGGTGATGCTTAATCCAAATGATACACTTTTCAGCATTGGATAGTTGTATCCGTCTCCTGAATTTCCGCCGGGACTGAATACCTGGTCGGATGCCACAGTGTTTTCAACATCAATCCCTTTCACCATTTTATAGAGAGGGGAGTAGGCCCAAAGGTTCTCGCCCGAGAAGAATATTTTCAGGTCGCGGGCACCGATTTTTGAAATCAGGTTCTTTGGCAGGTTGTAGCCAAACTGGAAATTAGCCAGCCGTATAAAGGCTACATTTTGCTTGTATTTTGTCTGAACCACACCCAATTCCCTGGCCGAATTGCTTGATGCAGCGCGTGACATGGTTCTTGGGAAATAAGCTTCCGTATTGGTAGGTGTCCACATATTTCCAAGGTGCCATTTGGGAATGTTGTTGTAGGGCCTGTTGTACTGGCCCCAGAAGAATTCAGCTTCGACGCTGGGGTACCAATCCTGTTTCATCACCCCGTTTGCGTAGACCGAAACGAAGAAGTTGTTCCAATCGGCCCACAGGCTTATGCCATAGGTGTAATGGGCTGCAGTGTTCCCGATAATTTTTCTGTCACCCGGATTTGATACCCTGTTGGTGCCTATGTTAATGAATCCGTCGTTGTTCAGATCCTTCAGCTTAATGTCCCCTGCATACCAGATATTGGTCGGAGATGCCCTCATCTGCGGACTCTGTTTGGCATGTGCAGCCACATCGGCATCGTCCTTGAAAAAGCCTTCGGTCTCATAACCCCACATCTCGCCAATCACCTGACCTTCATAATAGTCTGAGAGTAATTTGTCGGGGTTGTTGTATCTGGTAATGACCGCTTTGCTGTCAGCCATAGTAATTCTGACATCATAGTTGAATTGTTTTGAAGCCAATTTGAAATTGTCTCTCCAGGTTACTGAAACTTCCCAACCTTTTGTCTCCAGGTCGGCATAGTTACCCTTTGGAGGTGTGGCCCCAAAAGTGGCAGGAAGTGTCAGACCAATGGTAAACATGTCAATGGTATTGCGCTGAAACATGTCACCAACAAACTTCAAACGTTCAGACAACATGGAGAAGTCAAGACCTATGTCCGTGGTGGTTGATGTTTCCCAGGTGATTCCGTCGGGAAGCACTGAAGGCCTGCTTGTTTGCTGAGGTCTTACACCATTCAGAATGTTTCCGGATTGTGATATTGAGAATTGCTCCTGGTACACATAGGAACCAATATTTCCGTTACCCAATGAGCCATAAGAGGCCCTGAATTTTACATCAGAGAACAGTTTGGGAGATACATGCCAGAAGGATTCTTTGGAGAGACGCCATCCCCCTGAAACGGAGGGGAAGAATGCATATCGCTGGGTTGCGGGGAATTTGGATGAACCATCATATCTTCCGTTTACCTCAATCAGGTATTTGTCTTTGAAGGAGTAGTTTACTCTTGCGAAACCACCCAGAATAGCCCACTTTTCATACCCACCACCCGTGGTAATTAATTGCCCCAGGGCCAGATTCATATCGGTTGCACCTTCGTAGATTAATCCATTTCTTTGGGCAGCGAGCCGATTGTAGACAGACTGTTCATAGTTGTATCCAATCAGGCCTTTCAAATAATGGATCCCGTTGAAAGTATTCTCATATTCTGCAAAGAGGTTGGCGGCCAGATATTGAGTCTCCCGGTTGTCGTAGGTAAGGTCATTGGTGGCAGTTCCAACAAAGGCAGTAACCCCGGGTTTGTTGCTATAGGGAACCTGAACCTGTTTTCGTTTTGAATTGTTATTGGTGTTCCTCATGGTAAAATCACCTTTGACCCTTAATTTGTCGTTGAGGAACATGGCTGTAAAGCCGGTGGTATTTTTGAATACTTTAGTCCTGAGGTCTATCCCATTCTGGCCATACCATAAATCACCCACGTTGTAAACAGAGACCATGGTCAGTGACCCATCCGGGTTGAACATCGTTCCGTTCGGGTGGCCTTCATCCGCAATATTTCTCCAGATTCCGGCTCCTTCACCAACGTTACTTGGGTTGTGGTAGAACCTGTCAGAATATTCCGTATTGTTATCGAACGTAAACCAGGGGGCAAGTTTAATGGAACCTTTGGCACGAAAATTCTTCATGTTGTAATCGTCTGAATTGTACCTGAACAACCCCTCCTGTGCCATGTAGCGTCCTGAAACCAAATAAGACACCTTGTCAGTACTCCCCGTAACTGTAAGATTATTATCGGTAGCGCTCAGGTTTTTCTTGTAGAGTTCTCCGTAAAAGTCGGTGCTCCCGAAATAGACATATTCACCGGTTACCGGATCGATATCAACCGTTTTGTATGGCTGACCGGAATCCACTCTCTTTTTGAACTCATCCAGGTAGGCCTGGGAGAATTTCAGGGTCTTGTTGATGTTCTGAGGGAAAGAACCATCTCCGTTGACAAAAGCCTCCGAAAACATCTTTACCCAGGTGTAACCGTCCGTTAAAAAATCGGGGGATCTTACCGGATCTTTTACGGCATAATTGGTTGAAAAAGTTATCGTTGTCTTTCCCTTTTCCGGATTTTTGGTGGTGAGCAAAACAACTCCAAATGCTCCTCTTGCACCGTAAATAGAGGCTGAGGCAGCATCTTTCAGGATGGATACGCTGGCAATGTCGTTCGGATTTAACAAACTTGGATCACCTTCCACTCCATCGATCAGGACCAGTGCACTACCGCCTTGTCCGATGGAGGTGGTACCCCGGATGTTGTAACTGGGCGCCTGGTTTGGTTTTCCGTCCTGAAGCTTGATGTTAAGGTTTGGGATAACACCCTTCAGTCCAACAGAAACGTTCGCGATCGGGCGATTGTCAAAAACATCACCGGATACCTGGTCAACCGCTCCTGTTAAGTTGGCCTTTTTCTGTGTGCCATAACCTACCACGACTACCTCTTCAACACCAACAGTACTTGTTTTTAGTGTTACATTAATAGTCGTTTTTGTTCCGATCGGAAGTTCCTGCATATCCATCCCAATAAAAGAGAAGGATAATACTGTTGCCCCTGCAGGAATCCCGGATAGGGAGTATTTCCCATTGTTGTCGGTGACGGTACCCACAGTCGTTCCTTTTGCCAGAACCGTGACTCCGGGAATTGGAGCATTGCTATCGTCTTTAACGACGCCACTTACAGACTTTTGTTGTGCGAAAGTCATTCCTGAGAAAAGCACAATCAATAGAACCATTGATAGCAGCACCCTGATCAACTTTTCACTTCGTTGAAAAATCAGATTTCCTTTTTTCATAGATTCATAAACTTTAGTTTGATTTTTAAATAGTAAGAAGGGGTGTTATGTTTCAGATCATTTCAGAATTGCTTATAATTATCAGAAATAGAGTAACATAAATAAACATAGAATGATGTATACATGTGCACATTTCGACAATGGATCTTTTACTAAATGGATCCCAGAATTTTGCTTTAAATAATAGTTTGTTTTTGTGTTTGGCTCGTGATAATCAGTTGAAAAATGCACCATTAGTTATTTGGAAAGCAAGTCAAGGTAAAGTAAAAAATTTCCTTTTCTTCAATACCCTAAATATCACACAAAAAAAAATAATATCAAATAGCAA
>Ga0163199_1002221_pt1 | contig 11882 bp, 10 predicted proteins | sample PL_2010_150m_FD_113537 | JGI IMG/M metagenome (GOLD analysis project Ga0163199, IMG submission 113537) | Freshwater microbial communities from Powell Lake, British Columbia, Canada to study Microbial Dark Matter (Phase II) - PL_2010_150m | ecosystem: Environmental > Aquatic > Freshwater > Lake ...
CTCGCGCAGCGACAGAAAGGGCTCCGCATTCGTGATGCTGGGTCTGGGCCTGATCGCCATCGGCTTTATCGGCGTCTTCTTCGGCCGCCTGATCCAGGCGAGCGTGTCGCGCCAGCGCGAATTTCTGGCCGATGCGTCATCGGTGCAGTTCACGCGCAACCGCGACGGCATCGGCGGTGCGCTGGCAAAAATCGGCCAGGCCGGATCCAAGGTGACGCATCCGCTAGCCGACGAAGCGAGCCACATGTTTTTCGGCGAATCGGTTGCCTCAGCTTTCGGCAGCCTTATGGCCACGCACCCGCCGATACGCGCGCGGCTGGAGCGCATCTACGGCCGGCCGGTGGCAATAAGCGACATCGTGGCGCGATCGGCCAGGGTCATTGCAGAACCCGCCGAAACTGCCGGGGTCAGCGGATTTGCCGGCGGCAATGAATTCGGCAGGAGTGCAGGTGAGCGCCGCGATACGGATGCCGGGACGCGGGCCGGACTGAAGACCGGCCCCAACGCCGTGATTGCCGCGATGGGTGAAGTTTCGACGCAGCACGTCGACTACGCCGCCGGTCTGCTCGACTCGCTGCCGCAGCATGCGCGCGAACTCACGCGGCAGGTGACGGGCGCGAAGCACGTCGTGTTCGGCCTGGTGTGCGCGCTGGACGGACCGGCGAAACAGATACAGGCGGACCAGCTGCGCGCAGGCAGCGAGGATGCGGAACTGGTGCTGGCGACTGCGGCCGAGGTGCAGGCACTGGGCAGAATGGCGCGCCTGCCGCTGATCGCGCTCGCGACACCAACGCTGAAAAGCCTGGCCCCGCTGGAGCGCGCGGCCTTCCTGCAGCTGCTGCGGCAGTTGATCGAGGCCGACCGGCGCGTGACGCTGGAGGAATTCGTGGTGGCGACGATGCTCGAAGCCGCGCTGGGCGAGCGCGCCGGACGCGCCATCGCAATCAACTATCGCAAACTCGAGCCGCTCGCCGAAGACGCGCAGCTGATTCTGTCCCTGGTCGCGCACGCGACCAATGGCAATGCAGCCGCGTCGTTCGAGCGCGGCTTGAAAGAGCTCGGCATCGCGCTGACGCTGCTCGAAGCGCGCGCGGTCGGATTCGTCGCAGTGAAAGCGGCGCTCGTCCGCCTGAATCAGCTCGCGCCTATGCAAAAGCCTCGGCTGGTGAAGGCTCTGGTACAGTGCGCGCTCGCCGATGGCGAACTCGGCGTGACCGACGCCGAACTGCTGCGCGCCATTTGCTCCACGCTGGATTCGCCGCTGCCGCCGTTTTTCGAGGCGATGCCGTATGCCGCGTAGGGATTTCGAACCTCTATTCCATCGGCGCTCCAAGGAGTAATCATGACAAAACGGATGACACCGGCGCTGCGGCAAGTGAGAGCGCTGACCTTCGATGTATTCGGCACCGTGGTCGACTGGCGCACAAGCATCACCCGCGAAGGACGCCGGCTGGGAAAGGAATTGGGCGTGCGCGCAGATTGGGCCGCGTTCGCCGATGCCTGGCGCGCGGGCTACCAGCCGGCGATGCAGGAGGTGCGTTCGGGCCGGCTTCCCTGGACCAATATCGACGGCCTGCACCGGCGCATACTCGATCGCATCCTGGAAGAGTCCGGGCTGGACATGCTGAGCGAGGCGCAGAAGGATCATCTCAATCGCGCGTGGCACCGGCTTCGGCCCTGGCCAGACGCGGTGCGCGGACTGAAACGCCTGAAGAAGGGCTATCTCATTACCACGCTCTCGAACGGCAACGTCGGCCTGCTCACCAACATGGCAAAGAATGCCGGCCTGCCCTGGGACTGCGTGCTCTCGGCCGAGTTGTTCCACCATTACAAGCCCGATCCAGAGGCCTATCTGGGCGCGGCGGCGATGCTCGGATTAAAGCCGCACGAGGTAATGATGGTGGCGGCGCACAAGAGCGACCTGCGCGCGGCGCAGGTGGCGGGCCTGCGTGCAGCCTACGTACTGCGCCCGCTGGAGTACGGCGACCCGGCCAGAAAGGACCTGAAGCCGGAAAAGAATTTCGACGTCAACGCTGCTGACTTCATCGACCTCGCGGAAAAACTGGGACTGTAACTACGGCCATGCGCGTGTCGTTGCCGTTGGGGTTGCGCGCAGGGTGATCGAGACCGTCATTCTCGCGGGTCGGAATGCAACGATGAACGCGACAGATGTGGCAGTTCGGACAATTCCGAAAACGAAATTTTCACCACAATAGACTGATTGCCAATCCTCGGATTGAGTGGCATCGCCACTCAGATTTCCTCAGATTCGAGTTTTCAAACGAGTAGACACTCCCTGGCTTGAGCGTGTCATTGTTTTCCGCAGAACATGCAGAGTGTTCCATGTCAACGCGATTGGGATAGCCTGCGTTACCCGGATTGCCTATGTCAGGCGTTACCAAATTTTCCAACGGGGGGAACATGAACAAGATCAATCAGACGTTCGCACGAGGCATCGCTGTGGCCTTACTGGCCGTTCCGGCATTTGCGCAGGCACAAAGCAAATTGAACATGAACGACTGCACCAAGATTACACCGGCGTACCAGCAACAATGCGCCGCGGATAACGTCATGCGGACGGACTGCAACAAGGTAAGCAACCCCAGTCAGTGCTACAACACCAAGAAGGCGGGCGGGACCTACAACACGAACACAACCGCCCAACCTTCCAAGCCTGCCGCTGCGCCGGCTGCGAAGCCCGCCGCTACGCCCGTTGCCAGGCCCGCCGCCGCCGCGGCACCGGCCAGAACGGCGGCCAAGTGCACGGGGGGCATGTTCACCAAACCGACCAAGGCTTTCAAAGCCTTGTCGGAACTCTCCGGTGCGGCCGGCGGCTATCTGCCTCCGCAAAACCTCGCGGCCACCAGCCCGACTACCGCGCAGACCGAGTGCAGCGCGATATGTGCGGCAACAGGTGAACCGGCGCCCTGCGGTTGGTACACCGTAGTCAAATTGAGAAACGATTTTGCCAAGAAAATCGACTATCAATGCTACATGGTCAATGCGCGCAGCGCTAAGGGCATCTTTGTTCCCAAATTGGCGACCGACCAGAACCTGGGCAGCCCCGCGCAGCCCGTCTATTTCCAGGAAGCACAAAGCTACCCCTGCACTCGATGAGGACGTTCCTCCGCCTGTGAACGGGGAGGATGATGCGCCCCTCATGTCGACGGGGTGAAATCAAACCAAAAGGGGTGCAGGCCTAGGTCTGCACCCCTTTTCAATTTATCGCTGGACTCGTTCCGACCAACCCCCTGTCGGGGCTACGTAGCAGAGGGAACTTGACACAATGCGCGTGTGCGCAATCCATGTCGCGTTTATCAACGGAATTGCAACCCCTCGCCAGAGCAAGGGCTGGATAGAGGCGGACAGCCGGCGGGAAACCCAGGCCGGATCTCTCATTAAATCTTGCAGTTTGGGGTTACGCCATACGGATTCGGCTGAGTCCCTTGGGGCAAAGTGCTGCACAAAGGAAGACTAGTGCCGCCGGTGCCAGTCGAATCCGGCGTGCAATTCTGATTCGGACCCGACCCTATCGCGGCGTTGCCAAGAGTGCTACACATAGGCATGCTAGTGCCACCTGTGCCAGCAACCGGCGTGCAATTTACGTTTGGTTGTGCCGCAGTACCTAAAGTGCTGCACGAAGGCAGGCTAGTGCCGCCCGTACCGCCGGTCCCCGAAGTTTGAGTGCAATTTACGTTCGGCAATGCGGCACTTCCTATAGTGCTGCACGAAGGCAAGCTGGTTCCGGTCGGGACTGTCGTTGGCGTAAATGTCGGCGCCGCGCCTATAGTCAAGACAAGCGTGTTTGACGGTGCCGTCGTCAAATCCGGCTGGGAACTGGCGAAGTAGTTACCTATAGCCATACCAACCGAGCCCGGATTAAGCAGCGCCATACTGTTCTTTGCCAAGGCGGTGCCGATTGCATTGACCCAGGCCTGCAATTGCCCGCTGGCCATCCATCCAAAAGTACCGGCGCGGGCCAACACCATGCCGATCACTTGATCTCCAAGGCCGGGATAGTTCGCAAGCGCGCCTGGACCCGTCAAGATCGAAACCTGAGCGGCAGTCGATGCCGCGGCGGACGCCATGGTTGTCGGGTTTGCGCCTATGTTGGCCAAAGCCTGGTTCAGATCGGCGGGAGGGCCGGACGTGGCGCTTGCCAGGGTGGCGGGATCGATCGTGCCGAGCTGCTTGGTAATTGATCCGGCAATGGCGCTCATGTATTGGCTGTTCAAATTCGCGGCCGCGGTACTGGTCACAGTGGACAGCAGGCTCACCGCCGAGGCGGTGATCATACTTTGCGCCGTTGTATTTGCGGTCTTGACCGCGTTGGCGATCGCCGTGGCATCGCTACCCGCATTGCCTATTGCGGTCTGGATGCTTTGATCCTGCTGGACGCGCACTGAATTCAACCCTAGTGCCATCGCCGCCATCTTGGCCGGTAGATCCGCCGGCGAGATAGTTGTGTCAGTTTGCATCGTGGCCATCTGGGCCGACATCTGCTTCATCGTGTCCTGGGCCAATTGCGCCTGCGCAATGGCCTGTTGCGCGGTGCCGGCGTTTGAGCCGGCCAGTGCGGCATTCAGGTACTGGATTGCATCGGCGGGTTTCACGCTTGCCTGGTTCGCGCTTCCCAGGTTGGCGAAGACCGCGTCTGCAACCGACTTCATTGCGCCAGCCTTGGCCTGCATGGTAGCCATTTGCGCTTGCATGATGGCGTCGTTCGCGGCGCTCATGCCCATGAGCTTCGCCGTATCAATGGTGGTGTCGGCAAGCGTTGCCGTAGTGCTTGTAGCCATGTTCTTGATCAGCATTGCTGAATTCTGGCTCGGATCGACCCGCATGGCGTTGGCCACCATTTCGTTGACCAGCGTCGCGGCGTTGAATACGGCGCCGTTGGTCAAGGGATTCGCATAGACGAGGGCGGGGTCGGTTAGGCCAGCCACCTTTTGAACATTGGCGATCGCCGCGCTAATTTCCGTTGCGCTGGGATTGGGCTTCCCTACGGCTTCTGCGACCATGGTGGTCAGCGCGGTGATTGCGGGTGCAGTAAAACTCGCGTTGCTAGTCAGCGTGGCACCTGCGCTCAAGCCCAGATCCGCTGCCTGAATTACAGATTTGAGTGAGGCACGTGTGGCCGAGTCGTAGGCTTCGTCGTCGGCAGTGCCAAATTTGAGATCGGGACCCGCCATGATACCTTTACCAGACACTGCCATGGTGTACGGCGGCAGGCAGGAAGTGTCGACGGCGATGCGCACGCTGCCTTGTAAGGCTTTGCCAGTTCCACCGGTGGCACCGCTGGAACAGCTCAGCGTCACATCAACCCCGTCCAACGGCGTATTCACCACAGGCGCCTCCACGAACGCCGGGGGTGGAGCTTGCGTCGTCGTGGTCGTGGTAGTTACCGTGGTCGTGGTACTTGACCCGGCAGTCGTTGTGGTCGTGCTAGTGTTTGTCGTGCCCGCGAATGCGCCGATATTCAGCCAAAAACCCTCCGATTCGGATAGGGCGGCGCTGAACGCCACGTATTGCTTGCTGGCAATATAGTCGGCCAACGCAGTTCCACCCGCCGCCTCCAGCGAGGGAGCGTAAAAGCGCCAGGCTGCGCCTTGCGCGTTCCACGCCCAGGCGGTTGTTATCGCCTTGCCAGCTGCGCTCAGGCTGGCACTCAATCCTTGATTGAGTTGCGACGGTGACTTCTTGTCTGCGCTGCTCACTAAATTCCAGCCCTGTATCAGATCGCTTTCAGCCAGCATCACCCCGTTTGCCACTGGACCGGTCAACGTTGCACTCGTTGCTGCATTCACCCAAAAACCTTCCTTCGGGGCAACGTTGGTCAATACGTCGTAACCCTTGCCTTGCGCGTACGACGCCAGATCCGTACTGCTCAACGACGGCGCATAGAATGCCCACTTGCTCGCCGCCTTGTTCCATGACCAGACGGTTGTGAACTTGGATTTATCGCCAAAAGTCGTCGCCACATTGATCGCCGCCGAACTGCTGTTGCCTAGCAGATTCCAGCCTTGACTCAAATTGAACGGAACTTGTGCATAGGCCGAATGGCCAAAAACCAATGCAGCCGACAACAGCGCAATATTTCTCAGTGCGTGGACCAGCTGTGACTGTAGGCTCATGATGGCTTCTCCAAAATTTTCGAAGCAAGGTTGACTGTTGCCGCCGTTGACCGCTGCGGCCGCCTAGATAATCTTATACCCACAATTAGCGTAGGGGCAATCCGGAAACATTGATACAGCTCAAGAAACTTGTAACTTGTAAGCGGCCTGACCGAGGCGTCCAATCTCCGCACCGTTGGACCGTCTAGAACAAAATGGTCGCTATAGGGTGGCGCTGCGACGCGCATCGGCGAGCCGGAACCGCATGTCCGGGCAGCGCGGACTGAAGGTTAACTAGGGGACGAACCGCGGTCGTCAGTGCATTCGCCAAGTTGTTGATGTTTAGAAGCGAAATGGCGCGGCGCAGCCTGCAGTGCAGGTGGCGATCACTTCGTTCTCGCTTAAGGCGACCACGCGATTTCGATAGGTATAATTTCTAAGCCCTGCGAAACAAGATGTCCCATACACCGTGGCCGAGCATCAAGCCCCGGCTCTCGAACTTGGTCTGCGGCCGGTAGTCCGGCCGCGGCGCGAATCCCGGCGCAGTGTTGACGAGGGCAGGCTCATCGGTGAACACCGCAAGTATCTGTTCCGCGTACTCCTCCCAGTCGGTGGCGGCATGCAGGTACGCCCCCGGCGCGAGGCGCGAAGCAAGCAGCGCGACCAATGCGCTCTGGATCAGCCGGCGCTTGTGATGCCGTTTCTTCGGCCAGGGATCGGGGAAAAAAATATGCGCGCCTGCGAGCGCACTTGGCGCAATCATATGCTCGAGCACTTCGACGGCGTCGTGCTGTATCAGTCGAAGATTCGCGAGCTTCGCTTCGTCGATCAGCTTGAGCAGGCTACCCACGCCCGGCGTATGCACTTCGATGCCGAGGTAATTGTTCTCCGGATGCGCCTGCGCAATAAGCGCCGTGGTCTCGCCCATGCCGAATCCGATTTCGAGGATCGTCGGCGCGCGCCGGCCGAATAGCTGCTCCAGATCGATCGCGCCAGGCGCATAGCTAACACCGTAGACCGAAAGCAGGGTATCGACAGCGCGCCGCTGCGCGTTGGACACGCGCCCCTGGCGCAGCACGTAGCTGCGGATCGGCGGATGGGAGGATGACGGCATCGGATCAGCCCGCTGCCAGGCCGCGGCCGGCGGCGATCAGGCGGCCTTACCGATGATGCCGCTGGTGGGCGAGCTCGGCGCAGCCGCGTACAGTTTCCTTGGCATGCGCCCGGCGAGATAGGCGTCGCGTCCGGCTTCGACCGCCTTTTTCATCGCCTGCGCCATCAGCACCGGGTTTTTCGCCGCCGCCACGGCGGTGTTCATCAGCACACCATCGCAACCGAGTTCCATCGCGATCGCGGCGTCCGACGCGGTGCCGACGCCGGCATCGACGATTACCGGCACCTTGGCGTTCTCCAGGATCAGCTGCAGGTTCCACGGATTGAGTATGCCCATGCCCGATCCGATCAACGAGGCGAGCGGCATCACCGCGACGCAGCCGATCTCTCCAGGCGTTTCGCCAGAATCGGATCGTCGCTGCAATACACCATCACCTTGAATCCGTCCTGAGCCAGGGTCTCGGCAGCCTTCAGTGTTTCCATCATGTTGGGGAACAGCGTCTTCGGGTCGCCGAGCACCTCCAGCTTTACCAGCTGATGGCCGTCCAGCAGTTCGCGCGCCAGACGCAGCGTGCGCACTGCGTCATCGGCCGAATAGCAGCCGGCGGTATTGGGCAGATAGGTGTATTTCGACGGCGGCACCGCATCCAAAAGCGAAGGCTCGTTCGCGTTCTGACCGATGTTGGTGCGGCGAATCGCAACAGTGACGATTTCGGCGCCGCTTGCCTCGATGGCGCGGCGCGTCTCGTCGAAATCCTTGTACTTGCCGGTGCCGATAAGCAGGCGTGAGGCGTAAGCCTTGCCCGCGATGGTGAGTGAGTCCATGGACGCCTATGCGGTTTCGGCGACGCTCACGCGCGCGTCGCAGGAGATCGGAAAATTGACCGAGTTGGCGATGAAGCAATGCTGGTGCGCCTTTGCGTGCAGACGCTGCGCAAGATCCGGATCGCCGCCCGCCGCTATGACTACCTGCGGGCGCAGGCTGACCTCGGTGAAACGCATCCTGCCATCCTTCATCTGCATGGTGCCGCTGGCTTGATCCGAGTAGGCGGCGACGCTCAAGCCGGCGCGAGCCGCCAGCGCCAGGTAAGTAAGCAGGTGGCAGGACGAAATCGACATCACCAGCAAATCCTCGGGATTGTGGCGCGAAGAATCGCCGTGAAACGCGTTGTCGGCCGAACCCGCGAGCGGCGGCTTGCCCGGTATTTCTATCACGTGGTCGCGCGAGTAGCTGGTGTAGGAGCTGAAGTCTCCCTTGCCCGCGCCGACCCAGGTAACGTCGGCACTGAATTGATGAACCTGCGCCATGTCCTAACCGCCCCCGACCGCGACCACGATCTCCAGCCGGTCGCCATTGGCGAGCGCGGTCTGGGTGAAACGGCTGCGCGGCACGATTTCGCCGTTGCGCTCCACCGCCACGCGCTTGCCCGCGAGGTGCAGGCGCTCGAGCAGGACCGCGATGTCGGTGTCGGGCGCCAGGCGTTGCGGCGCGCCGTTTACGTTGACTTCTATCACTTTCGGGACCTATGTGAACCGGCGGATTCAGCGGTGATTGCGCAGCCCCGCAACGCTGGCATTTCGAGCGCCCCATGCTGCGCCCGTGCTGCGCCACGAAACCGCGTCCGCGACGGAACCAATTTTACGACAGTTCCCGCTGCAGGTCACCTTCGCGTGGTGTCGGCGTAGTGTCGGAGTACGCAATGAGCGATTGCCTCTCGGTCCGACCCAAAGTATCCTCGACCTGTGCCCCGCAATCATTTCACTCGCCCATGAATGACGCCTACCTGGATTTCGCCAACTCCGCCTTCGGCGCCTGGCTCACCAAAGCGCTCGGCCTGCCCAAGCCGCTGGTACTGGAGCGCTACACGGCGGGCCAGCCGGTCATCAGGGGTTCGGTTCTGCTCGGCGGCGGCGGCGAACCGCAGCTGCTGCAGGCGCTGGCGTCAGCGCTCAAATCCATGGGCGCGCAGACATTGGCGCATGCGCGCCTGCCGCAATGGATGCTGGTGGCCAACAAGTCCGGCCTGATGACCGGTCGCTGGGGCGTAGACGGCCAGCCGGGCGAACGCGTCAAAGCGCTGGTGTTCGACGCCACCGGCATGGACGACAGCAAACAGTCCGACGCGCTGTACCATTTCTTCCACGATAGCGCCCGCTCGGTGCTGCCCTGCGGCCGCGTCGTCGTCTTCGGACGGGCACCAGAGTCGTGCACCAGTCCGCGCAAGGCGACGCTGCAGCGCTCGCTCGAAGGCTTGACCCGCTCGCTCGCCAAGGAACTCGGGAAAGCGATCAACGCCCAGCTGGTGTACGTGGCCGAAGGCGCCGAAAGCCAGATCGAATCGACACTGCGTTTCCTGCTGTCGCCGCGTTCCGCCTATGTGTCGGGGCAGGTCATCCGCATCGGAGCACCGGTCGGTCCGCCGCAGATTCCTTCCGACTGGAGTCAACCGCTCGCCGGAAAAAAGGTTCTGGTTACCGGCGCATCGCGCGGAATCGGCGCATCGATCGCCGAAGTCATGGTGCGCGAAGGCGCACAGGTGATTTGCCTCGATGTGCCGCAGGCGCAATCCGGCCTGGATGAAATCGCCGCGCGCGTGGGCGGCACCGCCATCGCACTGGATATAGGCGCGGACGATGCGCCGCGAGCGCTGGTCGACGCGGCGCAAGCGCAGGGCGGCTGGGATGTGGTGGTACACAATGCAGGCATCACGCGCGACAAGACCATAGCCAACATGACCGAATCCCTGTGGCAGATGGTGATCAACGTCAACCTGTCGGCGCAGGAGCGCATCAACGACGCGCTGGTGGAATCGGGCGCGCTCGCCTCCGGCGGCCGCATTATTTGCGTGTCCTCCATCTCCGGCATTGCAGGCAACCGCGGACAGACCAACTATGCGTTGTCCAAGGCCGGCGTGGTGGGCATGGTGCAAAGTACCGCGCCGATCTTCGCTGCGCGCGGCGTCACCATCAACGCCGTGGCGCCCGGCTTCATCGAAACCCAGATGACGGCGGCGGTTCCGTTCGCGCTGCGCGAAGCCGGTCGCCGCATGAACTCGATGGGCCAGGGCGGCCTGCCGCAGGACGTGGCCGAGGCCATCGCCTGGTTCGCCAGTCCCGCCTCGGGCGGCCTGACCGGGAATGTCGTGCGTGTATGCGGCCAGAGCCTGATCGGTGCCTGATCGCATGAGAACGGTCGAAATCGACACGCCGGAGAACCCGGTCGCGATGTATCTCGGTGCACTGTTATCCAGCCGCAAGCGCCCGGGAACCGTCGTGGCGCTGCCCGAGGTCACCTATGTCAGGCCACAAGTGGTGCTGGAGTCCGCGCATATTGAAAGCTACTCGAAAATCTGCGGCTTCGACGAGGCGCACGGCGTACCCGTTACCTACCCGCAGATGCTGGCGTTTCCGCTGCTCATGGCTTTTTTTGCTTCCCCCGATTGCCCCTGGCCCGGCCTGGGAACGGTGCACCTGGCCAACACCATCCGGCAGCGGCAACAATTGAACGCAGGCGATACGCTGCGCGTCGAAATGCGCGGCGACATGTTGATGGCACACCCCAAGGGTCAGGTATTTACGCTCGAAATAAAGATCCTGCGCGCGGACAGCGTCGTTTGGGAAGCCACCCAAAGTCTGTTGAGAGTCAGAGTAAAGAATCCAACGGGAGCGGCGTTCGTAAGCGAGTTTTCCACGGATCTGCCGCTATCGCATCAGGCCGATGTTTCGGCGGCGCGAGACATCGGACGCCGCTTCGGCCGTGTCTCGGGCGACTTCAATCCTATCCACCTTTCTGCCTGGTCGGCCAGGCTGTTCGGCTTCCGGCGATCGATCGCGCACGGCATGTGGACCAAGGCGCGCGCTCTGGCCGTGCTGATGCCGCGCAAGTCCGTGACCCAGGCGCGGGTCGCGGTGGAATTCAAAATGCCGCTGTTTCTTCCCGCGCGTGCGTCGCTGTGGGCGACGCACAATGCGCCGGAATCGTGGTTTGAAGTGCGTAACGCCAAAGGCGACAAACCGCACATGAGCGGCCACCTCAGCTACTTGTAGGGGGAACATTGCCATGAACACGATACGCCGCGTCGCCGTCGTCGGCAGTAACCGTATTCCGTTTGCGCGCTCCAACACCGCCTACGCGCACGCGTCCAACCAGCAGCTGCTGACCGCCACGCTGCAAGGACTGATCGACCGCTACGATCTGCACGGGGAACGCCTGGGCGACGTCGCCGCCGGCGCCGTGATGAAGCATGCGCGCGACTTCAACCTGGTGCGCGAGTCGGTGTTGTCCACCACGCTTGCGCACGAAACGCCGGCGTTCGACCTGCAGCAGGCCTGCGGCACCGGGCTTGAAGCAGCAATACTTGTGGCCAACAAGATTGCACTGGGCCAGATCGAATGCGGCATTGCCGGTGGGGTCGACACGACCTCGGACGCACCCATCGGCCTGAACGAGAAAATGCGCAGGATCCTGCTCGACGCCTCGCGCGCCAAGACCGCGATCCAGCGGGTGACGGCGCTCTCCAGGCTGCGACTGGGCATGCTGATCAAGCCGTCGCTGCCGCGAAACGCGGAACCCCGGACCGGCTACTCGATGGGCGAGCATGCGGAGCTGATGGCGCGCGAATGGGGCATCAGCCGCGAACAGCAGGACGAACTCGC
>Ga0163199_1002223_pt1 | contig 11877 bp, 12 predicted proteins | sample PL_2010_150m_FD_113537 | JGI IMG/M metagenome (GOLD analysis project Ga0163199, IMG submission 113537) | Freshwater microbial communities from Powell Lake, British Columbia, Canada to study Microbial Dark Matter (Phase II) - PL_2010_150m | ecosystem: Environmental > Aquatic > Freshwater > Lake ...
ACCATTTCCAGCTCAGTTCGAGAAGTTCAGGCAATTGCGTCTGCGTCTGGCGCAGCGCCATCGCTTGAGTGTCGCCAAGCACTTGACGCAGCGCCGTGGTCGACTGCTCGAATACTGACTGCGGCAGTCCGAACGCGCTGAGCAATTTGCGCGCCGTGATGTTGCCGACGCCCGGCGCCAGCGTCAGACGCAACCAGCCTTCAAGTTCGGGCCGCTGCATGGACTGCATGGCGCAGCAGACTCAGCGCGGGTTGACCAACCGGTCGCCGACGCGCGCGCTGTCGATGATTTCAATAATCAGGGCGTAGGAAAGCCGGTCGAAAGTCTTGAACACCATCAGCAATCCGTTGCGCTCATCGGGCAGTTTGAGCTCGGTTCGCGCTTCATCGGTCTTGTCAATCAGTCGCGCGCCATCCTTCAGAATGGCCAGCACATGGCCGTTCTCGATGCCGTCTCGCGTGCCGCGATTGATCGCGACCACCTGATTTTGTGCTGCGTTGACGACGGCATTGCCGTACACGGAAACGATTCTGGCATCGGTCCTGGTCTGCGGCGCATGCGGCACGTAATTAAGCAATTGCCGCTCGGGTTCGGGCAACAACCGGTCGCCAACGCGAATTTCTTCTTTGGCCGCAGTGATGTCAATCGTGGCTGGAATGGTGTCGGTGCGGCTCTTGCCATCCTTGTCCTGCGACTGCTCGCTCACCTCGCTGCGCGCCAGCAGGGCCTTGCCCAGATACTGTGCTTCCAAACCAAGAACCTCACCAGTGATCGGGTCTTTCAGTGCTGTGGCCTCGCGAAATATCCGGTACATCTGCTGCTTCTGGCTGAGGTCATCCTTCAAGGCGGCATCGGCCGGCCCGCGGGCATAGGCGCGATCCCCTTTGGTCAACAGGACGCGCCCTTCCTGCGTCGCCACGATGCGTGGCGCGGAGCGCATCACGCTTTCGTCAACGATCACCGGTTCTGCCAGATAGGGCTCGATCAAGTGAAATTTCAGAGCCGGGACGGCGCCACTACCCAGCGCTTCGTAGCGGGTACGGGGCGACAGGCGTACCGTGGCCAGCGGCTCGGCGGCGCTTGCGGCGACGCCGGTGGCGGGAACGGCAGAATTGGCGACGCTACGCAGGGTCGCTTGTCCGTCCTTCTTTTCCAGATAAAGCATTTGTCCGGGGTAAATCAGGTGTGGATTCTTGATGTCGGCCAGATTCATGCCCCACAACTCGGGCCAGCGCCAGGCAGACTTCAGGAATAAGGTAGCGATGCCCCACAAGGTGTCGCCACCCTTGACGCTGTAGCTCTCAGGCGCATTGGCGGCGAGCGCGCTCAGGGCAATGCCACTGTGCGCCACCTGGTCTGCCGTGGCCTTTTGTTGGGGCGTCACCGCCAGGGGCTGCGCCAGGGCCGGCACCGGCGCTGCCGCGAGCCATGCCAGGCTCAGGCCGGCGAGCTGCGCCGTCACTTTGAACTTTACGGTCCTGCTGTTTGTCATGATCGGTTGCACTGGGTTCCCTTGATAATCTGGCGCAATTTTGCTCTCAAGCCCTGCAGAGGGCAACGCTTTTAGGGGGTGCGAGCTGGAGGGGGACATAAAAGTAGCGAAAATAGCGACATCTGGAATCCAATTAAAACATGGCTTTACTTACCCTTCTTTTCTTCCCTGATGCACGATTGCAGACCGTCGCCAAGCCGGTTCCCGTCGTTGATGAACGCGTTCGCAGACTGGTTGCCGATATGCTGGAGACCATGTACGAGGCCAAGGGCATTGGTTTGGCCGCGACCCAGGTTGATGTTCATGAACGTGTGATCGTCATTGACGTATCGGAGCAACGTGACCAGGCTGTGGTGCTGATCAATCCCCAAGTGGTCTGGACCAGTTCGACAAGCCACCTCAACGAGGAAGGCTGCCTGTCGGTGCCCGGTATTTACGACGGTGTCGAGCGATTTGATGCGCTTACCGTCAGCGCTCTCGATGGCAGGGGCCAATCGCAGGTGGTGCAGGCCGAAGGTTTGCTGGCGGTCTGCATCCAGCATGAGATGGACCACTTGCTGGGCAAGGTTTTTGTTGAATACCTCTCACCCCTGAAACGCAACCGGATCAAGAAGAAGATGCTCAAGGCACAGCGTGAGGAAGCCCGGTGAGACTGATTTTCGCCGGCACACCGGAATTTGCCCGGGTTGCGCTGGAACAACTGCAGCAGGGCGGTCACGAAGTTGCACTGGTGCTGACACAGCCTGATCGTCCCGCCGGGCGTGGCATGAAGCTGCAGGCATCCAGCGTCAAGCAGTACGCGCTCGAGCACGGTATGCCCGTGCTGCAGCCGCGCAGCCTGCGGTTGGACGGCAAGTACCCTGAGGACGCGCAGGCGGCCAAAGCGGCCATCGAGGCGGCGCAGGCCGACGCCATGGTGGTGGCGGCCTATGGCCTCATCCTCCCACAGTGGGTGTTGGATATGATGGCCGCCGCGCCGGGCCGCCCCAAGCCTGTCGTGCAGTCCCTCCGGGACCTGCCCGAGGGCACGGCCCCCTCGGGGGGCAGCGCAGCACACGAAGTGGCAAGCGTGGGGGCCCGTAAATTCGGTTGTTTCAATATTCACGCCTCGTTGCTGCCGCGCTGGCGCGGTGCAGCGCCGGTTCATCGTGCGATTGAAGCCGGCGACAGCGAGACGGCGGTCACCATCATGCAGATGGACGCTGGCCTGGATACCGGCGACATGTTGATGGCGCATACCGTGCCGATCGAGGCCAGCGATACCACTGGCAGCCTGCAGGACAGGCTGGCACAGCTGGGTGGACGGTTGATGCTGCTGGCCTTGCAAAAGGCCGAGGCGCAGGCCTTGAAGCCGGTGCCGCAGAGTGCGCAGGGTGTCACTTACGCGCAGAAGATTGAAAAGAACGAAGCCGGCATTGACTGGCGGCAGGGCGCCGGTCAGATCGCACAGAAGGTTCGTGCCTTCAATCCGTTTCCCGGCGCCACCACCACTTTGAATGGTGAAACCCTGAAAATCTGGATGGCGGTGCCGGCAGCCCTTGCGCCACCCGCGCAAGCGCCGCCGGGTACGGTCCTCATGGCGGATCCGCAGGGCCTTGCGGTCGCAGCGAAAGACTCGGTTGTCGTCATCACCGAATTGCAGCGCCCAGGCGGGAAGCGCCTGCCGGTGGCCGAGTTTCTGCGCGGCAGCACGGTGCAGTCGGGTATGGTTTTTGAGAATCCGGCCTGATGTTCTTGCGGCCAAGCAACTTCCGGCATCCGGAGTTTCGCCAGGGCGTCCTTGATTCGCTCGGGGTCGCACCGGGTATCGCGGCCTGGGGCCTGATGACCGGCGTGGCCATGATGAAGTCTGGCATGAGCACGCTGGAGGCCCTGCTGATGAGCGTCACCGTCTTTGCCGGCAGTTCGCAGCTGGCAGCCATCCCCTTGCTCACGGTGGGAGCACCGATGTGGGTGGTGCTGGCGACCGGCTTTTGTGTCAATCTGCGCTTCGTCGTTTTCAGCGCGCACCTTCGACCCTACATGATGCATCTGCCGCTGTGGCAGCGACTCATCACAGGCTATCTGACAACCGATCTGAGTTATGTGCTGTTTACCAGGCGCTATCCGGAGCATGGTGGCAACAGCGAGCAGTTGCAGGACCAGCAGGCTTATCTGGCAGGCAATTGCGGTATCAGCTGGGTCGCCTGGGTGGGCTGTAGCGTGATCGGTGTGGTGCTGGCCAACTGGATTCCAACCGAGTGGGGTCTGGGCTTTGCCGGTATTCTGGCTTTGATTGGCATTCTGTGTTCACTGGCGTCGAGTCCTATGCGACTGGCATCGGCGGGCATCGCTGGCGCTGCGGCCATTGCTGCCTTTGCCTTGCCTTTCAAGCTCAACATTCTGGTTGCCATCGCGGCCGCCGTGGCGCTCTGCCTGACACTGGAAAAAGCATGAATGCGCAAAGCGATCCCTGGACGCTTCTCATCATCGTCGGCTTGGCTGGCATGACGGTATTGACGCGCTGTTTCTTCTTCATCTCCAGCAAACCCTGGAGCCTGCCCCCGTGGGCGCAGCGCGGCCTGCAGTACGCACCGATTGCGGCGTTGGCGGCGGTCATCGCACCCGAAGTGCTGATGACGCAGGGGCAGTTCATCAGCAGTTGGCAGGACGCACGGCTGTTTGCTGGCGTGGCCGGCGCGCTCTGGTTTTTCTGGCGCAAGGGGGCCGGGCAGGCCGTTCTGGGAACCATCATCGTCGGTATGGCGGTGTACCTGCCGCTGCACCTGGGACTCGGCTGGTAAGGCCGGGCGCGGGCGCGCTTCTACAATCGATCCAGCAATATCATTTGACAGGCAATTCCATGAACGTTATTCGCTTTTCCGACCTTTGTGCCAGTGGCCAGATCAAAGGCCAGCGCGTTTTTATCCGGGCTGATCTGAATGTGCCGCAAAACGATGCGGGTGAGATCACGGAAGACACCCGCATTCGCGCCTCCTTGCCCTGCATCCGCATGGCGCTCGACGCCGGTGCTGCGGTGATGGTGACTTCGCATCTGGGGCGACCGACCGAGGGCGAATTCAAGGCGGCGGATTCGCTGGCTCCGGTGGCTCGGCGCATGGCCGAACTGCTGGGACGCGAGGTGCCCCTGCTGGCCAACTGGGTTGACGGAGTCAGCGTGCAGCCAGGGCAACTGGTGCTGCTGGAGAACTGCCGCGTCAACAAGGGCGAGAAGAAGAACAAGGAGGAACTGGCAAAGAAGATGGCCGCCTTGTGCGATGTCTTCGTGCATGATGCTTTTGGCACCGCGCACCGCGCAGAAGCCTCTACTTACGGTATTGCGCAATTTGCCAGGGTGGCCTGTGCCGGCCCGTTGCTGGCGGCCGAGATGGATGCCATCACGCTGGCCCTGGCGAACCCGAAGCGACCGCTGGTGGCCATCGTGGCCGGCTCCAAGGTGTCCACCAAGCTGACGATTCTGAAGAGCCTGGCGGCCAAGGTGGACCAACTGATCGTGGGGGGTGGCATCGCCAACACCTTCATGCTGGCAGCCGGGCTGAACATTGGCAAGAGTCTGGCCGAGGCCGATTTGGTGAACGAGGCCAAGGCGGTGATCGAGGCCATGAAAGCACGCGGTGCGGCGGTTCCGATTCCGAGCGATGTTGTTACTGCCAAGACCTTTTCTGCCGATGCCGTGGCGAGCGTCAAGGCGGCCGGCGACGTGGCAGACGATGACCTGATTCTGGACATCGGCCCGCAGACGGCAGCGCTGTTGGCAGCGCAGCTCAAGCAGGCCGGCACCATCGTCTGGAACGGTCCGGTGGGCGTCTTTGAGTTTGCGGCGTTCGAGAACGGCACCAAAGTCATAGCGCACGCGATCGCCGACTCCAGCGCCTTCTCCATCGCTGGCGGTGGCGATACCCTGGCGGCCATTGCCAAATACGGCATCGAGAAGCAAATCAGTTATATCTCGACGGGTGGCGGGGCCTTTCTGGAAGTGCTGGAGGGCAAGACCTTGCCGGCCTTTGAAATCCTGACGCGCCGTGCGGCGGGGGCGGCATGATACCGCGGCGCGCCACCAAAATCGTCGCCACGCTGGGTCCGGCGTGCAGCGATCCGGCCCTGCTGGAGCAAATGCTTCGCGCCGGTGTCAATGTGGTTCGACTCAACTTCAGTCACGGCGTAGCACAAGACCATATTGAGCGGGCGCGCCTGGTGCGTGAAGTCTCGCTGCGTGTTGGCCGTGAAGTCGCCATCATCGCTGACCTGCAGGGTCCCAAGATCCGGGTGGGCAAGTTCGCACTGGGCAAGGTCATGCTTGAAGTCGGACAAAAATTCGTACTCGACGCAGCGCGCACCGAACTGGGTGACATTGACGCCGTGGGACTGGACTACAAGTCACTGCCACGCGAGGTCAGGGCCGGCGATGTGCTCTTGCTCAACGACGGCCTGATCGTGATCACTGTCGATGCGGTCCGTGGGGAGGCCGTGCACACCACGGTCAACCTCGGCGGCGAGTTGTCGAACAACAAGGGCATCAACAGGCGGGGCGGCGGGCTCAGCGCGGCGGCCTTGACTGCCAAGGACATGGAAGACATCCGCACCGCAATGAGTTTTCAGGCCGACTACGTGGCGGTCAGTTTTCCGAAGAACGCCACCGATATGGAAATGGCGCGTCAGTTGTGCAATGTGGCGGCTGGGGAGTATGGCCACAAGCCGGGCCTGATTGCCAAGATCGAGCGTGCCGAAGCCATCCCCAAGCTGCAGGAAATTTTGCTGGCCAGCGACGGCATCATGGTGGCGCGTGGCGACCTGGCGGTCGAAGTCGGCAATGCTGCGGTGCCGGCATTGCAAAAGCGCATGATCAAGATGGCGCGCGAGTTCGACAAGGTGGTCATCACGGCGACGCAGATGATGGAATCCATGATTACGAACCCGGTGCCGACACGGGCCGAGGTCAGTGATGTCGCCAACGCGGTGCTCGATGGCACCGACGCTGTGATGCTGTCAGCCGAGACCGCGGCCGGAAAATTTCCTCTGGAAACTGTCATTGAGATGGCGAAAATTTGCCATGCGGCCGAGGACAACCAAGAGTTCAAGCTGGAAGCAGATTTCACTGGCAAGACCTTCAGCCGGATTGACCAGTCGATTGCCATGGGCGCCTTGTTCACGGCACACCATCTTGGTGCCAAAGCCATCGTCGCCTTGACTGACAGTGGCTCGACCGCCTTGTGGATGAGCCGGCACCTGATCCATGTACCGATTTACGCCTTGACCTCCAAGGTCACCACGCAGCGCCGCATGACGCTGTACCGCAACGTGCGTCCGCTCTTCATGGACACCAGTGCCGACCGCGACACGGCCCTGGCTGAAGTCGAGAACAACCTGAAGACGCGCGGCCTGGTGCAAAAAGGCGATGTCTATGCCATCACCTGTGGCGAGCCGATGGGCGCCCCGGGCGGCACCAATATGCTCAAGATCTGCCGGGTTGGCTGACCGTGTAAATCGCCGCCAGCACCGGTTCCGTTTTTCCTTTGGCGCTGATGCTGATTCGCTCCTGGGCGGGGTCGGTCATCTGATTCACCGGACCGACCAGCAACTGGCCACCTCGTGCGTGATCGCATAGTCGTTTGGCCGTGTTGACCGTGTCGCCGATGACGTCGTGGATCTGGGCGGTTTGCGTGCCGAAGAACCCTTCCACCACCGGTCCCACCCATAGCCCGGCGCCAGCCGAGAGTTGCATGGGCGCCAGGGTGGCGATCGCAGCAGTCAGCGCTTTTTGCATGAGCGCGATGGCAGACGCGTCGGCACGCAGCACCAGCAGCACCTCGTCGCCGCTCATCTTGGATTTGACCAGGTCGGCGCCGCAGGCTTCGAGGATCGCAGCGTAAAAGCCGTTGAGCATGCCGATCACCTGCTCAGGCGGGTGCGCCTCGCTCCACGCAGTAAAGCCGCGTACGTCGATGAAGCCGATGGCGCGCTCAACCCGACTCGCGGCGTGGGTGCCGCTGTCGCGCAGCACGTCTTCGACCACCTGACTGCCAAAGCCCCAGCGTGACAGGGTCTTGAGCTGCTGCGTCAGATCGACGATCACACGCTGCTGTCGGCGCGCCAGCAGGGACAGTGAGATGTAAGCGCCGGCCTGCATGATGGCCAGGACGAACAGATAGAGGTGTGAGGAGGAGGAAAAAAAGTCAAGAATGCCTTCCAGCCAAGGCATGCCCTTGACATCCAGCGCTATGTAAAAGAGCAGCGGCCCAAGAGCCTGTGCGGTGCGGGAAAGGCAAACACCGGCGACGGCGCGCCCCGGCTTGTCGTCGTGCTCCTCCAAAGCTGCACCCCATGCATACATCAACATCAGGACGATGAAGGTGAGGTGCTTGGGCCGGTCAAAAAAAGAGATGCCTTCAATCAGCGATTCCATCAGCGCATAGGCCGCCAAACCCACCAGCCGACTCCACCAGGGCAGTGCCAATCCCTGAAACCTGCGCCGCGCGAGCCAGGCGCTTTGCCCCAAGGCCGCGATGGACAGCACGTAGACATCGGGCTTTGTGAACATGAAGTCCCATTCCCAAATGGCTTCCAGCAGCAGCAGCAGCAGGGCCAGGTGACCCACACCCTGAAACAGGTCGGTCAGGAAAAAGCTTAACCAGGACCCTTTCAGGGTGGCATTGACTTGCTGGTCAAGGGAGTCTGTTTTTGGAATTTCCATGGAACATTTCAAGGGCAATTTTCATTCTATGACAAGGCTCGCACAGGCCGGGCAGCCAATGGCCCGGGCTGCTGCTGAACCGTGTCGCTAAAATTCACTCAAGTCAGCAATCAATCACCCACTATCAAAGGACTCCATCATGGCTCTGGTCTCAATGCGCGAACTGCTCGATCATGCAGCGGTCAACGGTTACGGCATTCCCGCTTTCAATGTCAACAACCTGGAGCAGGTGCAGGCCGTCATGATGGCGGCCGATGAGGTGGGCGCACCGGTCATCCTGCAGGCCAGTGCCGGCGCCCGCAAGTACGCTGGCGAGGCCTTCATCAAGCACCTGATCCAGGCCGCCATTGAGGCCTATCCGCATATTCCGCTGGTGATGCATCAGGACCACGGGCAAAGCCCGGAGATTTGTCAGGGCGCCATCAACCTGGGTTTCAGCTCGGTCATGATGGACGGCTCGCTGATGGCGGACGGCAAGACCATCGCCAGCTACGAGTACAACGTTGAAGTCACGCGCAAGGTGGTTGATCTGGCGCACGCCACCGGCGTTACGGTGGAGGGCGAACTGGGTTGCCTCGGTTCACTGGAAACCATGAAGGGCGACAAGGAAGACGGCCATGGCACCGACTCCACCATGACGCGCGAGCAGATGCTGACCGACCCCGAGCAGGCGGCAGACTTTGTCAAGCGCACCCAGCTTGACGCCCTGGCGATTGCCATCGGCACCAGCCACGGTGCCTACAAGTTCACACGCAAGCCCACCGGCGACATCCTGGCCATCAACCGTGTGATGGAAATCAACAAGCGCATCCCCAACACGCATCTGGTGATGCATGGCTCCAGCAGCGTGCCGCAGGAGTCGCTGGCGATCATTCGCCAGTACGGCGGCAACATGAAGGAAACCTATGGCGTGCCGGTGGAAGAAATCCAGAAGGCGATCAAGTTCGGCGTGCGCAAGATCAATATCGATACCGACATCCGGCTCGCCATGACCGGCGCGGTGCGCAAGTACATGTTTGAAAACCCCGAAAAATTTGACGCCCGCGACTGGCTCAAGCCCGCCCGTGAGGCCGCCAAGGCGCTGTGCAAGCAGCGTTACCTGGAATTCGGCTGCGAAGGCCAGGCCAGCAAGGTCAAGGGCAACAGCCTGCTGGTGGTGGCGGCTCAATACACGCGGGGTGAACTGGCTCAGGTCGTGCGCTGATATGGCTGCTGCCCTGCACACCTCGATGCTCACCTCGCTACCGCTGCTGGCCAGGGGCAAGGTGAGAGACAACTACGCTGTCGGTACTGACCGCATCCTGATGGTGGCCAGCGACCGCCTGAGCGCCTTTGACGTGATCATGGGTGAGCCCATTCCCGGCAAGGGAGCGCTGCTGACGCAGATGGCGCTGTTCTGGTTCGACAAACTCGGGCCGAAGGGTCTGAACCTCTGCCCGATTCACCTCACCGGCGATGCGCCCGAGAGCGTGGTAACAGCCGCCGAGGTGCCACAAGTGGTGGGCCGCTCCATGCTGGTCAAGCGCCTCAAGCCCTTGCCGGTCGAAGCCGTGGTGCGCGGTTATCTGGCCGGCAGCGGCTGGAAGGAGTACCAGCAGAACCAGGCAGTGTGCGGCGTCAAGTTGCCAGCCGGTCTGAAGAATGCCTCCAAGCTGCCCGAACCCATTTACACGCCTGCTGGCAAGGCGGCAGCCGGCGACCACGACGAGAACATCACGTTTGAGCAGACGGTCGCGGCGGTCGGACTTGATCTGGCGACGCGCATGCGCGACATCAGCATTGCGCTGTACAAGGCAGCCAGCGAAATTGCCGCCAAGAAGGGCATCATCATCGCCGACACCAAATTCGAGTTTGGTCTGGACGCACAGGGCACGCTGACCCTGATGGACGAAGTGCTGACACCCGACTCATCCCGTTTCTGGCCGGCCGAGAGCTACCAGGAAGGCATCAACCCGCCGAGCTATGACAAGCAGTTTGTGCGCGACTGGCTGGAGCAGGTGCAAATCGACGGCAAGCCCTGGACCAAGACGCCACCCGCACCGCGTGTGCCCAACGATGTGATCGCCAAGACGGCGGCCAAGTATCAGGAAGCGATGACGCGGCTGACGGGCTGACTGTCATTGCCGGCCTCCGGTCGGTCTACGGGGCTAAGGTGTGCCTGCGGCGTTAAGGCGTGTCATTGCGGGACCCTTCTTTGTCATTGCGGGACCCTTCTTTGTCATTGCGGGATCCTTCTTTGTCATTGCGGGATCCTTCTTTGTCATTGCGGGCTTGACCCGCAATCCAGTGGTGGTGTGGCACTGGATCCCGGATCACGTCCGGGATGACATAGCTGGGTATCCGGGATGACATAGTTGGGTATCCGGGATGACATAGCTGGGTATCCGGGATGACATAGTTGGGTATCCGGGATGACACGCCGGACAGGGCGCAGACCGCTTTGCTCAGCTCAGCACCACACTGCTCAAGCGTCGCCGGTAAGTCGCCACAACTGGATCGACCGGCGGAATCTGGCCGTCGGCCACCTTCACTTTGGGTGGCTCGATGATGTCGAGAATGGCGATGTAGGTCTTGCGCGCCAGCTGGTCGGCCCAGGCTTTGTCGCGCATCAGGATTTCAAGCAACTCGTCCATCGCGCCAGTCCAGTCCTGCGCTGCCATCAGCGTTTGCGCCTTGCCGAAGCGGGCATCAAAGTCACGCTTGTTGGCCACAATCTTGGCGTCGAAGTCGCTTTCTGAAGCAGCCAGTTCGGCGCGCTCAGCCGTGAAATCCACCGCGTTCATCCAGCGTTGCAGCGAGTCAAAGCGCCGCACCAGGGTGGTCTTGGCAATGACGGGAGCAAAGGCGACCTTGGCATCGTCGGTTTTCCCGCGTGTCAGCAGCAGTTTGACGTAATCAAAGCGTGCGTCTTCGTCGTCCGGATTCTTCAGCACCGCCTGCTGCAGTGCCTCAAGAATCGCCTGCGGGTCATTGGCGTCGGGCGCGTCACTGACTTCAACGTTGGTGACCTCGGCCTCCAGCACATCGCCCTCGGGCAGATGTTTGTCCAGAAATTCCTTGATCTGGCCTTCGGGCAAGGCGCCCATGAAGCCGTCCACCGGTTTGCCCTGAAACATCAGGATGCAGGTCGGAATGCTGCGAATGCCGAAAGCCTGACTCAGTTCCTGCTCTTGGTCGGAGTCAATCTTGACCAGTTTGAAGCGCCCGGCGTAGGCGGCCTCGATCTTCTCCAGCAGCGGGCCGATCACCTTGCAGGGGCCACACCAGGGCGCCCAAAAGTCGATCAGGATCGGGGTCTGCATCGAGGCGGAAATCACCTCGGCATCAAAATTTTCAGCAGTTACGTTCATCATTGGGGCTAGTTCGGGGCGGTAAGTAATAATTCAACACTATGAAAACCATTCAAATCGGCGTTGTCATGGGTTCCAGTTCGGACTGGGACTGCATGCAACACGCAGTCCACATTCTCCAACAGTTTGGGCTTGCTCACGAAGCGCGGGTGCTTTCGGCACACCGCATGCCTGACGAGATGTTTGCTTACGCCGAAGCGGCGCGGGGGCGCGGCCTCAAAGCCATCATCGCCGGCGCCGGCGGTGCGGCGCACCTGCCAGGCATGCTGGCGGCCAAGACCACGCTGCCGGTGTTAGGCGTGCCGGTCCCGAGCAAGTACCTGTCAGGCGTGGATTCGCTGCAC
>Ga0163199_1002224_pt1 | contig 11876 bp, 8 predicted proteins | sample PL_2010_150m_FD_113537 | JGI IMG/M metagenome (GOLD analysis project Ga0163199, IMG submission 113537) | Freshwater microbial communities from Powell Lake, British Columbia, Canada to study Microbial Dark Matter (Phase II) - PL_2010_150m | ecosystem: Environmental > Aquatic > Freshwater > Lake ...
ACATGGCACTCAACTCCGTTCGTGATAGGGGTAGAGAAGGACTCTCGTCCTCCCCTCCCTCCGAACCGTGCGTGCGGTTCTCCCGCACACGGCTCTCCAGTTAGTGGTTTCCTCATCGGGATTGGCTCGCATAGTGATGGGCCTGTGACATGGTGAACAGCCCCAAGTTTGCGAAGTAAGCATTTGGCCATCGTCTGTGATAACCATTTGTTTCCTTTGACGCCGTTGCCCAGCGCCGCCAACATTCGCTCTGTCCAGATAGCACGGTCCACCCACGCCCATTGGTTGGGGGCAGATTCAGTTTGTTTAGCCTTTTCTGGCACTGTCACTGATTGGCTCATGCTGTCATGCTTTCTGTACTTTACGTCTCCACTTTCCTGCCACCCTTTCCTAACGCGGCTTTCCTACTCCGCGCTTCTCAGCGCTGCCGTCTACAACGTTTAGGCACAAGGGGCGAACCCCGTTTTAAACATCCGTTTCCAGACCGTTTGGCCTTGCTCTGCTCTGGCAGCCCTTCGGTACTACGATGGCTCTGACTCCTGACTCCCGTCACCTCGGGCTCCAGGTCTCCCCGCTTGTCTCGCTACACCTTCCCGACATTGCGCCTCCAGCCACGTGATGTACCCCAGCATCGCTTTACACACCAAACCTCAGCGTACCGGGCGAGTTTCGGGCTTCGCCATGAGAGGAGGAGGCTCGCCGTCACATCCCGCCGAATCGAGTTCGTCATCCTGCGCACTGCCAGTTCGCACTCCGGTTGCTCTCCACCCCGCTTCACAGCGACGCAGTTACCTTCGGCTACAGGGTCTTGGCTTGCCCTGACACGGACTCTCACCGTGCTGATGTAGCGCCTTCACGGGCGCACTCCCCCGGCCTGCGGCCTCCTCCTTGACCTCACTGCGCTGAGCGCCACGCCGTCCTGAGTCAGCCAGTGTTGTGGGGGCGCAAGGGGCTGGAGTCATTGCAAGCCAACACGGTTGCTTGCCGATGGCACTGGGGTGGATGGTGCAGCGAAGTAAAGGAGGAGCAGAGGGCTCGACCCTCTGCGGGGGACATGAGCGGAACCATCTGCCGCAGGGTCATCGGCACACACGAACCACCCAGCATGAAAGACTGCTTGCGCTGCACAACTGAATTGAGTTTTACTCTGTAGCTGACTGTCAATATTGATCGCTCGTGTTGTCGCTGGGCCCAGGTGTGATCCCCGACTCGATAATGCATCAACAGCGGCTCGACTACGAACGGCAAATCCTGGCCGACACGAGCCGATCAGCAAGGAACCAGATGTCTGAATATTCAGGTACCGAAAATTTGGAGATCATGGTTGAGGCCGTGAACTACAACGCCTTTCTCGTGTCGCTGATCAGCAACGAGGCTCGCATTGGCGAAACGGTGCTTGATTTTGGCGCCGGCATCGGCACTTTTGCCAAGGCGCTCGCCCTGAAGGGACACAAGGTTCAGTGCATCGAGCCAGACCAGCGTCAACGCGAGCGCATTCTGCAGGCAGGACTGACTGCCTACGCGGACATCAGAAACCTAAGGGACCAGAGTGTCGATCTGCTGTACAGCTTGAACGTACTGGAGCACATTGAAGATGATGTTGCCGTGCTGCGTGCTTGCTATGAAAAGATGAAACCCGGCGGGCGTGTGCTGCTTTATGTTCCGGCGTTTCAGGCACTGTACTCCAGCATGGACAAACTGGTAGGCCATTGCCGGCGCTACACGAGAGGAGGCCTTTGTGAAAAGATGCGTCTGGCAGGCTTTGAGGTCGTCAAAAACGAGTATGTAGACAGTGCCGGATTTCTGGCGTCGCTTCTTTTCAAGGCGTTTGGCAGCGACAGCGGCATTGTCAATCGGAGGGCGTTGATTGCCTATGACCGCTACGCTTTCCCTGTAAGTCGCTTGCTGGATCGCGTTTCAAATAGACTGTTTGGAAAAAACGTGTTGCTGCTTGCTCGCCGCCCGTAGCTGGTCGGTCATGCCACGGCATGCTGATGGTGCAGCGCCTCGATTTCCTGTGCACCGTAGCCGAGTCCGGCCAGCAGTTCGGAGGTGTGCTCGCCCTGGGTGGGGGGCTGCAAGCGCACGCCCAGCCGCTGACCATCCATGGTGAACGGAAAGAGCGTGGTCCGCACAGTCTGCCCGGCACGCTCACCATCAGGCAAGGTGATGTCAGCCAGACCACCGGTGGCCAGCAGGTGCTCGTCGTCATAAAGCTCTTCGGGCCGGCTGATCGGTGCAAAGGGCAGACCGACGCTCTCGAACAGGTCCGTCAGATCAGCCGCGCTGCGCTCGGCCAGCCGCTCGCGCAACACCGGCAGCAGCGTGGCGCGTTGCTGCACGCGCAGATTGTTGCTGCCGTACTGCGGATCGGCCTTCAGGTCGGCGAAACCCAGGGCATCGCAAAAGACGGCCCACTGCGAGTCACTGACCGCCGCCAGAAAGATCTGCTCGCCGCCTTTCACGGTAAAGACGTCGTAAACCCCCCAGGCCGAGATGCGGTCCGGCATCGGCGCGGCGGCCTTGCCCGTAATGGCGAACTGCAGCATGTGCTGCCCCACCAGAAACACATTGTTCTCGAACAGCGCGCTCTGCACCTCCTGCCCCTTGCCGGTAATGCCACGCTGGATCAGGGCGCCCAGCGCACCGATGGCACCAAACATGCCGCCCATGATGTCGTTCACACTGGAGCCGGCACGCAGTGGGTCGCCCGGGCGCCCGGTCATGTAGGCCAGGCCCCCCATCATCTGCACCACCTCGTCAAGCGCCGTGCGGTGTTCGTAGGGACCTGGCAGAAAGCCCTTGTGACTGACATAAATCAGGCGCTCGTTGACCCTGGACAGCGCCTCATAGTCGAGCCCATACTTGGCCATGGTGCCGGGCTTGAAATTCTCCAGCACCACGTCGGCACTGGCAGCTAGCTTGCGCGCCACCGCCGCGCCATCAAGCGCGTGCAGGTTGATCGCAATGCTCTTCTTGTTGCGATTGAACATCGGGAAAAAGCCGGCACCGGAGCCGAGCAGGTGGCGCGTACGGTCGCCCTCGATCGGCTCCACCTTGATCACCTCCGCCCCCATATCGGCCAGCACCATGCCGCAGGTCGGACCCATCACCATGTGGGTGAATTCGACGACACGCAGGCCAGCCAGCGGCAAGGCTCGACGGGTCGAGGAACTGGCGTTGCTTTGGTTCATGAGCGTGGTTCCAGGGATATTCGAATGACAGCTTGAGCGTTTCAATCCTACCCTTCTGATTACATTCTATTTTGTAACCAATACATTGATAAATTCAATATTAATCTTCTATAAAGTATCGAATACAGTAAGAGCATGTCGAAAACCAGCCACGCCATCAGCGAAAAGTCCAAATCCCCAATCGTGGGAACGCCCTGCGCCGTGTTGTTCGACGCTTACGGCACGCTGTTTGACGTTTACAGTGTGGCCCTGCTGGCCGAGCAGATGTTCCCCGGCAAAGGCCAGGCTCTGAGTGTGCTCTGGCGCGACAAGCAGATCGAATACACCCGTCTCGTGACCACCAGCAAGCGCGGCCCGGCTCGGGAGTCGGTTTACCGGCCGTTCTGGGAACTGACCCGCGCCGCCCTGATTTATGCCGTCAAGCGAATCGTCGCACCAACGCCCGCAGCGCTGGTGCAGATGGAAAGCCAGATTGACAGCCTGATGAACCAGTACCGGCATCTGAGCGCGTTCCCGGAGAACCGGCAAGTCCTCACTGAACTCAAGGCGCGCGGCATACCGACCGGGATCCTCAGCAACGGTGACGCCGCGATGTTGAATCTGGCCGTCAAGTCGGCCGGACTCGATGACCTGCTGGACCACGTCATCAGCGTCGACCCCATCCGCAAGTACAAGACCGATCCGGACGCCTATGCCCTGGGTGAACAGGCCACCGGACTGAGCGCCGGGCAAATTGTCTTTGTCAGCAGCAACGCCTGGGACGCGCTGGCCGCGACCTGGTACGGTTACCAGACGCTGTGGGTGAACCGTTACCAGTTGCCTTTTGAAGAACTGGGTACCCAGCCCACGCGCAGCGGCAACAGCCTGCGCGATGTCCTCGATTTTTTCCCCATCCCCGCACCCTAAGCACTATGACACCCATGCCACCCCTCTTTGTCATTGCGGACCTGATCCGCAATCCAGTGCTTGCGTGGCACTGGATCCCGGATCCCCCGGACCTGATCCGTGGACGGGATGACATCTACCCGCTGCGGGATGACAGTCAAAGCCTTTAATTCACCCTAACCAGAGTCCCACACCATGACCGCACGCACCCCTGTCCACCGCCTGCAAGTTGCCACCGTACTGCATCAGTTCATTGAGGGTCAGGTGTTGCCTGGCACCGGCATCGAGTCCACCAAATTCTGGCAAGGCTTTGACGCGCTGGTGGCCGATCTGGCACCGAAAAACATCGCACTGCTGGCCGAGCGCGACCGCCTGCAAAACGAGCTCGACGCCTGGCACAAAGCCCATCCCGGCGCCATTGCCGGCGCGCGTGGCATGAAGACCTACCGGAAGTTTCTGGAGGGTATTGGCTACCTGGTGCCGGTGCCGGCGAAGGTCCGAGCCAGCACCAAAAACGTCGATGCCGAACTGGCCTTGCAAGCCGGCCCGCAACTGGTGGTGCCCATCACCAACGCGCGCTACGCACTCAATGCCGCCAATGCGCGCTGGGGCAGCCTGTACGACGCGCTGTACGGCACCGATGTAATTTCAGAGGCCGACGGTTGCGAAAAAGGCAAGGGCTACAACGAGAAGCGCGGCGCCAAAGTCATAGCGTACGCCCGCCACGTGCTGGACCGCTGCGTGCCGCTGAAAACCGGTTCCCACCTCGACGCCACCGCCTACGCCGTGATCGACAACCAACTGGCCGTGACCAAGAAAAACGGCAAGATCGTCGGCCTGAAGAACCCGGCGCAGTTTGTCGGTTTCCAGGGCGAGATGTCCGCGCCGTCCTCGGTGCTGCTGTCGCACCACGGTCTGCACATGGACATCCGCATCGACAAAACGCATCCGATTGGCCGGACCGACGCCGCCGGGGTCGCCGATCTGGTGCTGGAATCAGCACTCTCCACCATTCTGGACCTGGAAGACTCGGTGGCGGTAGTCGACGCCGACGACAAGGTGCTGGCCTACGGCAACTGGCTGGGCATCCTGAAGGGCACACTGACCCAGGATGTGGAAAAGGCCGGCAAGACCTTCCAGCGCGGCCTGAACCCGGACCGCCAGTACACCGGACCGCGCGGCGAGGACGTGGCGCTGCATGGCCGCTCGCTGCTGTTCCTGCGCAACGTGGGCCACCTGATGACCAATCCGGCCATCCTCTACACCGACAGCCAGGGTCAGCTGCGCGAGATTCCCGAGGGCATCATGGACGCCGTCGTCACCACCACCATTGCCCTGCACGACATCAAGGCCACCGGACAGAACGGCATCCGCAACACACGCCGCGGCAGCGTCTACATCGTCAAGCCCAAAATGCACGGCCCATTCGAAGTGGCGTTTGCCAGCGAACTGTTCGGCCGGGTTGAAAAAATGCTGGGCCTGCCTGAGAGCACGGTCAAGCTCGGCATCATGGACGAAGAGCGCCGCACCAGCGTGAATTTGAAGGCCTGCATTGCTGCGGCCAGCAGCCGCGTTGCCTTCATCAACACCGGCTTTCTGGACCGCACCGGCGACGAGATGCACACGGCTATGCAGGCTGGAGCGATGATCCGCAAGGCCGACATGAAGTCCAGCGCCTGGATTGCTGCTTACGAGAAAAGCAATGTGCTGGTCGGCCTGGAATGCGGCCTGCGCGGCAAGGCGCAGATCGGCAAGGGCATGTGGGCCATGCCGGATCTGATGAAGGCCATGCTGGAGCAGAAGATTGCGCACCCAAAAGCCGGTGCCAATACCGCCTGGGTGCCCAGCCCCACCGCCGCCACGCTGCACGCGCTGCACTATCACCAGGTGGACGTGGTGGTAGTGCAAAAGCAGTTGGAAAAGACCGACGTCAACGCCGAGCGCAGCGCCATCCTGGACAAGCTGCTGACCATTCCCGTCGCCAGCAAACCCAACTGGAGCGCAGCCGAGAAGAAGCAGGAACTCGACAACAACGCGCAGGGCATCCTGGGCTACGTGGTGCGCTGGATTGACCAGGGCGTCGGTTGCTCCAAGGTGCCCGACATCCACAACGTGGCCCTGATGGAAGACCGCGCCACGCTGCGCATCAGCAGCCAGCACATCGCCAACTGGCTGCAGCATGGCGTGGTGACCAAGGCTCAGGTTCAGGAAACACTGCAGCGCATGGCCGCCGTGGTGGACAAACAGAACGCCGGCGACCCGCTGTACAAGAGGATGGCCGGCAACTTCAAGACCTCGATGGCCTTCCAGGCAGCGAGCGATCTGGTCTTCAAGGGCCTGGCGCAACCCAGCGGCTACACCGAGCCGCTGCTGCATGCGTGGCGTTTGAAGGTGAAGGCGGCGGCGTGATGCTGGCCTTCATTGCGAGCAGCACCAGCGACGTGGCAATCCATTGAACCATGGCCACTGCCGAACCCACCCTCTGCCCACTGTGCGGCAAACCGAACCAGTGCGCGGCGGAGGCGGAGCGCGAAACCGGCGCCAAGCAGCCGCCCTGCTGGTGCACGCGTGTCACCTTCGGCGCAGCGCTGTTGTCAAGCGTTCCTGAAGAGGCGCGCGGCACGGCTTGTGTTTGTGCGGGGTGTGCCAGCAAGGATGACACCATCAATTGACGGGGTAAGCCGTCATGAATTTGTTGCCGGATCACCACTCAAAAGGCCCGCCCAGATAACAAAAAAAACCTAACTTTTTGATTTATATATGTATTTACAACTTTTCATTTTTATTATCTTCCCCGTCAGATAACAAATCGTCCTGCCCGAGACTCTGCGTTGGTTTGGCGTAGGCCATATTTTTCTTACCCCGTGTGGCCAATGAAACCAGCAAACCCCGATCTCGCCAAGTTGTGAGTAGCTTGGATGCCTTCAATCATCCATTGACACGTCGCAGTAGCTTGCGTTCAAAATCATCCGTCGCATCCAACGAATCAATCATGTCATTGGCCGCATTGGTGAGGCGGCTCAGATCAGGTCTGGGCAGCTCTGCCATGTTCTGATACACGATCATCGAATTGAAGTCTTGCCCGGAGCCAATCAAATGCTGCAGGATGATGGTGGCCAGACGCGCCTTGTCCCGATTCGGTACACCAAATAGATATAGAGGCACAGCGCCTCCCTGAATGAAATAGTCCACCGGATAATCGCGACCATTGGCAACGCTTGGCACGACATAGGCCTCCGTCAAACGCTCGCTACCGACCAGCGATTGCAGTTTCTCTCGCAAATCTTCATAAAAGGTACTTTCGCTTCGCATGCGATTCAGAAAGGTAAGGTCATGCACGCGGGTCAGGCCTTGTCCAAGACGCAGCACATTGGCCCCCAGGTCAGCAGCCGTCGAGTCCAAGAAGAATTCGCCGTCGTCTTCCATCAACCCTGCATCGGCCAGCACCTGATTGAGCAAGCGGCCTCGTGTGCCCTCGCGCAACTTGCCCAGGTCGTTTTCATAGCTCAGGCGCATCAGCGTCAACCCTTGATCACTGATGCGCAAGCCGCCAGTTGGCGCAGGCGAGATGTAAATCGAGTACCCATCCCCGTCTGGAAAAGTCCAAGGAGTATCGACTCGCCATAAGGCTTCGGCACGCTGCTGCACCTTGACACTGCCGCACAAGGCGCGACACAACGTGCTTTCCAGCTCACTCGTATTCATGGTCTTTCCTCAAACAAACCCGGCAATTGCGCCTCACCAGGCTCGGTTTTTAACCCTTCAATATGCGCCAGTTGCACCAGATGGTGCAAAGCACCTGCCAATGTCTGGTAGGCCTGGGTCGCCTGCGCGTACCCTTCGGATTTACGGTTGGCTTGTATGTAGCGTTCGGTCGCAACATGCACGTGGCATTGGAACTCAATGCGCTCGCGTTCCAGCACATTCGGGTGAAAGTGATTGACTCCATTGCAGCGCAGCAACATAACTTCTTCTCCAGTCTTGGCATGCCATAGTAGTCCAGCGCTGAAGCCATCGGCAATACGCGTGCTCTGACGTGTAAACAGAGCAAAACGATTGTCGCCATCATCACTCACAATACGGTAATCACGCTTGATATGCTGCCCTTCTTGCTTTTCACGAGCCTGCGGGTTTTCCACACGCTTCGGTGTTGCCAGCAATTGTGCAATCTTCTCGTCGGTCAGTGTTTCAATGCCCATCACCTCTCCTTACGCACCGGTATACATCATGCACCGCCGTGAAGCAGTCAGCGGGTCTTTTGTTTGAATAATCCTTTGACATCGTCCGCGCAAATCACAAAGTGGTAAACACCTCAGCAAGTCACCGTCAAAGACTGTCCAAACTTCCTGAACGAGCCAAGTTTCCCGAGTTGCCCGAATTTATCAGGTATGTTTTCCGCGATCCGCATCGCTGTCAGTTTGGGTTGGTAAACCTGCATGGTGGCACGCAGCGTGCCCAGCAAGTCCTGCTCAATGTTGTCGAAGATGCGAGCCATTGTCTGGATGGAGTGGTTTTCCCTGTAACTCGCATTGTGCCTTCGTTACACGTTGCGAAGCACCTGCCCTTCGCGCGCAGCGGCGCCAGCGCGGACCAGGTCGGCAATCAGTTCGTCGACCCACTGCGCAAAATCGATCGTCGAAAAATGCTTCTGGTAAATCGCCAGAAAGTAGGGTGTGGCCTGCGCCCAGGCCAGAAAGTCGGCAACTTCAATGCTTTGCAGCTCCAGCAGCTTGAATTTCAGCAAGACCTTGACCGCGTGCCTGATGTGCTTGTCGGGCTTGGCCACAAAGCCGCGCAGGCGTTCGCGGGCAAAGGCAATCGCGGCCGGGGCATCCGAAAAGATTGGCCCGTGCCCGGGAATCACCACGGTGGGTTTGAGCGCTTCGATCAGGTCAATGGTGGCGCCCACCGCGTCAAAGGCGCCCACGCCTTCCAGTTCGGGAAACACCACACCAAAGCCACGTTCCCACAGTGCATCCGCCGAGACCAGCAGACGTGAAGCCGGCTCGAACAAAATCACCGAGTGCGGATCGTGGCCGGGCGCGGCGTGCACCTGCCAGTGGACGTCGCCCAGTCTGATCTCGCTGCCTGGCAGCAGCACCTCATTGAAGTCAAACTGCGGACAATTCTGGCCGGTCGGCGCGTAGGTGAGCGCATGCGGGTCCCAGGCGCGCACGTGTTCGGCCAGCCCCGGTGGAATCAGCGTCTTCAGATCCGGGTAGCACGCCTGCAGCGCAGCATTGCCGCCGCAGTGGTCGCTGTGCAGATGGGTGTTGACCAGCAGATCGAGCGCCCGCCCCCCCAGGGCTGATTCGACCAGGGCCAGGGTCTGCGGCGCGTGCGTGACGTAGCCGCTGTCGATCAGCGCCGTGCTGTCACGCCCCTGAATCAGGATGTTGTTGGAGGAGAGCCAGCCGCGCTGGAAAACGGTGATGTCATGGGGGAGGGCGGGATGTTGCATCGGAGGCTGCTGATTTGACCTGAATTATCGAGCCTGCCGAATATCGGAAAATCAGGTCATCGACCCCTACCCAAATCAGGCCAGCCATGACCACTGCTCGCAAACGCAAACCTGCACCCAAAAAAGCCAGAACTAGCAAACCAGCTGAGCCTCGCCTGTCGCGCCTGCGCCGCCCGCCAGAACTCGAAGTGGTCGATTGGCAGACCGCGCTACGCCGTCAGTTTGGCCGCGAGCAATCCTTCGGTCTGAAGAACATCGGGCAAGAATCGGTGTTTTCGGATTTCGCCGTCAGCAATCCTGATAGCTCCACACACTACCGGGTGGCGATTCGCGGTTCGGCACTGGGACAGAATTTTTGCACCTGCCCTGACTATGCGACCAATGACCTGGGCACCTGCAAGCACATCGAGTTCACGCTCGCCAAACTGCAGACTATGCGCGGTGGCAAGGCAGCCCTCAAGCAGGGATTTCGGCAGGCGTACAGCGATATCTGGCTCGATTATGCGGGTGCGCGTCGGGTGCGTTTTTCTGCCGGCACAGAGTGTCCTGGCGCTTTGCTGAAACAGGCCGAATCGCTGTTTGACGCCGACGCCGACTGGTCCTTGCGGTGGGAGCAACAGAGTCAACTCGAGCGCCTGCTGCAAGCGGCGCAAGCCTGCGGTCATGAGCTGCGCTGCTATGACGATGTCTGGCAGTTCGTGGCCCAGATCCGCGACGGCGAGCGCCGCCAGGCGACACTGACTGACGCGTACCCCAAGGGCTGCAAAGACAAGACACTGGCACGACTGCTGAAGGTCAAACTCTACCCCTATCAGACTGAGGGCGCGCTGTTTGCGGCACGCGCGGGGCGCTGCCTGATTGGCGATGAGATGGGTCTGGGCAAGACGGTTCAGGCAATTGCTGCGGCCGAGTTGTTCGCACGTCACTTTGGCGTGCGCCGCGTGCTGGTGGTGTGCCCGACCTCACTCAAGCACCAGTGGAAAAGCGAGTTTGCGCGTTTTGCCGAACGCGAAGTACAGGTGATTCAAGGCCTGCGTGCGTCACGTCAACAACAATACCGGGAAGAGGCTTTTTGCAAGATCACGCACTACGAAACTCTGGCGCGCGACGCCGACCTGATCGCGGCCTGGGCGCCAGACCTTGTGATTGCCGACGAAGCGCAACGCATCAAGAACTGGAACACCATCGCCGCACGAGCGCTCAAGCGCATCGCCAGCCCCTACGCCATCGTGCTGACCGGCACGCCACTGGAAAACCGATTGGAAGAGCTGATCTCCATCGTGCAGTTTGTTGACCAACACCGGCTCGGTCCCACCTGGCGTTTGCTCGATGAACACCAAACACGCGACGAGTCCGGCCGTGTGATTGGCTACCGCGCGCTGGACCGCATCGGACAGACCCTGGCGCCCATGATGCTGCGCCGACGCAAAGCAGAAGTGCTGACACAACTGCCCGAGCGCGTGGACAGCCGCATTTTTGTACCGCTAACAGGAGAGCAACGCCTGCACCACAATGAGAACGGCGACATCGTTACGCGCATCGTCCAACGCTGGCGCCAGACCGGCTATCTGTCTGACGTTGACCAGCGCCGCCTGCACTGCGCATTGCAGAATATGCGCATGGTCTGCAACAGCACGTTTTTACTTGACCACGAGACCGACCACGGCAACAAGGTCGACGAGTTGATGACGGTGCTCGACGAACTGCTCGAAGACCCGTCGGCCAAGGCAGTGATCTTCAGCCAGTGGCTGGGCACGCATGAGCTGATTGCGCGCCGCCTGGGCAAGGCTGAGGGCCAGAGGGACTGGGGCCATGTGCTGTTCAGTGGCAGTGTGCCCGGCGACAAGCGTGGCGCGCTGGTGCAGCAGTTCCACGAGGACCCGCGTTGTCGCCTGTTCCTGTCAACCGATGCCGGTGGCGTCGGCCTGAACCTGCAGCATGCGGCTGCAGTCGTGGTCAACATGGATCAGCCCTGGAACCCGGCGGTGCTGGAGCAGCGCATAGGCCGCGTGCATCGCATGGGCCAGTCGCGAGGTGTGCAGGTCATCAATTTTGTCGGCGAAGGAAGTATTGAAGAAGGAATGCTGGAGACACTGGCGTTCAAGAAGTCACTTTTTTCAGGCGTCCTCGACGGCGGCGAAGTGGACATCTTCATGAAGGGCACGCGCCTGGCCAAGTTCATGGAAGGTGTCGAGAAAGTCGCCGGAGCCATGGACCAGCGCAACGACCCGGACGATAGCCAAGTCGATAGCGACCGTGCGGCAGATACCACAGCCGACAGAGCGACTACGCCCCCCGCCGAAATTGCGACACCGACCAACGACACTGTCCAGGAA
>Ga0163199_1002225_pt1 | contig 11875 bp, 11 predicted proteins | sample PL_2010_150m_FD_113537 | JGI IMG/M metagenome (GOLD analysis project Ga0163199, IMG submission 113537) | Freshwater microbial communities from Powell Lake, British Columbia, Canada to study Microbial Dark Matter (Phase II) - PL_2010_150m | ecosystem: Environmental > Aquatic > Freshwater > Lake ...
ATGTATGGCTGGGCGTGGACGCTGCGGCTGGCGGCCGAGTTGAAGGCGTGGGACGATCCCGAGGCGCGGCAGTGGGCGAAGAATCTGGAGCCGCTGGAAAAGAAACTCGTCGAGTTGACGAAGGGCTTCCTGCCGCGGCTGACCTATCCCGTGCGGACGGGCGTGCACCCGGACACGGCCTTCGCGCTCGGGCAGATTCTCGACTATGCGCGGGCGGTGGGTGACGCCGAATTGGAGAAACTCGCCGCCACGCGGGCGCGGGCGTATTATCTGGCAGACAAGAACTACCCGACGGATTACGAGCCGTCGGGCGAGGACTTTTTCTCGCCGGGCCTAAATGAGGCGGACTTGTTGCGGCGCGTGCTGACGCGGGAGGAATTCTCGCGGTGGCTCGACGGCTTCCTGCCGGGACTGCGCAAGGGGGATCTGGGCAACTGGGCGCGGGCGGCGGAGGTGAGCGACCTGACGGATCCGCGAATTGTGCACCTGGTCGGATTGAACCTGTGCCGCGCGTGGACAATGCGCGGAGTGGCGTCGGTGCTCGCGTCGGGCGATCCGCGTCGCGCGACGCTTGAAGCGTCGTCGAAGCTGCATGAGGCCGCCGGGCTGAAGCATGTGTTCAGCGGCCACTACGAGGGCGACCATTGGCTCGCGACGTTCGCCGTCTATCACGTTTCAAACGCGGGGCTGGAGAGCCTGAAAGCGCGGTAGCTGGAATGCAGGGCGTCTGTCTCGCCGACGCCGTTGATCGACGGCGGACTGTGAGGCGTCTGCAAGACAGACGCCCTAAAAGTCATGCGCCCACGATCCGATCGATCTCGGCGAGTTCGGCGGCGCTGAGGAGCGGGTTTTTCAGGGCGGCGAGGTTCTCCTCGATCTGGCTCACCTTGCTGGCACCGATGAGGGCGCTGGTGATCGCGGGCTGGCGCAGGACCCACACGAGCGCGAGCTGGGCGAGTGACTGGCCGCGCGCGCGGGCGAGAGCGTCGAGGCGGCGGAGCTTCGCGAGCTTGTCCTCGGTGATGTGCTCGGGCTTCAGGAAACGCGGATCGTGCGCCGCGCGCGAATCGGCCGGGATGCCGGCGAGGTAGCGGTTGGTCAGCAGGCCCTGCGCGAGTGGGCAGAACGCGATGCCGCCGATGCCTTCGTCGGCGAGCACGCGCGTGAGCCCGCGCTCAACCCAGCGATCGAAGAGGTGGTATTTCGGCTGGTGGATGAGGCAGGGCGTGCCGAGTTCGCGGAGGAGTTTGGCGGCGCGGGCGGTCTGCGCGGCATCGTAGTTCGACACGCCAGCGTAAAGCGCCTTGCCGGTGCGGACAGCGTGGGCAAGCGCGCCCATCGTCTCCTCGAGCGGCGTGTCGGGATCGGGGCGGTGCGAATAGAAGATGTCGACGTAGTCGAGCCGCAGGCGGCGGAGGCTTTGGTCGAGCGAGGAGAGGAGGTATTTGCGCGAGCCCCAGTCGCCGTAGGGGCCGTCCCACATCGGGTAGCCGGCCTTGGTGGAGACGACGAGCTCGTCGCGGTAGCCGGCGAGATCGGTGTGGAGGACGCGGCCAAAAGTCTCCTCGGCGCTGCCGGGCGGCGGGCCGTAGTTGTTGGCGAGATCGAAGTGGGTGAGGCCGAGGTCGAAGGCGCGTAGGATGAGCGCGCGGGCGTTGGGCTGGTCGTGCTCGGCACCGAAATTGTGCCAGAGGCCGAGTGAGAGCGCGGGGAGCTTGAGTCCGCTGCGGCCGCAATAGCGGTAAAGCGCGGGGTTGTCGTAGCGGGTGGAGGCGGGCAGGTGCGACATGGGTTTACTGCTGCGCAAGAACCTAGGGTTTTCGCGGGGCGAAACACGAAACAAAAACCCCGCCGGCGGTCCGGCGGGGTTTTTCTAAACTAACGGTATGTGTGGAACGCTTCTGTTGCTAGACGGCTTTGGGCAACGCGTCGGTGATTTCGATGGCGTGCGGATGGTTTCGCTTGACCCGGTGCAGCTGATGCCGGCGGGCGAGCATGCGGTCGAGTTTGTCGACGAGCATGGAGATCGCCTTGTGGCACTCGTCGGCTTCGACGATGGCATTCATCTCCGGACCCTGAACCACGACGTGACCCTTGGCCTTGAACCGGGCCGCGACCGTTTCCTGACGGTCGCATTCCAGCTCCACGCGGATGCGCACGATGCGCTCCTCGTGTCGAAACAATCGCTCGGTCTTCTCGCGAACGAACGTCTTGAGGGAAGGCGTGAGTTCGAGGTGAATGCCAGAGACGATTACTTCGTGGTTATTTTGGCTGTTCATGTTTCTACTGTTGTTTTGGGTTGAATCAGGTGCGGAGCATAACTCCGCCCTGAGAAAAGCTGCTCTGATGCCAATCATGCCTCCGCTAAGCGAAGTCCTCCAAACATTCTCGACCGTGGTCATCACGGGCGGATCTTCCGGCATTGGAAAATCTTTCATTGAGCTGGGTGCGAAGCTGAACGCGGAGCTGGTTTTTTGCAACCTCTCTCGCCGCATTCCGGTCATAAATATTTCAGAAAAAAGATTGAACCATTTTCCGTGCGACCTCGCGCAGGCGGGCGAGGTGGAGCGCGGGGCGCGCGAGGTGGAGGCGTTTCTCCGGCAGAACGTGCCGGTGGGGCGGGTGTTGCTCATCAACAACAGTGGTTTCGGCGCATATGGGCGGTTTCCTGAGCCCAATCTTTCGCACCAGCTCGAAATGATGGACGTAAACATGCGCGCCCTTGTGCAACTCACCGGCCTGCTGCTGCCGCTCCTGCGGGCGCGGGGCGGCGCGATTATCAACGTCGCGTCGACGGCGGCGTTTCAGCCGACGGCGTGGATGGCGACGTATGGGGCCAGCAAGGCGTTTGTGCTGCACTGGAGCCTCGCGCTCAACGAGGAGCTGCGCGGCAGCGGCGTCCAGGCGCTAGCCGTCTGCCCAGGCCCGACCGGCACCGAGTTTTTCCGGCGCGCCGGGTTGAAGCCGGGCAGTGCGCCGCGGTTGTTGAGCATGACCAGCGAGGACGTGGTTGAGCTGTCGCTGCGCGCGCTGGCCGCGGGGCGGGCGCAGGTGGTCACGGGTTGGAAGAACAAGGCCTACACGTTTTTTTCGTCAAAGGCGCCGAAGCCGCTGGTCGCGCGCTTGGGGGCCAAGGTGCTGGCGCGATTCCGGCTGAAGCAGGTGCCGCGATGAGCGCCGGCGCCGAGGCGGAGCGATCCGCGGAAGACTTTCTCGCCAACGGCCCGCGCGCGTGCGCCTGGCCGCGCCGGCTCAAGCAGGGGCCGGTGCGGATGATCGCACCCGCGGAAATGCCCGCGTGGGTCGTGCATGACGACGAGCGGTTGCTCGTCATCAACAAGCCAGGCGACGTCGTCTGCCACCCGTCGAAGGACGGGCCGTGGTCGAGCCTCGTGGGCGCGGTGCGGGAGTTCGCGAAGCTGGAGGCGGCACATCTGGTTTTCCGGCTCGACCGAGAGACGAGCGGGCTCGTCGTGTTTGCGAAGGACGCGAAAATGGCGAGTCGACTGCAGAAGGCGGTGCAGGAGCGGCGCGTCGCCAAGGCGTATCTTGCGGTGATGACGGGCGAGGTGCCCGAGCCGGTGACAGTGAACCAGCCGCTCGGCGACGACACGGGTAGTCCCGTATTCGTAAAATCGATGGTGCGCGCGGACGGTCAGCCGGCAGTGACGCATTTCACGCCGCTCGCAGCGGGCGGCGGCTTAACGCTGGCGCGCGTCGTGACGGAGACGGGTCGCAAACACCAGATCCGCGCGCACGCGCAGTGGCTCGGCCACTCGCTGGTGGGCGACAAGATCTACGGGCCGGACGCGCGGCTGTTTCTGGAGTTTATCGACAATGGGTGGGGCGACGCACTGGCGGCGAAACTCCTGCTCTCGCGGCAGGCGCTGCACTGCGCGGAGATCGATCTTACGCAGGCGGGAGTCGAGCAGGTGTTTACAGCGCCGCTGCCGGCGGACTTGCGGGAGTTTTGCGTCAGCCGCGGGATAAGCGTGTAATTGCGGTCTCAACCGCCGCGCGGTGGGCGGCGATGCGCTGCGGTAGCGGCAGGGCCGAGGGCGACTCCAGCGTGTAGCTGAGCGTCGTATGATGCGCGCGGAGATAGATCGCCTCGGGCCAGTTGTCGCGGAGGAGCGGATCGCTGACCGGCCGGATGATGCCCCGCGCGGCGGCCTCGCGGCCGTCGATCACGGTCGCGGTTTCGATTGGGCAGACGCGCTCGACGGCGGCGATGATTTCCTCGGCGAGGCTCCCGCGCTGGTGCGGGTTGAGTTCGTAAAGGTAGAAACCCGTGGACTCCCAGTCCTCGTGCACGCAGAGGGTGAGATCAAAGTTGGGCTGGCGTTGCAGCCAGCGCTGGTGGGCTTGGATTTCGGCCGAGCGCAGGTGCTTGTAGTCGCGATTGAGGTCGAGGTTCTCGGCGTTTTCGCGCGTGCCCCGGGTGAAGCCGAGCGGATTGAGCAGAGGACAGATGAACCACCCGGCGCGCGAATCGAAGAGGCCGGCCTCGAGCATTTCGAGGAGCGCGAGGGGCGGCGCGGGTTCGTCGCCGTGGATGCCCGCCGAAAGATAGATGCGCGGGCGCGGGCCGGGCGTGCGCTTCGTGAGCGCGAGCAGCGTATGGCCGGCCACCTCGCCGAAGCGCTCCACCCGAAAACCCGCGTCGCGACCGGCGCCCTCGAGACGCGCGGCTAGCGCCAACGGGTCGATGACGGAGTTTTTGACAGGATGAACAGAATGCACGGAATGGTTTGTTTTGCTCGGCGGAAATCCATTCTGTCGATTCTGTTCATTCTGTCCCCCAAAAACTTCATGTCCCAAGTCCGCGTTCGTTTCGCCCCGAGTCCGACGGGGTTCTTCCACATCGGCAGCGCCCGCACGGCGCTGTTCAACTGGCTCTACGCGCGCCACACCGGCGGCGCGTTCATCCTGCGGATCGAGGACACCGACAAGGAGCGCAACAGCGAGGCGTTCCTCAACCTCATCTACGACTCGCTCGCGTGGCTCGGGCTCAATTGGGACGAAGGCCCGAAGATCGGTAGCAACGGCGGCGGCCACTTCGGCCCGTATCGGCAGAGCGAGCGGAGCGAGATCTACAAGGACTACGTGACGAAACTCTTCGCCGGTGGGCGGGCCTACGAGAAAGATGGTGCGATCTGGTTCAAGCTGTTGGGCGAGCGCTACGAGGTGTTCGACGAGCACCGCAAGAAGACCGTCACGAAAGTCAAGGTGCCGCCGGTCGTGATCGAGGACAAGATCCGCGGGCGCGTGGAGCGGATGGAAGACGAGGATTTTGTGATCGTGCGCTCGGACGGTAATCCGGTGTTTCACCTCGTGAATGTCGTCGACGACATCGCGATGCAGGTCACGCATATCATCCGCGGCGAGGACCATCTCTCCAACACCAGCAAGCACGTCGCTCTCTATGAAGGGTTCGGCGTGAAGCCGCCGGTGTTCGCGCACATTCCGCTCATCCTGAAGCAACACGGGTCGGGCAAGATGTCGAAGCGCGACCAGGGCGCGCTGATCGAGGAATACCAGCGGCGCGGCTACCTGCCGGAGGCGCTGGTGAATTTTCTGTGTCTGCTCGGCTGGAATCCCGGCGACGATCGCGAGAAGATGCCCATCGCGGAGATCATCCGACTCTTCGATTTGCCCGGCGTGAATCAGAGCAACGCGCGGTTCGACGACAAGAAACTGGCGCATGTGAACATGGCCTACCTGCTGGAGCTGCCGGCGGAAGAATTTGTTACGCACGCGCGCGAGTTTTTCGGGCGGCAGGGGGCACACACCGCATTGGCGGCGGATGCGGCCTATTTTCGCGACGTGATGCTGCTCAGCCAGCCGAAGATCAAGGGCGTCGAGGAACTGCCGGCCTACACGGCCTATTTCTTCACCGATGATTTCGCGATCGATGCGAAGGTGCGCGACAAGGTGATGGGTAAGGGCGACCCGAAGGCGCGGCTCGCGGAGCTGAGCGAGTTGGCGAAAACCGCGGACTTTGCCAGCGAAGCGACCATCACCGAGGCCGTGAAGAAACTCGCGGAAGGCAAGGGCCTTGGTTTCGGCGACTACCAGGCGGTCGCGCGGCTGGCCGTCACGGGCACCAATGTCGGGCCGAGCATCACGGGGATTTTCCACGTGCTCGGCCGCGAGCGCACGGTGCGCCGGCTGGAAAGATTCCTCTCCGCCCTCTGAACCATGAAAAACCCGCTCCTATTTGTCCTCACAGTCGCGCTCGCGGGCACCGCAGCCGCCGCACTTAAGAATGATATCGAATATGGCACGGCCGCGGGCGAGAGCCTGAAGCTCGATGCCTTTGTGCCGGAGGGCGCGGGGCCCTTTCCGGCGGTGATCCTCGTGCACGGCGGCGGGTGGACGGGTGGCGACAAATCAGGCGGTCCGCGCAAAGGCTACATGGCGCCAATGCATGCACCGCTGGAGAAGGCCGGCTTTGCCTGGTTTTCGATCAACTATCGGCTCGCGCCCAAGCACCGCTATCCGGCGTGCATTGAGGATGTCGAAACCGCGATTCGCTGGGTGAAGGCGCACGCGGCGGAGTTTCACGTTGACCCGAAGCGAATCGCTTTGTCGGGCGAGTCGGCGGGCGGGCACCTCGTCGCGCTGGCGGCGGTGCGGGCGGATGAGGGCACGCGGCTCGCGGCGGTGGTGCCGTTTTATGGGCGGTTTGATTTGGTGGTCGGATTGCAGTCGGGCGCGGCGATGCCCGGAAGCGCCCCGGCATTGTTTGGCCGGACGACGGCGGATGATGCAATCTTGGCCGTGATGCGCGAGGCATCGCCGTCGTTGCGGGTGAAACCCGGTCTGCCGCCTTTTCTGCTCGTGCACGGGACGGGCGACAAGACCGTGCCCTACGAACAATCGACGCTACTGCTCGCGCGCTTGAAAGATGCCGGCGTGCCCTGCGAGTTGATCTCAATCAAGGACGGTCCACACGGCATGCTGCCGTGGGATGCGATCGCACCAGACTTCAAGGAGCGCGTGGTGGCGTGGCTGGTGCGCACGCTCAAGGTCGAGACGGGGAACGCGGCGCGCTAACGCTATTGCACGGCGCGCGTCGTCTTCTCGCTGCCGAAGGCGTAGGTGACCGTTCTTCCGTCGACGGAGATTGAGACGGTGGGCGTCTTGCCGTCGCCGCCGAGTTTGAACGGCGCGTCCGCGGCGCCCGTGCGGCCCTTGAGGTCGCTGGGAAAAAAGACCGTGGCGATCACATTGTCTTCCGCCGGCGCCTTGATGACGGTGCTGACGTAGGGCGCCCAAGTGAGTGAGGCCTCCTCGGTGATCGGCAGGTCGGGTTGGCGGCCTTGCACGAGGCTGAACGGGCCGTTGACGAGCGGGAGCATTTCCAAATCCGAGCGGCGTGGGCGCGCGCCGCCATCGAGTTGCGCGGAGCCGAGGCGCGGCGCGAGGCGCTCGCGATTGGCGACGCTCGGATCGCGGCGGGCACGGGCGGACTCGGTGGGCGCGGCCGCGGCGGTGGCGCGGAGGACCACGCGATCGTCGGCGGCCATGAACTCGACGCCGGGGTGAAACCGCACCTCGATTTCCGCGCCGACGGCGCAGCGGACCTGATCGAGGACGACGACGATGTTTCGCTCCTGATCGAGGACGATGGAGCGCTGCCAGCCTTTCAGCTCCTTCCCCGGATAGGCGCGGGTGGGGTCCATGCGCACCGCCGACCAGCCCGGTTGCGACTCGTAGCTCGTGATGTGGCCGCCGATGCCGTCGCGCCACGGCTGGTCCTTGAGCTTGGCGCAGATTTGCTCCTCGCCGTTTACGAAGACGACGTTGTGGCCGTAGCTTCGCGCTTGGAGATAATCCCAGCGCATCGCACCAAAATATTTCTCGTCGTAGCTCGTGCGTGGCACCTCGCCGATGAAGGTGAGGTTCTGCCACGTGAGGTTGAACGTGCCGCAGTCGAGGTGGCCGTGATGCGGATCATCGTTGAGGCCGGCTTTGGTGGCAACGGTAAGGCTGTCCGCGGAGAAGTCGCGGCGCAGCACGGCCCAGTCGATGCTCTTGAAGAAGCGCGACGCCTCGGCCGGCTTTTCGGCGCGCACGGTCGCGGCCGGCCAGATGAGATCGAAAATTTCTTCGCGCGGGCGGATGAAGTTCTGGACATACCACGCGGCGCGCGGGTCGCCGGTTTCCTGGACGAGCCTGTTCATCACAAACGACTCCCCGACGGGAGTGCCGGAGCCGTCGCCGAATCCACCGGTCAGGCCGAAGAGCCCGAAGTCGACCGGGTGCGGCGAGATCGCGCGGTGCTTGAAGAGGTTGAGCTGGCCGCCGGTGGCGCGCTTGAGGGCGTCGATGAAGCGCACGCTTTCGCCGACGCCGTAGGCCCAGTAGCCGCGGCCTTCCTGCCAACCGCCGTCGTCGCCGATGTGATCGAGCATCGCGGAGACGCCTTCGTAGGAGCGCGCGATGACGTCGGTGAGTTGCGGGTCCTCGCCGAGGAGCGCCAGCGCCGTGAGGCCGAGGCCGGTGTGGCAGATGCCGGACCAGTTGCACTTGTAGGCGGTGGCCCACCAGAAATATTCGTAGCTCCCGCGCACGCGGGTGATGGCCTTTTCCAGCAGCGCGCCACGGATGCGATCGCGCTGCGCTTTCGTGAGGGCCGGGTAAAGCCAGTCGTAGATGTAGGCCATGCGCTGGCTGGTCGCGCTCGCGCTGATGTCGAAGCTGAACACCACCTGATCGTCCTTCGCGCCGGAGGGCCAGACGCGTGGGTAGATGATGTCGAAGTAGTGGGCGCTCTGCACCCAGTTCTCCTGCGCGCAGACGACGTTGGCATGTTCGAAGGCCTTCGCGGCGTAGCGCTCGTCGCCGGTCATCTGGTAGAGGAACGCGAGGGTGTAGGCGGCGTTGAGATGCTCGGTGACGAAGCGGCGGTAGTCGTCGGCGCCGACGTAGCGCGTGTGGAGTTCGCGGGGCGGGCCGTCGCGCTGGGCGGTCGCGTTGAGCAGCCGGCGGCCCTCGAGGAGGAATTTCTCGAACACCTCAGCGGAGCGGCGATCGGCCCTGATGCGCTGGAGCATCGCCGGTTTTTCCTCGGCGGAGAAAATGAGGTAGGGGTGCGCGCGCGGCTGGCGGGCAAGGTCGGCGCAAATCGTCTTGAGGTCGGGTTGAGCGCGCACGCCGAGCGGCGCGAGACCGAGGAGCAATAGCACGGGCAGGAAGTTTCTCATGGGGCAGACAGGGAGAGCCGGAGAACCGGAGCGCGCCAGGTGCGATCGGTGCGCTCAGCTCCGGGCAAAATACGCGGAAACATCGACCGTGTGATCGCGCATCACTGAGGCGAGCAGGTCGCGGCTCGCGAGGATGACGGTGTTTCCGTCGAGGTGCCGGGCGAGCTCGTGTTGCGGGTTGTTGAGTTCGAGGAAGATTTTCGCCCTGGGTGCGAGCTGGCGGACGCGCGATACGGTGTGCAACGTTTTCAGGTCCGGGTCGACGAAGCGGACGTTGGCGAACACGAAGATAATCGCCGCGGTCTCGATCGCCGCCTGGCGCAGGGCGGTCGGGCTGATTGGCACGCCGCGCACGAAATGGTGCTGCGGATAGGGCTGCACCTGCACGAGATCGGTGACCACGACGACCTCGCGCCGCGCGAGCTCGGGGTAGCAGGGCAGCGCTTGGATGAGCTCGTCGGCAAACGCGGTGTATTCGCAGATGAGGATGTGGTCGGATGCTTTAACCCGCGCTGTTCCCAGCCGCTTTTGATTCGTGAGGCCGTGCAGGGAGTCGGCGGTGATGGCGATGAAGTTGGTGTAGCAGTAAATGCCGATGATGATGGTGAGGACGCCGGCGAGGCGCCCGTAGGTCGTCACCGGCGCGATGTCCCCGTAACCAACGGTGGTCGAGCTCACGAACCACCACCAAAGCACGTCGCCAAATCCATGGATGCGGGGATTTACAGGATGCTCGTGAATCCAGAAGACGCTGGTGGAACCGACCAAGCTGACGACGAGCAAGAGCCCAAAGAGGCGGAGTTGGCGAAACATGGGGTGGAAGGGTCGTCTACTCAAGCTGGCGGCGAAAAGCTTCGAACTGCTGGCGAAGTTCCGCGAGCTCGCGGCCGAGCGCGGTGACCTCTGCCTCGAGCTTGGCGAGGCGTTCGTCTTCCGCGCGGACGGCGAGAGTCGCCGGTTCGGGACGGGGCGAGAGGTCTATTTCCACTGGGCCGGATAGCAGGTGGGCATAGCGCGATTCCTTCGTGCCGGGCTGGCGGGGGAGCTTCGTGATCAACGGTTGCGGCGTGCGGGCGGCGAGGGCGGTGAGCGTTTCGTCGACCTCGGGCAGGGTGTCGAATTTGAACAGGCGCTCGGCGCGGGTGCGGAGTTCGCCGACGGTTTGAGGTCCGCGCAGCATCAACACGCAGAGCAGCGCCACCTCGGCGGGGGTGAGCAGGATGGCGTCGGTAAAGGAGTGCTTGTATTTGGCGACGCGGCTCTCGGCGCCGGAATACACCGAGGCGAGGCGCTTCTCGCGGAGGCCGTCGAGCGCGCGCACGACGGCAGTCTCGTCGAACGATGCGACGGGGTCACGATTCGTGAGTTGGTTGCAGGCGTTCGTGAGCGCGTTGAGCGACAGCGGATAGTAGTCCGGCGTGGTAATCGCCTTTTCGATGAGCGAGCCGAGCACGCGGACTTCGGTCGCGGAGAGGGGTGGAAGGGGATCGTCCATGGCGAGGGGGCGCGGGTTGGGGACAAGGCGACCTACCGTTTCGCCCAGGCGTCCCGGAGCGTGATGGTGCGATTGAAAACGAGGCGGGGATGAGAGTTGAGGGTCGAGAGTCGAGAGTCGATCGGATCAAGCGCGAAGTAGCCGAGGCGTTCGAATTGAAAACGGTCGGCGGGCGTGGCGGTGGCGAGCGACGATTCGAGTTTCGCGGTGACGACTTCGAGCGAATGGGGATTCACGACCTGCAGGAAATCCTCCTCGGCGGCGGGCTCGGCGACGTTGAAGAGGCGATCGTAGAGGCGCACGGTGGCATCGACGCAGTGCGTGGCGCTGACCCAGTGGATCGTGCCTTTGACTTTCTTGTCGGAATTCGGCTGGCCGCTGCGCGTCGAGAGGTCGGCGGTGCAGCGGAGTTCGGCGATGGCGCCGGTGGAGTCTTTCAAGACCTCGTCGCACCTGATGATGCAGGCGTATTTGAGGCGGACTTCGCCGCCGGGCTTCAGGCGGAAATATTTCGGCGGCGGGACTTCGGCGAAATCCTCGGACTCGATGAATACCTCGCGCGTGAGCGCGACCTTGCGCGTCGTGGGGTTTTCGTTCTGCGGATCGTTGGTGGCGTCGCACTCGATGACTTCGCCGGGGGCGAGGTTGGTCAGGACGAGTTTGATCGGTTTCAGCACGGCGAGGCGCCGCTGGGAGGAGGCGTTGAGATCGTTGCGGACGGCGTTCTCGAAAACGGCGACCTCGGTGACGGAGTCGAATTTGGTGACGCCGACACTGGTCACGAAGGTGCGGATGGCGCTGGCGGGAATGCCACGGCGGCGGAGTCCCGAGAGCGTCGGCATCCGCGGATCGTCCCAGCCGTTGACGACCTTCTGTTCGACGAGGGTGAGGAGCTTGCGCTTCGAAACGAGCGTGTAGCCGAGGTGGAGTTTCGCGAACTCGTATTGGTGCGGGAGCGCGCGCGGGAGTTCGAGGCTCTCGAGAATCCAGTCGTAGAGCGCGCGGTGATCGACGAACTCGAGCGTGCAGACGCTGTGTGTGATGCCCTCGAGATAATCGCTGAGGCAGTGCGCATAGTCGTAGAGCGGGTAGATGCACCACTTGTCGCCGGCGTGGTGGTGCGGGACGTGCCGGATGCGATAGAGGAGCGGGTCGCGCAGCCAGACAT
>Ga0163199_1002226_pt1 | contig 11873 bp, 10 predicted proteins | sample PL_2010_150m_FD_113537 | JGI IMG/M metagenome (GOLD analysis project Ga0163199, IMG submission 113537) | Freshwater microbial communities from Powell Lake, British Columbia, Canada to study Microbial Dark Matter (Phase II) - PL_2010_150m | ecosystem: Environmental > Aquatic > Freshwater > Lake ...
CTATTTTTTCTCAACCCTGCTCATCACCGACGTGAATTCCCAGAACTCGATCCTCCTTCTCCGCGGCCCGGACAACTTCACGCGGCTGATCGATTTTCCCGACGAGGGGGCTTTCGCGTGGAAACTGGACGGGGTGGTTTCGCGAAAAAAGCAGCTCCTGCCCTACCTTTCCAGCCTGATCGCGCGCGTGGTGTGATCATGGGCCCGCGGCGGTTCCGGCCGCAGGGTGTTCTTCCAGACGTGCGGGGCCGCCGGGCCCGTCATGCCCGTGGGACTTGATGCGGCCGATGTTTTCGAGGTTCAGCCCCATTGTTTCAATGCCGAACCGCCACGTGACGAATGCACCGAGGATGCTGGTGATCACGAGGATGTAGAGCAGCGGAGCGGTCCCGATGTCGCTCAGAAGAACCGGGAACAAAAACGCGGTCGCGACAGCTCCGATCTTGGCGAACGATGCGGCGAATCCGGCGCCGGATCCGCGGATTTTCGTGGGGAAAACCTCGCCCGCGATCAGGTAGGTCATCGCATTCGGACCGAGGTTCGTCATGAAGTTGAAAAGCATGAAGCCCGCAAAAATAAGAATTGTCTGCCCGATGCCGGGCGCCATGTGGGTCGAGAATGCGGCGAGCAGGAGACCTGCCGCACAGCCAAAAAACCCGAAGACCTGGAGCTTCATGCGCCCGATTTTGTCCGCAAGGAATACCGCGCAGATGATGCCGACAAGGAGGAGGACGTCCAGGAAGGCGGCCCCCTTCGCCGCGATCATGTCATTGTGGATGACCCCGGCGAGGTTCTGTTCCTGGAAATTGGAATGTCCGAGAATCGAGGCGAGGATCGTGGGGGTGAAGATCCCGATGCCGTAGGTGCCGAGGTCCTGCAGGAACCACGGAACCGAGGCGAGGATTGTCGCCCGGCGGTGCTTCGCCTTGAAAAGCTTTTTGAACTTCGATTTGTGGCGCTCGTGCTCCGGTTCGTCGTCCTCGACTGCTTTGAGGTGGATTTTTTTCGGATACGGGGGGGCGCGGTTGAGGAGGCGCAGGATTTCCCTTTCCGCCTCCTGAACGCGTCCGCGCGACATCAGCCACTGCGGGCTCTGGGTGACGAAGAACCTTCCGATGACCACGATGATCGTCGGGACGATCGCCGTGGCAAACATCAGGCGCCAGTCCGAGATGCTCTGATTCGATTTCAGAATCATGTAACCCACCACCGTTCCGACAAGCGCGCCAACCGCCTGGAAGGCAAACGCGCTGAGCACGAGGCGGCCGCGGCAGTTGCTCGGAATACTCTCAGAGATGACCAGGTGCGCTGTCGGGTAGTCGCACCCGAGCGCCAGGCCCATGCCGAAAAGAAAAACGAGGAGAAGCGGAAAATTCGGACTGACTGTCATCGCGACGAGGAACACGAGGAAGAGGATCATCTCCGCGATGAAAAGCTGCTTGCGCCCGAGGTGATCGGCCAGGCTGCCCAGCGCCGTGGCTCCGATGAGGATTCCGAACAGCGTGGCGGATCCAACCATTCCTTTCTCCGCGGCCCCGAGGTGAAACTCCATGGAGATGAGCGGTAGAGCCACACCGGTCATGAACACCACAAGGCCCTCAAAAAATTTCCCTGCCGTGGCCAGCCCCCAGATCTGCCACTGCATCATCGTCATGGGAACCTGTGGGACCGTGGTGCCATCCGCCCAGAGCGGAGTTTCATCAATATACTCCTGGACGGTTTTTCCCGCCGTTTTATCCGAGCCCATCCGGCGACTATTCCGCCGGGCGGCGTTTCCCGCAATCCCGATCTTGTGACGTTTTTGTAACAGGTTCCGGGAAATCCATTTGTCATTTTCCGTCGCAGTCCCGATGATGCGCGATCCATGCGCGTCCTGCTGATCTATTCAAACCGGAGCAGGATCATCGAGCCTGTGCCGCCCATCGGGCTGAGCTATGTTGCCACCGCGACGCGGTCCGCGGGCCACGCGGTCCGGTTTCTCGATCTGATGGTGAGCCGGAATCCCGGCCGGGACCTGGATGAGGCCCTCTCGGATTTTTGCCCGGAGGTCGTCGGAATCTCCGTGCGGAATATTGACAGCGTGATTGCCCAGGACCCCTCATGGCAGCTCGGCGAGGCTGCGGACTTGATCGCCCGCATCCGCAGGACGGGGAACCGGATTGTCGTTTTGGGTGGACCGGCAATTTCCGTGCTCAAATCCCGCGCGCTGGAGATCCTCGACGCCGACTTTGCCGTCATCGGCGAGGGAGAGTCAGCGTTTCCCGGGCTCCTTCGGGCGATTGGTGACGGCGCCCGTTTCTCCTGCATCCCTGGTTTAAGCTACAGAGAGGGCGGGAGAATTCTGACAAACCCTCCGGAGCTTCAGAAAGAATTCGGTCCGTCGGGAATGGAAAACTGGACCCGGTGGAGGGAATATGACCGGTCCGGAGGGCCTTTTGCGATCCATACCAAGCGAGGCTGCGCGCTTCACTGTCTCTACTGCAACTATCCGTCGATGGAAGGGCGCGCGTATCGGTGTCGCGACGCAGGCGATGTCGTGGACGAGATCGAGCGTGTGCAAAAGGCAGTCAACCCGCGGACTTTCGAGTTTACCGACACGACATTCAACCTGCCGACCGCCCATGCTGCTGCCATCTGCGAGGAAATTATCCGCCGCAATCTGAAGGTGAAGCTTTCCGCGGTTGGTATGAATCCGCTCGGGGTGACGGAGGAAATGCTTCGCCTGATGAAGCGGGCCGGCTTTGTTTCGATGGTTGTCTCCGCCGATGCCGGCAACGAGGCCATGCTCCGGAATCTTCACAAGGGATTCACTCTCGATGATGTCCAGCGTGCGGCCGGGCTGATCCGGGCATCGGGCATCCGCAGCACCTGGTTTTTCCTGCTGGGCGGGCCCGGGGAAACCGAGGGGACCGTCCGCGAAACCCTGGCATTCGCCGAGGAACATCTCAACTACAGCAGATGCCTGACCATCGCGATGACAGGGATCCGGATTCTGCCGGGAACACCGCTTGCCGAATCTTTGCAGGAAAGCGGATCGATTCCGCCGGATGCCGATCTCTCCGCTCCAGCGTTTTACTTTGCTCCCGGGCTCAGCGAGCGGCGGGTGCTTGATCTCATCAGCGAGAGCATCCGCAGGTGTCCGACCATCGTCCATGGAGGGGAGCAGGGCGGATCGGCAGCCGAGCGCCTGTTCTACCTGGCCATCCAGATGACGGGAGCAGCACCTCCCTACATGCGGTTCCTTCCGCACTTTCTGAGTCTTCCATTCGTGTCGGGCATGCGTGCCTCGAGGGCTGGAGGCGCCGCCGGCTCCCTGCCGGTCGTCTATCTGGTTTCGTGAGGAGTCACTTTTCTCTCCGCCTCCTACAAGCCGTTTGAGAGGGTTTTGACGCGGAGAAGGCGTTTGTGAGCGGTGATGTAAAGAGTGTCCTTTTCCGGACCGCCCCATCCGCAGTTCGCCGCGGCGCTTCCGGTCAGAATGGTGCCGAGATGTTTTCCCTGCGGGCTGATGACAAGGACGCCTCCTGGTCCGGTGGCCCAGAGATTGCCGGACAAATCCACCTTGAGCCCGTCACAGACGCCGGGACGTTTCGGAAGCGATGCGGTCGAGAAAATGACGCGGCCGCCGGAAATTTTTCCATCCGGATGGATGTCATAGGTCATGATGCGGGTGTCCGAGGGGTCGCTCACCGCCACGTAGAGAGTTTTTTCGTCCGGGCTGAGCGCGATGCCGTTCGGGAATTTCAGATCGCGGATCAGAAGGTCGAGTTGCCCGTCCGCATGGAGTCGGAACACTCCGTGAAAAGGCAGTTCAGGTTCGATTCCTTTTCCGAGGCCGTAAGGTGGATCGGTGAAATAGATGTCTCCGGAGTGTGCAATCGCGAGGTCGTTCGGGCTGTTGAAGCGCTTCCCCTCGAAGCGATCGGTGAGCTTCGTAAGGCCGCCGTCTTTTTCGATGCGGGCCACGCTGCGATCCCCGTGACGGCACAGGATCAGTCGGCCATCCCGGTCGAGCGCGAGCCCGTTGGAGCCCTGTCCGCAGAGGGCATCGGACCCGCTTGGCTTCAAAAATATTTCCGCGTGATCCGAGCCTTCGGCCCAGGAGAAAATCGTATCTGCGGGAACATCGGAAAACAGGATTCTGTTGTCTTTCCAAACCGGCCCCTCCGACCAAAGAAAACCATTCGCTAGGATCTCAACCTCCGTGCCCGGGGCGATGAGCCGGTCGAGAGAAGGATCCATGCGCTCGATTGATGGAACCGGCTGCTCCGGTGTCGCTCCGGCGACGGCGAGGAGGCAAATCAGCAAAGGGTTCACGGTGATTTTCTGCGGAACTTTCGCAGGACGATGCGCGCCGCCTCGCCGGTCTCCTCCACCCCCAGCAGGAAGCACGTTCCCAGATAGGAGAGCGAAGCTGCGAGGATCGTTGCGAACAGGCCGACGGCGCGCTGCCAGAAATGCTGCTCAGGAAAAAGATGTGGGAGGTAAAGCATCCCAGCCCAGCACACCAGACCCAGCGGAACCGCCGCTGCGGCACAGCGCCCGAGTGAAAGTAGGAATTTTACGCTGTCGAGCCTTCCCGCCGGGCCGAGCATTAGAAGATAAAGCGCGGTGAAATTCAAAATCGCGCAGATCGTGGTTGAGAGCGCGAGTCCGCGGTGGCCAAGGCCGAGGTGGAACAGGAACCAGGAGTTGAGGGCGATGTTGAGGGCGACGGACCCGAAGCTCACCAGCATCGGCGTCCATTTCCGGTTGATCGCATAGAATGCGGGCGAGAGGACCTTGATGCAGGAATACGCGACGAGGCCCATCGCGTAGAATTGAAGGGCGATTCCGGTTTGCAGGGTGTCGTTGGCGTGGAATTTTCCATGCTCGTAGATCAGGCCGATGATCGGGCCGGCAAGGAACCACAGCCCGACCGCAGCCGGAAGGGTCAGGAAGACCGCGAGCCGCATCGCCGTGCCGAGCGTCGGGCCGAACCGGCTGGTGTCGGAATCCACCGCGATCCGTGACACGACGGGAAGAGTGATCGTGGCAACCGCCACGCCGAACACGCCGATCGGAAGCTGCATGAGGCGGAATGCGCTGTTGAGCCACGTCACGGCGTCGGCGCCGACATGTGCGGCGAATCCCGTGTTGATCAGCACGTTGACCTGCACCGCGCTAGCCGCAATCACCGACGGGACCATCAGCACAAGGATCCGCCGGATCCCGGGGTCTCTCCAACGGAAGTCGGGCAGGAACGCGAACCCGGCCCGGCGCAGGCTCGGAAACTGGGTGACCAACTGGAGGAATCCGCCGAGAAGGGTTCCCAGAGCCAGCCCGACAAGGGCCTTCTGCCCGAATCCGTGATCAATGAGCCATCCGAAGTATGCCCCGCCCGCGATGGAGCCGATGTTGAAAAAGCTCGAGGCCATCGCGGGGGCGGTGAAAATATTCCGGGAGTTCAGCATCCCCATCACGAGCGCGGCCAGCGAAACGAGGAGGATGAACGGATACATGATCTGCGTGAGCAGGATCGTGAATGCCATCTCGTCCGGCGCGAAGCCCGCGGCAAGCAGGCTGACAAGCTGTCTGGAAAAGACGATTCCCAGAAGGCTGACGAGGCTCATGAACACGGCGACGAGCGTCATCATCTTCGAGGCCAGCACCCATGCGGATTTCTCCCCCTCCTTCTCGATGCGCTGGGAAAAGACGGTGACGAAAGCGGTCGAGAGGGCGCCCTCGGCAAAGAGATCGCGCAGGAGATTCGGAATCCGGAATGCGATGATGAACAGCCCCATCGACGCCGTGCCGAAAAGCGAGTTGAAGAGGACCTCGCGCACGAGACCCAGCAGGCGGCTGAACATCACTGCAGCGGCGATCACCCCGCTGGCCCGCGTGTTGAGTTTTTTTCCGTCGCTCATCTTGCCGCCGCCTTTTTCAGGCGCTCCATGATGGCCCGTCCGAGGCCGGATTCCGGAACCGGCTCGGCAATGATCAGATCCAGCCCGGCCGCATCAAGTCTCCGCATCGCTCCGTAAAGATTCGCTGCCGCCTCGCGGAGGTCATGCGATTTCGAGAGATATTCGACGCGGGCGAATCCCTCCCCGGCAGCTTGCCAGGAAAGGAGACCTGTTTTCGGGGAGGGCACCGGATTCCCGATCATCAGTGGCGTTCGTGGAGCGTAATGGCTGGCCAGTCCGCCCGGAGCGGAAATCCCTGCGACCTGTCCGCGCACGGCTCCAAATGCAGCCAGTTCCTCTGCCGTCACGGGGCCATTGCGAAGGATGTGCAATTCCGAATCCCGGACGAGGACGATCGTGGATTCGATCCCGTGCTCGCACGGACCGCCGTCAATCACGAGCGGGATCCTCCCGCCGAGTTCCGCGACGACGTCGCCGGCCGAAGTCGGGCTGATCCGCCCGAATCGGTTCGCGCTCGGCGCGGCGACCGGCTTGCCATACGCCTGCAGCACTGCGGAGAAGATCGGATGCGAACTCATCCTCACCGCGACCGTGTCCTGTCCTGCTGTCACGAGGTCCGGCACGATATCGAGGCGGGGAAGAACGAGCGTCAGCGGGCCCGGCCAGAATTTTTCCGCAAGCCGGAACGCCGTCGGGGAAACAACCGCGACCCGTTCGAGCCATTCCCTTGAGGGAAGATGGACGATCAGCGGATCGCTCAGCGGGCGGTCCTTGGCCTCGAAGATCCTGGCGCAGGCGGCGGGATCGAGTGCCGCCGCGCCGAGTCCATAAACGGTCTCCGTTGGGAGAGCCACCACCTCACCGGCAGCAAGAAGTGCAGCGGCGGAGGCGATGCCCTCTGCCGGGCTGGTGACGAGGGTCTCCACGGGCCTAGAGTCCGCTTGGAAAATGGTCCGCTCGGGCTTCAATCGGACAGGCCGCAGTCCATGCGGATCTTCATGACGACTCCGGTCATCAGGGCAGGTGGTTTCATTTGTTACGAAATTGTTTCCGAAGAACTTTTGACTCACCTCGTGCTCCATCCTCCACTGGCGGCACGGGGTGTTGTTCTGCTCCGCAGCAATATCAGACCGTCCATGCCGAAAGGAACAGTAAAGTGGTTCAACGACAAGAAGGGGTTCGGGTTCATCATTCACCCGGAGTCCGGCGAGGATGTTTTCGTGCATTTCAGTGTGATCGAGGGTGGCGGATACCGTTCGTTGAAGGACGGCGACGAGGTGGATTTCGACTTGGAGAGGAATCAAAAAGGCTCGCGTGCCACCCGTGTCGTGCGAAAATGACAGGGTGCTTCCAAACATCGTTCTGATCGGCTTCATGGGTTGCGGCAAATCGTCCGTCGGCCGCCGGCTTGCCGCGCTGACCGGCCACCGGTTCGTGGACACGGACGAGTTGGTTGCCCAGAGCGAGGGGTGCAGCATTCCTGAAATTTTCGCCCGCGGGGGCGAGGAGGCATTCCGCGATATCGAGGAGAAAGTTCTCGCCGATCTCGTCGGGGTGGCGGGGATCATTCTGGCGACCGGTGGCGGGGCGATTCTTCGGGAGGCGAACCGCGAGGCCATGAAAAAAATCGGGACCGTCGCGTGGCTTGATGCTGACCCGGATTCACTTTTCGAGCGCGCCACCCGGAGCAACCGCCGCCCGCTGCTCCAGACCGAAAACCCGCAGAAGACATTTGATGATCTGCTCGCGTTGCGCAGGCCGATTTACGAGGCGGCTGCGGACTTCCGGTTCGACTCGACCGGCCTCGACCACGACGAGGTGGCCCGGAACATCCTGGACCAGACGATGCGCCTCCGGGCAAGGTTTTGAACCCCCGGCGTTCATTTTTCCAACGATGAAAAGGAAAATCTGGTGGCTGGTGGTGGTCATCGTCGTTGCTCTCTTGTGGCTTCTTCGTCCGTTGCCTCCAGTCCAACCGACCCCGTCGGGCAGCAGTCCTCCGGATGAGAGTCATTTTCCAATCCACCCCGAAGCAGAGACACAGGAACTGAGCCACGGCCACAAAACAGAAGACGTTTTTGTCCTGCTGCACGGGATCACCAACACACCCGTCCAGTTTCGTTCTTTCGCCGACATTCTCTTTGCGCGCGGTGCGAACGTAGTGGTTCCCCGCATGTCGTTTCACGGACATGAGGACCGGCTGACCGATGCCAAATCCGGTTTCACCGCGCAACTGATGCTGGATGAGGCGAACCGTGCCATCGACAGGGCCAAGCTCCTGGGCCGGCGGGTGAAGGTCATGGGGCTCTCGGTCAACGGGGTGACGGGCGCATGGATCGCGCAGAACCGGGCGGATGTGGACACCGTCGTCGTTATGGCTCCGTTCTTTGCGGTGAAGGGCATGCCGGATTGGACGATTGCTCCCGTCGCCAGATTGTTTGCCCGCCTCCCGAATATTTTTGTCTGGTGGGATTTCCGGCAGCGCGAAAACCTCGGGCCAGACTCGCTCGCCTACCCGAGGTTTTCCACCCGCGCGATGGCGGGCGTGATGCACTTCGGGCTCGATGTTTTCCGTGAGGCGGCATCCGTGCCTCCCGAAGCGCGTCGAATTGTGGTGGTGACTTCCGCAATGGATCAGGCGGTGAGCAACGATCGGATCGGTGAGCTTGTCACGTTCTGGCGGCGGTCGGCACCCGGGCGGGTGGAATCCTACGAATTTCCGGCCGACAAAAACGTGCCGCACGACTGGATGTATCCTGGACAGCCGGACCAGCAGGTGGAGACGGTTTATCCGATTCTTCTCAACCTGCTGGATCACCCAGTTGAACCTGCTGTTTCTGCGCCAGCCGGAATCGCCCGGTAAAAGGGCTGGGCAGGTTGGAAATCATACAGCAAAACTTCAGAGCACCATGTTGCCAATGCGTTCGTCCTGCCATCTGAGGCGCCTGCTTCGCTACCACATGATCCGGTTTTTCCGGATCCAGGGCTCGAACGAGAAGGCGGCACGCGGGTTTGCGGTCGGCCTGACGTGCAACTTTTTTCCCACGTTCGGTCTGGGCGGCTTTCTTTCCGGCTTCCTCGCCAAGCTGGCCGGCGGCAACATGGTGACCGGGTTTTTCGGGGGATGCCTGCTCGCCTTTTTCTGGCCGGTGCTGTTTTACCTCAACATCCGGGTGGGGAGTCTGTTCGTCCGATCCCCTATTCTTGTGGACGAACTTTGCGATGTCACTCCGCAGGTGGTGAGCGCGCTCGTCTGGGGAAAGACGTTTGCGATCGGCGCCATCGTAAACTGCCTCTTCACAAGCGTCACCGCCTATTTCCTGTTTCTCCTCGCCTATGAACGCATCCGCCCGTTTGTTCTGATCCGGCTTCGGCGGGACGCCCGGAGCCTCCAAAGGAAAACATCTCACTCGGACACCTCCCCGGAGGTGCCCTTGGGCGGATTACACTAGAGATTTGTCAAAAATCAAGGACCCCTTCTGCGGCTCCTCTGCCTGTTCGCTTAAGTGTCATGGGCATTCTTGCCGATGCGATTTTATAGAACACGGACAGGATGCCCGCGTCACATTTTTCTGCAAAGTGAACGGTATTGGGCTAATCGATTACACAATCCGAGGCGATGATTCTACCGGAGGAGTCGACGGTTACTTTGAGATTGAGTTTTTGTTGGCGCTGCAGCGGGGTCTTCGAGGCACTGGACGGAACGATGACCGGAAGCGGGGAGCGCTCGCCCTTCGGAGTGATGGCGACGAGGTAGCTTTTGCGGTTCTTGGATTCCAGAATGATGTTGTCGAGGATCCCGCTCAGCCGGTAGCAGGAATTGCTCCACATCGGATCTCCTTGGCGGTATTCCGCGACAGGAAATTCGGGCAGATTACGTAAGGAGTTGCTGCGGTTCGCGACGCTGAAGGCGAAACCGCCTGCTCCGGCAAAGAGGAGCAGTGCAACAAAAGCCAACGCAATCTTTGTTACGAATTTCGGGTGGTTTCTCATGGGCGCACTACTTTAAGGGGATTCGACGACCTGCCCACCGAGATCCTTGATTTTGCTTTTTACGTCCGGGTTGCCCGATGTCAGTGAAAGCGCTTCAAGATACCAAGCCAGAGCGAGAGGCGTCTGGCCCTGGATCTCAAATTTTTTACCCTTCGTATAGGCGGAAATGAAATCCGTGCAGTCCGATGTCAGCGCGCCCTTTTTTTCCTGGAGTCGCAGGTCTTTGTCGAGCGGGGCAGGAGCATTTTCTAACGCAAGCCAAGCTTCGGGGTAAGCCTTCATTTTCTCGAAAGACTCGCTTCGCTCCAGGGAGGTTCGGACAGTTTTTTCTTTATCCAGAAGATCGAGAAACGCCTTTTTCAGGGATCCGTTTCCGGCGGCTGAAGCCAGGGGCATATAGTCGGCCATCTTTGCGTAGGCGGTTGCGTAGTCCTGGCGCTCGATGATCCCTGCCAGTTCGTCTTTGAGCTTCACACTGGTGGTCGCGGAAGCCTGCATGTTCTTGATCGCAGTCTCGACATCGGGATCCTGGGGGGCGCGACGCTGTGCGAATTCGAGAAGCAACTGGGCCGACCGGGTGTCCCCGAGGCGCCCCGCAATTTCCGCCTGACCGACCCAGAAGAGCGCTTTCTTGCGGTTTTCCTCGGCGAAGGCTTTGAGATCCTGTGTGCCGATATCCGAACAGGAGGTTGAAAGGTTGTCCGTGAGTTTCAGGATTTCGGGGTAGTTTTTCGTGTTGACCGCCTCGGAAAGCTGGCGGACCGACTGGTAATAATCCCGAATTTTCTGTCGGCCTTGGATCGAAACCGTGTGGAGTTCGGGCTGGTATCTTGCGGTCATCACCATTTTTTCGGCGAGGCTCTCGGCAGCGCTGATCTGTTTGCTGGCCAGCATGTTTTCCAGCGCCTCCCGGTCTTTTTTGGCGTCGCGGATCCGATTCAGGAAAAAGCTTTCCAGGCCGGTGATCGTGCTGATGGCAGACAGTTCCTGGGCTAAAATCGGATCGGAATTTCCAAAGGCATTCGTGCCTTTGGCAGGGAAATCAAATTCTTTTTCCTTGGAATTCTGGTTTTCAGGACGCGCCTTCTTTCCGATGGACATGTCGCCGCCGCCGAAAACAGTCCTGTAGAAACCGCACGCAATGAGCGCATGGAGATAGCGCTGTTGGATGCCAAGCTGCAAAATGAACTGCTGGAATTCCAGCTTCCGGAGCGGGATGGTCGCGATTCCTATCCGGGTCTTCTTTTCGGATTCGATTTCCGCGACTTGGTTTTTCACCTCGTCGATCTGTTCTTTGATGTGATCCCGATCGGCGTCGGTGCCTCCTTCCTCGCCGGTCAGCGTATTCACCTTGTAGGTCATTTTGTAGTTCCACTCCAGCCTCTTCCGCTCTTTGAGAAGGGCCTGAATGGCGGAATCGAGTTGGGAGATCCTTCTCGCGTCGTCCCTGGCCCCCCCCTCTTTCGCACCCCATTGATTCAGGATTGTTTGGGAAAGGCCCTCGTCCTCTTCATAGCTGGCGACCTTGTGCAAAAGATCGGCGGCCATTCTGGGATTGACCGTATCGAGAGCCGTCCCAGAATTGTAGGGGCTCTCGGGAGACAGCTTGTTGAGCACGGAGGAAAGTTGCGTGTAATAGGCCTTGGCGCGCTCGACCTCCGAGGCCCCGGCGTTCAGGAAGGTCCTGAGTTCCGAAGGCACGCTCGGAGGCACCACGGAGAGCAGCGACGCCTCGGCCAGTTTTTTTTGAAGTTTCGCAACCGCCTCGTTGAAATCGGCATCGTCCACCGAGAGTTTGCCAACCTCTTTTGCGATCCGCAGCTTCTCCATTTCAACGGGCTCGAAGGAATTTGTCACCACGGTCTGCGAAACCGAGGGGGCCACCTGTCCGGCGGGAAGAGAGACAACAGGCACAGCGGGGGAGGGAGAAGGGACGGCAGGCGCGTCAGCGGAAAATAAGCGGCCCAACGGGAA
>Ga0163199_1002227_pt1 | contig 11871 bp, 11 predicted proteins | sample PL_2010_150m_FD_113537 | JGI IMG/M metagenome (GOLD analysis project Ga0163199, IMG submission 113537) | Freshwater microbial communities from Powell Lake, British Columbia, Canada to study Microbial Dark Matter (Phase II) - PL_2010_150m | ecosystem: Environmental > Aquatic > Freshwater > Lake ...
AAGAAAGCCGAGGCGCTCACCGGCTTCCACCGCCGGGCGCACCAGCACGATGCGTTTCACCGCGTCGCGCTCCAGCGCGTCCACCGCGCAGGCGACCGCAAGATAGGTCTTGCCGGTGCCGGCCGGTCCGATGCCGAAGGTGATGTCGTGCTCGAGGATGTTCTTCATGTACTCGACCTGACGCGGGGTGCGGCCGTGCAGGTCGGGCTTGCGTGTCAGCAGGGCCGGCGCTTCCGCGACCGTGCTCGACTGGCGCACCTCCACCAGGCCGAGTTGCACATCGTCGATGCTCAGACCGCGCTTGGCCTGGTCGTAGAAGCGTTCGAGCGCTTCGGCGCCGCGCGCGGTCTGGCGCGGGTGCCCTTTGAGCACGAAGCGCTCGCCGCGGCGCGAAATCGAAATGTCGAGCGCAATTTCGATCTGGCGCAGATTCTCGTCGAACGCGCCGCACAAGGTTGCCAGGCGCTGGTTGTCGACCGGGGACAGCGTGATTTCTACCGGCTTGGGCTTCATTCGACGAGGCGGCATTCGCCGGCCGGAGGCGGAACACGGCATTCGCCGACCGGTGGTGGAACGCGGTTTTCACCGACCGGTGGTGGAACGCGGCATTCGCCGCCCGACGGTGGCACGCGGTACTCACCGCGTAGGGTATGCGCCAGCGCCGCGGTGATTTGCACCTCCACCATGCGGCCGATGAGTTCGGGCGGACCGGCGAAGTTCACCGTGCGGTTGTTGCTGCTGCGGCCGCAGAGCTCGCCGGAATGTTTCTTTGCGGCACCCTCGACCAGCACCTGCTGCGCGCTGCCGATCATGGCGTGGCTGACGGCGCCCGCCTGCGCTTCGATCTGCGCCTGCAGCAGTGCCAGGCGTTCCTTCTTTACCGGCAGCGGCGTGGCATCGGCGAGTTCCGCCGCCGGCGTGCCCGGCCGCGGGCTGTAAAGAAAGGAGAACGAGTCGTCGAAACCGAGCTCGCCGACGAGCTTCATGGTCGCTTCGAAATCGCTTTGGGTTTCGCCGGGAAATCCGACGATGAAATCGGATGATATGGAAATGTCCGGGCGCACGGCGCGCAGGCGGCGGATGATGGACTTGTATTCGAGCGTGGTATAGCCGCGCTTCATTCCCGCCAGCACGCGGTCCGATCCCGACTGCAGCGGCAGGTGCACATGGCTTGCCAGCTTGGGTATGCTGCCGTAGGCATCGATCAGGCGCTGGGTGAAATCCTTGGGATGCGAGGTGGTGTAACGGATGCGCTCGATGCCGGGAATTTCGGCGACGTATTCCAGCAGCAACGCGAAATCCGCACTTTCACGCGCGTCATCTCCGCCCGCGCCGCCGACGTGACCGCGATAGGCGTTTACGTTCTGGCCAAGCAGCGTGACTTCCTTCGCGCCCGAAAGCGCCAGCTCTGCCACTTCGGTGAGCACGTCTTCGAACGGGCGCGAAACTTCCTCGCCGCGCGTATACGGTACGACACAGAAGCTGCAGTACTTGCTGCAGCCTTCCATGATCGAGACAAACGCCGACACGCCTACGCGCTGTGCCGGCGGCAGGCGGTCGAATTTTTCGATTTCGGGAAACGAGATATCGACCTGCGCCTTGCCCGTGCGCCGGCGCGCTTCGAGCAGCGCGGGCAGGCGATGCAGGGTCTGCGGGCCGAATACCACATCGACGTAAGGCGCACGCGCCACGATGGCGGCGCCCTCCTGGCTGGCGACGCAGCCGCCGACGCCGATGAGCAGGCCGGGGCGCGCTTGTTTCAGGTGTTTCACCCGGCCCAGGTCGTGGAACACTTTTTCCTGCGCTTTTTCGCGCACCGAGCAGGTGTTGAACACGATTACGTCGGCCTCGGCCGGATCTGCCGTGGTCTGCATGCCATCGGCAGCGGCGAGGACGTCGGCCATTTTGGCCGAGTCGTATTCGTTCATCTGGCAGCCGAAAGTCTTGATGTAGAGCTTCTGTGCCACCGTCACTCCAGCTTCTTGTCTGGTGCGGCGGCTTCCTCGGGTGTCAGCAGCCAGACGCGGTGGATTTGGCCGGTGCCATCGAGCTGGTATTTGACCAACGCGCCAGGCGGCAGGCTCGTCGGCACCATGATCAAATTTTCCTGGCTGCGAATACGCGCGCCGGCGGAAAGCTGCAGGCGCCTGCCGTCGATTTCGACGATCGTGTCTTGAATATGGGTGATGCTGCCGCGCCTGGCGCTATCCGGAATCTGCCGCACCTGGGCCACGACGGCGGGCGAAACCAATAGTACGCAAATCAGCAGGGCAAAGAGTTTAATTCGCATGCGGTGAGACCAGGCTGGGCGAGTGTGAGCCGGGAATTATAAACGAAGCCCTAACTTGGGGCCGGCTGCGGCTTTATTCTCGGACTTCTTCGTAGTAGGCTGCACCCAAGGCGGAAATTCGAACCGAAACACCGTTCCGGAGAACTGAAACATGATCCTCGAAATCGCAGACATACGCATCAAACCGGGCACGCAAACAGCATTCGACGCCGCGATCAAGAAGGGCGCCGAGGAAGTTATCTCGAAAGCCAAGGGCTTCATGGGCTACAAGATCAACAAGGGGATCGAGTCGCCGGAGCGCTACGTGTTGATGATCTTCTGGCAGACGCTGGAAAACCACACCGTCGATTTTCGCCAGTCGGCCGCGTTTGCGGAATGGCGCGGGCTGGTGGGGCAGTATTTCAACGGTCCGCCGCTAGTGGAGCATTTCGAACTGCTGTCCAAGTCGGCATGAAACACGCCTGATTCGCGCGCAAGTAAAAAATTGGGCGGCAGGCCGGAGCCCAAGGCCCGGGGCGGGCGTCCGCCGGTTTTCGATGGACATTTTGCTCCAATAAAGCCACAATATACCCATGGGTATATTTGCACCCGCGGTCAACGCGTTGTTGTCGCGCTGCGTTTATATCGATATCAGGCGTTGATTCATTTTTTAACCAAGCAAGGGGGTAATCAAAATGAAGTTTGCGGGAATATTGGCGGTATTTGCGGCGCTGATGCTATCGATCGGCAGCGTGATGGCGATTCCGGCCGGGAAAATGGAATTTGCGGCACCCAACGGCAAAGTGACTTTTGACGCGAAGGTGCACGCCGACAAAGGGGCAAAATGCGCCGATTGTCATACCAAGCCCAAGCTGTTCGAAATGAAAAAGGGCAAAGACAAGATAACGATGAAGGACATGAACGAAGGCAAGTTCTGCGGCGCATGCCATGATGGCAAGAAGGCGTTCAGCGTCAAGGAAGCTGCCGATTGCGTTAAATGCCATAAAAAGTAAGCGCAGGAGCGAGACAAAAAAGGCGACAGTTGATGTCGCCTTTTTTATTGTTGCGCACCCGGCCACATGCGCGACGGCTCACTCACTTCGTGAGCCGCATTTCTTAAATTGGTGGCGAATCCGTGATTCGAACACGGGACCTGCGGATTATGATTCCGTCGCTCTAACCGGCTGAGCTAATTCGCCAGACGAAGGCGCGGATTATCCTCGTGCCAGCCCGCCTCTGTCAAGGTTCTTACCGGCTATCCGACTGAATTCAGGAAGAAAAGATATTCGCTCGCATCCGGTGCGCGCATTTTTCAGGAAGAAGCGGAAACAATGCGCAGTGCGAGCAGAATCATCGTGTTCGCTCAGTCGCCTTTGCGTTTAGAATCCTCAGATGGACTTCGATGTAGTAATCATAGGCGCAGGCTTGGTTGGCGCGAGCTTTGCCACGGCGCTGCGCGGCGCCGGGCTCAAGTTGGCGCTGGTCGAGGCGCAGGCGCCGGTGGCCGCGGCCGAAACCTGGGACAGCCGCATCTATGCGATCAGTCCGGGAAGCGTGGCGTTTCTGGATGAGCTGGGCGTATGGAAGCGGCTCGACAGCGCCCGCACGGGCGCGGTTCACGAAATGCACATTCGCGGCGATGCTGCGGACGCGCAGCTGCGGTTCTCCGCCTACGAAGCAGGCGTGGCCGAACTTGCAACCATCGTCGAGAGCAACCGGCTGCAGGCGGCATTGTGGCAGAGGCTTGAGCATCAGCATAACCTCGAACTCATCTGTCCGGAGCGATGCGCTGGACTGCAACTGGGTGACGCCGCAGCGGAACTTACGCTGTCCAGCGGCAGAAGTCTGCGCGCCCGGCTGGTGGTTGCCGCTGACGGCATGCATTCCTGGGCGCGACAGGCGGCGGGGATTTCGGCCGACGAAAAATCCTATGGACAGATGGGTGTGGTGGCGAACTTCGCCTGCGCGCGGCCGCACCATGACACCGCATTTCAGTGGTTCCGCGGTGACGGCGTGCTCGCCTATCTGCCATTGCCGGGGCAGCGCATGTCCATGGTCTGGTCCACGCCCGATGCCCACGCTGCACAGCTCATCGCGCTGCCTGCCGACGCACTTTGCGCAGAGGTAGGCGAGGCCGGCGGGAACGTACTGGGCGGGCTCGAGCTGCTTACTTCCGCGATGCAGTTTCCGCTGGTCCGAATGCGCGCTACGCGCCTGGCGGCGGCGCGCATCGCTTTGATCGGCGACGCCGGCCATGTGCTGCATCCGCTGGCGGGGCAGGGCGTCAATCTCGGCTTCGGCGATGCGAAGGTGCTGGCCGAAGTGTTGCTGCAACGTGAACAATTCCGCGATCCGGGCGAAATTCGCCTGCTGCGGCGCTATGAGCGCGCCCGTGCCGAAGATATACTTGCGCTCGCCTGGGTGACCGACGGATTGCAGCGGCTGTTCGCCGCGCCGGGCGGCGCGGTGTCGAAACTGCGCAATGCCGGATTGAACTTAACCAATGCTCTGCCGGTCGTAAAGAATCTGCTTATCCGCCGCGCCCTGGGCTAAACGCCGCTAACAAAGGAAAATCATGTTGAAGTTGAAGCGAATACTGGCCCTCGCCCTGCTGGCCTCGGTTTCGGTCTCAGTGCTCGCGCAGGCCGCCGAGCCTGCGGGCAGGCTCACCACCGAGAGCATCATCAAACGCGCCCTCGAAGCCAAACTGAACGGCGTCAAAGTCGATGCGGTGGTGAAGACGCCCTACCTTGGGCTGTACGAAGTGCGCATGGACAGCGAGATTCTCTACACCGACGAGAAGATGAACTATATCTTCAGCGGCAATATCATCGACTCCAAGAACATGCAGAACCTGACCGAGAGGCGGTTGCGCGAACTGACCGCGGTCAAGTGGGAAAATCTGCCGCTGGATTCCGCATTCAAGACTGTGCGCGGCAATGGCAAACGCATGCTGGCGGTGTTCTCCGATCCCAACTGTCCTTATTGCAAGCGTTTCGAAAAAGACCTGGCCAAGGTGGATGACATTACCATTTACACCTTTCTTTACCCGATCCTGTCGCAGGATTCGCACGACAAATCAAAAGCGGTCTGGTGCTCCGCCGACAAGGTCAAAGCCTGGAGTGACTGGATGCTGAACGGAATCGCGCCGACGGCGGGGCGTTGCGATTCGCCGGTGGAAAAGAATGTGGAACTGGGACGCAAGTACCGCATCAACGGTACCCCGACCGTCATCTTCGTGAACGGTGAGCGCGTGCCGGGCGCGATTCCGGCGGAGCAGGTGGAAAAACTGCTCGCCCAAGCCGAGAAAAAATAGCGCCAGCCGGAAAGACGTTCGCCGGCGCGGCCAGCGATCTGCGCCTACGGCGTATTCGGATAATCCCGCGGTAGCAGCACCCACATTCTGCTGCTTTGGCGCATGCGTCCTGCCTGCGCCCCCGCGGCATCGCCGAAGCCCCAGAAAAAATCGGCGCGTACTGCGCCGCGGATCGCGCCGCCGCTATCCTGCGCCAGCACCAGTCGCGCGAGCGGCTGCGCGCTTCCGGGCCGCGTTGTCGAGAGAAACACCGGCGCGCCCTGTGGAATGAAGCGTGGATCGACAGCGATCGAGCGCTCGGGCGTGAGCGCGACGCCCAGGGCACCAATGGGGCCATCCGCCGCGGAACTCTGACTTGCGCCGCCCGATGGCAATTCGCGGAAGAATACGTAGCTCGGATTCTGATTGAGCAGCGCATCCAGTTTTGCCGGATTCGCCACGCCCCAGGCCTTGATGCCTTGCATCGATGCCTGCTCCAGCTTCAATTCGCCCTGATCGACCAGATAGCGCCCGATCGATTTGTACGGCTGTCCGTTCTGATCGGCATAGCCCACGCGCACCAGTTCGCCATTGGCGAGCTGCACCCGGCCTGATCCCTGTATCTGCAGGAAGAACAAATCCACCGGGTCGTCCACCCAGAGCAATTCCTTGCCCGAGAGTGAGGGCAGCCCGCGCTCGATGTCGGCGCGCGGGTAATAGGGCACCACGCGCCTGCCCTCCAGCCGCCCGCGCAGGCGCAGATGTTTCAGGTCAGGATTGATCTCGGCCAGATCGATGATCAGCAGGTCCGCTGGCGCAGCATAGAGCGGATAGCGGTAAGGTCCTTCCCTGCGGCGGCTGCCGCGCAGCAGCGGCTCGTAGTAGCCGGTGGTCAGACCCTGCACGCTGCCGTCGGCATTGGCCACGCGGTAGGGCAGGAACCGGGTCTCGAAGAACTCGCGCACAGACGCGGACGCGGGAAGCTGTTCGGCAACGGTACAGATGTCGCGCCAGGCGGCTTGCGTTTTCAGGCGGGTGCAGCTTCGCAGAAACGCCTGCCACGCAGCCGCGGGATCGTCATCGTTCCAGCCCGGCAAATCGGACCAGTTCACCGCTTCCAGGGTTTTTGCCTTGGTTGGCTCCGGCGTTACCGCCGGGCAAACCGGACATACCGGGCATGGAGCCGCAACAGGGCACGCGGGTATCGCCGCCGGCGTGGTCGGTGGCTGAAGCGCGCAGCCGGCGATGAACGCAAGCAGGATTGCCGCGCCGAGTGCGCGCCACTGCTCTATGATGAACGCCATGTTGCAGGGGATATAGAAACGCATGTGGATATTCGTGCTCGAAGCGGGCGTCGCGATCGGACTGTTGCTATTCATTGTCTGGTGGACCTGGCCGCGGTCGGAGAAGAAGGATGAGGGCGAACCCAAGTCCAAGTAGGCGCAAAGTCGATGTAAGCGAGCTTGTACCCCGAAGGAAATTCCCTTAGGGGACTCGCGAATACTCAGGTTCGCGAGCAAGCTCGCTCCCACGACAGAACCTAATGCAGCACGCGCGGCACCGATAGCGTGAATTCCGGTATCGGCGCGTCGAACTGGGTGCCATCCTCGGCCACCATCTGGTAGCTGCCACTCATGGTGCCGACCGGTGTGGCGAGCGCGGTACCGCTGGTGTACTCGAAATGCTCGCCCGGCTTCAGCAGCGGCTGCGCGCCGATCACGCCCAGGCCGCGCACTTCCTGCACCTGGTTGTGCGAATCGGTAATGATCCAGTGACGGCTGATCAACTGCGCCGGCATGCTGCCGCTGTTGCGGATGGTGACGGTGTAGGAGAACACAAAACGGTGTTTCGCTTCGTCCGATTGATCGGCGATGAATTGGGTCTGGGCAGAGACGCTGATATCGTATTTCTTGGCGGATTCCATGTGCCCATTTTACACCGCTGACGCGGCGCCTGCCGCAGGCATCGGACGTTTTTCGGCACACGCCGATGCGAGCAGGTAAAATGCGCGCAAGCAACGTCGGACTCTGAGCACATCCACATGCCTACTTACCGCATCGCGCCGAGCATCCTTTCCGCCGATTTCGCCAGCCTGGGCGAGGAGGTGACTGCGGTCATCGCCGCCGGCGCCGACTGGATCCATTTCGACGTGATGGACAACCATTACGTGCCCAACCTCACCATCGGGCCGCTGGTATGCGAGGCGATCCGGCCGCTGACCAAGGCGCCCATCGATGTGCATCTGATGGTGAAGCCGGTGGATCGCATCATTCCGGATTTTGCCCGGGCCGGCGCCAACATCATCAGTTTTCACCCGGAAGCGAGCGAACATATCGATCGCACCATCTCTCTGATTCATGAACATGGCTGCAAGGCCGGACTGGTGTTCAATCCGGGCACGCCGCTGGATTATCTCGATCACGTACTGCACCGGCTGGACCTGGTGCTGATCATGTCGGTCAATCCCGGTTTTGGCGGGCAAAAATTCATTCCGCACGCGCTCGCCAAGCTGGCCGAAGTCCGCCGCCGCATCGATGAGAGCGGGCGCGAGATCGTGCTCGAGGTCGACGGTGGCGTCAAAGCGGACAACATCGGCGAGATCGCGCGCGCCGGCGCCGATACCTTCGTCGCCGGGTCCGCCATCTTCGGCGCCAAGGATTACAAGGCGACCATTGCGGCGATGCGCGCGGCAATTGCCTCCGCGTAATTCCGGCATGCCGTTCGTGCGCGGCATCGCCGCCGTGATGATCGATCTTGACGGCACGCTGCTCGACACCGTTCCCGATATCGCCGCAGCGGCCGCGCGCATGCTCGCCGCGCTGGGCCTGCCCGATCGTACGCAGGACGAAATTCGCAGCTTTATCGGAAAAGGCATTCCCAACCTGGTGCAGCGCTGCATGCCGGTGGATGCGGGTGACACGCGCGGCGCGGGGTTGCAGGCTGAGGCGCTGGCCTTGTTTCAGGAATTCTATTTCGAGGAATCCGGACGGCGCACCAGTGTCTACCCCGGAGTGATCGAAGGCCTTGCGCGTTTTCGTGACCTGCGACTGCGCCTCGCCTGTGTCACCAACAAGGTCGCGCGCTTTACCGTGCCGCTGCTCGAACACATGGGGCTGGCATCCAGTTTCGAACTGGTGGTGAGCGGGGATACGCTGGCGCGAAAGAAACCCGATCCGCTGCAACTTGTGCATATCTGCGCCGAATTCGCGTTGCCGCCGGCGAAGGTCCTGCTGATCGGCGATTCGGTCAACGATGTGCTGGCGGCGCGCGCCGCCGGCTGCCCGGTGGTGTGCGTTTCCTACGGCTACAACGAAGGCGGCGACGTGCACGATCTGGACTGTGATGCTATAGTCGGCTCCTTGTTGGAAGCTGCAAACTTCGTTTAAGGTACTTGGTCGTGATACTCGCAAAATCCGGAAATTGGGCGCGGTTGGCCTGGGAAAGCTGGCGCTGCTGGCGGTCCTAGACTCATACGCGGGCTGCATGCCCAGATGCATGCGATTTCGAGCCCACCCGTTTTCCGAATCGTTTTGTTGGAGCAGTCATGACTGAAGTCGAATTCAAGCGCGTCGCCACGCAGGGTTTCAACCGCATCCCGGTGGTGCTGGAAACCTTCGCCGACCTGGATACGCCGCTATCCATCTACCTCAAGCTGGCGAACAAGCCCTATTCCTATCTGCTTGAATCGGTGCAGGGCGGCGAGCGCTTCGGCCGCTATTCCTTCATCGGCCTCGCCTCCTCGACCCGCATAAACGTGCATGGCGGCACCGTGCTGGTGTTGTCGGGCAATCGCGTTGCCGAACGTTCCGATGCGGGCGACCCGCTCGAGTTCATCAACAACTATCTCAAGCGCTTCAAGGTCGCGACCCTGCCCGGGCTGCCGCGTTTCTGCGGCGGACTGGTCGGCTGCTTCGGCTACGATACTGTTCGCTATATCGAGCCGCGTCTGGCAAAGACCGCGCCGCCGGATTTGCTCGGTACGCCCGACATACTGCTGATGCTGTCGGAAGAGGTCGCTATCGTCGACAACCTTTCCGGGAAGCTGACGCTGGTGGTCTATGCCGAGCCGGAAGTGCCAAGTGCGTACCAGAAGGCACGTTCGCGCCTGCGCGAGCTGCTCGCCGCACTGCGTTCGCCGGTGCAGATTCCGGCGGAGGCCGCCCAGCCCCACGCAGAGGCGCGGTCGGCATTCGGCGAAGCCGGCTACATGGAAGCGGTGGAGCGCGCCAAGCGCTACATCCACGACGGCGACGTGATGCAGGTGGTGCTGTCGCAACGACTGTCTTTGCCCTTCGCCGCGCAACCGCTGGCGCTGTACCGGGCGCTGCGCGCGCTCAATCCCTCGCCCTACATGTTCTATTTCGATTTCGAAGATTTCCACGTGGTCGGCGCTTCGCCGGAAATCCTGGTGCGATTGGAAGGGGACAAGGTGACGCTGCGGCCGATCGCCGGCACGCGGCCGCGCGGCAAGACGGCGGAGGAAGACGAAGCGCTGGCGGCCGAACTCCTGGCCGATCCGAAAGAGCGCGCCGAGCATGTGATGCTGATGGATCTGGGCCGCAACGATGTCGGTCGCGTGGCCGCGACGGGCAGCGTGCGCGTTACCGAGAACATGGTGATCGAGCGCTATTCGCATGTGATGCACATCGTTTCCAACGTCGAGGGCAGGTTGCGCGAGGGGCTGGATGCGATGGCGGTGCTGCGCGCGAGCTTTCCTGCGGGCACGGTGTCAGGCGCGCCCAAGGTGCGTGCGATGGAAATCATCGACGAGCTGGAGCCGGTGAAGCGCGGCATTTATTCCGGCGCGGTCGGCTATCTCGGGTTTCACGGCGACATGGATCTCGCCATCGCGCTGCGTACAGCGCTGATCAAGGACCGCGTGCTTTATGTGCAGGCGGGCGCGGGCATCGTCGCTGATTCCGACCCCGCCTCTGAATGGCAGGAAACGCTTTCCAAGGCGCGCGCGGTGCTGCGCGCGGCGGAGATGGCCGCGGCCGGCCTCGATACCCGGCTGGAGGGTTGATCATGCTGCTCATGATCGACAATTATCTCTATTAACCCGAACTATCCATACTCAGCCTGCAACAATTGCAATAGTTATTGTCGATTAAATGGTTATGTGGGTTCTGAGCGAAAAAGGACCTGGAAATATTCGCCTGACTCCGGCTCAAAATGGTGGTAAAACGGTGGTAAATCTTTCACCTGCCACCAACCCTATGAAGATCGCCAAGGCGCTCACACACTCCGCAATCTTGGGCGCAAAGCCCAAGGACAAGCCCTACAAGCTGTCTGACACTGACCGTCTGTATGTGCTGGTCACGAAGGCCGGAAAGAAATATTGGAAGTGGAACTACAGGCTGGACGGGAAGGACTGCACATACACTTTCGGTACGTTTCCAGATGTGGGGCTATCCCAGGCCCGTGAACGGCGCATGGCCGCCGAGAAGCTGGTTCACCTCGGTGTTCACCCCGCGGACGACGAGGAGGATCAGCGAAAAAAAGCTAAGGCGGAAAAGGCAGCAACGTTCTGGTCAGTGGCCGAGGAGTGGATTAGCGCGAACAAAATCAAATGGTCGCCGCGTTACTTGAAGCAAGTTGAAACCTACATGCACCGCTACGTGCGTGATGCGGGCTTTGGTAAGCGCCCAATCCGACAGATCACGCTTGCCGAAATTTATGAGCTGGTCAACAGTGTCGCAATACGGAGCGTGCTAAACAGCGGCGAAAGGAAGGCCGCAGGTGCGCCCAGCCTGGCGGTCTTGCTTCGCCAGTGGTGCGACGCGGTTTTTAGAATGGCGGTAGTGTCGGGGCGTGCCGAACGAAATCCGGTGGCCGACCTAAAAGCAAGTGATGTGATAGTTCGCCCCAAGGTCAAAAACAATCGCGCCCTCGCTCCTGGCGAGCTAAAAACTTTTCTCTCGGCCCTCAAACTCTTTTCTGGACAACGCTCCACCGGCATTGCTATCGAATTGCTCATGCTGACGTTTGTACGAACAGTCGAATTGCGGCTAGCAACGTGGGAGGAGTTCGACCTTGACAACGCCCTATGGATGGTTCCTGCATCCAGGATGAAGGTCAAGGATGCTGGTGATCACATCGTACCTCTGTCGTCACAGACTGTAGCCTTGCTAAAGGAATTGAAGTTGATTACGGGCGTATCTAATGCCGCTCCGCATTGGCTCTTTCCAAATTACCGCCGCTCGGACGATTGCATGACTGCCACGACCATAAACAGAGCGTTGGAGAGAATGGGGTTTAACGGTAAGAAGACGATTGGATTTTCGGCGCATGGGTTTCGGGGTACGGC
>Ga0163199_1002228_pt1 | contig 11868 bp, 12 predicted proteins | sample PL_2010_150m_FD_113537 | JGI IMG/M metagenome (GOLD analysis project Ga0163199, IMG submission 113537) | Freshwater microbial communities from Powell Lake, British Columbia, Canada to study Microbial Dark Matter (Phase II) - PL_2010_150m | ecosystem: Environmental > Aquatic > Freshwater > Lake ...
GAATATAGAGAGTCTAATTGTGTTTTTCTATCCTGTGCGGATGCCTGGACAAGCTGGCGTAATGACTCCGCCGTTTTAAACATTAACACTGGGTGACGCTTATCAGGGTGGGTAAATTGAACGACAAGATTCTGCTTCCACTCGATAACGTCATTTACATTCATCCATCCCAGTTTACTTCCCCTGTCGTTTTCTCCGACCTCATACCAGTCACCTGTCTTGCGATAGACATAATAAATAGTAAATGCAGGGACATTCTCCTGAACTTTTCTGGCTGTAATGTTGGGCTCCTCATGAATCGAACCGAATGGACGTGTGATAATTTTCATTGGAAGCGCCTCCGAGCGTGCGTTTCCTAGCGGAGAGTTGCTCTGCTTATCAGTGGGCGCCACAGGCGGAAGCGGAGTTGATTCCTTGGGAGCAATTGGAGTTGGGCTTGGAACTGACGTGCGCGACCCACTTTTAGCCATTTGCTCGAACGCCAACGCAATTTCAGTGGCAGACTTTCCTGTTTTAGTCGCTATAATATCGAACAGTTTCTGGCGATCTACGTTCTCCTCCTGCATCAAACGCTCCTGAGGCGGAGAGATGGATCGGCCCGCAACCAAAAGCCCCCCAGGCCCCTCCTGTACAACGCCTTGGCCTTTCAATGTTTTGATCGTTTCTGCCCGCAACAAAACAGTTGTCTTTAAATCTGTTAGTGTATCAGCCTTTCCAATCAGGGGAAAGACAATCACCAAGTTTACAATTATCAATAGTATTTTATTCATCATTTCATAACCTCCGCAAATAGTGTACTTTCACTCCGGGTCCAAGTGACATCTTTGTTCTTCATCATGTGACACACACCTTTTAGTAATAGTAATGCAATGCCAGCACTATCTTTCCTATCCTTGTATGCACTCAGAAACCCTCGTTCGTTAACACGAACATCAGTTCTCTTCCAACAAATCGCACGATTGCCTTCGTTTGTGAGAAGCTGATAATCAAGAGTAGCCAAGTTGGGGATGTCAATGCTGAGTGTCTTCCCATTGAATGACCAGTAACCAGAATCTGCCACGAATGTTTTCTCTCCGAGAACAGTAAATTCGTTTTGTAATTCAACCACACCATTTGCGCACAGTGCAAATCCGCTCTCGGTTGTAGATACTTGGAAAAAGCTTCCTCTAGATCTCCAGAATCCAGGAATAAACAGGGAGTTGCCATGATGAGCATGCAACATCAATGCTGTTATGTAATTTGCTACAGAATGCCTTCCAATAAGATCGATAACTTTGCTCACGGTCATTCCTCGATTGAGGAATTTATTATCGTCAAGAACCAGACCTGCAAGCATTAAAACTCCAAGCCGCTTCCGGCCCGAATCTATTCCCGAAAGGTTTTCAGGTGGGGCCAGTTTTGGATCGATAATTTTCCCAAAATGGCCACCAAGGAAACTTGCCGAGTCAGGAACACAATCGCCTTCAATAAAAAAATGAGTGATATATTTGGGTGCTTGTCGCAATCCGACAAGACCGGTTTCATCTGCCAGCCTTTGGGTTCCCTTGCCCAAAGGTGCGGTAGCAAAGCATTGCGCTGATACCGCCCAGCACAGGGAGCCGAATTCCGCAAGTCCACCGCCCAGTGAGTGTCCAGTTACACTGAAGAGCGGAATTTGGTCTCCAGGTAAACAATCTTTTCTGGCATATGCCTTCAATTCCTGTGTCCTGATTCTCGCCAGTTTGTATTGCTGCGGGACTTCCCCCAAGGCCTGCAAGATATCCGCCCGGACATCCAAAAAATCCGGAGTTATTTGTGTTCCACGGAACGCAAGGCAAAGTTGAGTGCGACCATCCCGCTTGCATGTATAAAGACAAGCATGAAATCCAGATGTTTGATCATCGAGATCCAAACCAGCCAAATCAGTTAAAGGACCCTGCCATCCCGCAACTTTGGCATCCGTATAGGCCGCGAGGCACATTAAAGCAGGATCTAGTGCCTTGGATACAAGTTCTGGAGTTATGGGGATTGGTTCTTTGTAATCCGTTGCATACACAGCACAGTTTCCCAAATACCACGTAATCAGGAACAGCAGAATGATTGCGTGTGGTTTCACTTCGAAAACACCTCCAACAATGAAGGGTTGTCAAAGGCACCCGCGTAATCTTTGGCAGTAAGACCTGCTGGGTTCGAATCATCAGCGCGAGCACCGGAGGAAATTAGCGTCTTAGCGATTTCGACGTTCGGTTTCATTGCTTGAAATACATGAATGAGTGGAGTATTTCCTCGTGCATCTCGTGCATTGACATCCGCTCCTGCCTTAACAAGCAGTTCAACATTATCCTTCAGTGCATAACTTGCCGCTAGCATTAAAGGCGTTTCTTTCCTGGCGTCTAACTGATCTACTTTCCCATCGAATTTCAAGGCGGATGCCAAAAACCGATGGTCGGGAATAATCGCAGAGAGTGTTAGCGCCGTATCCCCAGTTTCTGCCTTTATGTTTGGGTTCGCTCCATTGTCAAGCAAGATAAAAAAAGCCTGATAATTAAGATTTAAAAGCGCGATATGTAAAGGTGTTACGCCATTCTTTCCACGACCATTAATGTCAATACCTGATGCGTGAAGCTTCGAAACAGTTATAGCATCCCCCTTCAAAGCGGCCGATGTAAGTTGGGCTAGTCTTGTATCGGCAAAGATTTCGTCGGGAAGCCTTACTTTTTGATTAGAGGGGGATATACGAAAATCTCCCCCTCCCTTACCCACAACTACAGTTTGAGAATGTTTTGGCATTATTTTCCAAGCTAAAACACACAAACCGCATAAAGCGACAATGCCCACAATACCGACAAACAGACGTTGCTTGTTGTTTTTCGGAGGGATTAAGACAAGAGGCCTTTTGCATTCTGGACACAAAGGAGCGACACTTGTAAGCTGAAATATTGCTCTACTATCAGCAGAACGACAACTTCCATAGTTGTAGCAGCGGAAGTGGCCCGTGCGCATATAGCCTTTCCCACTACCGTGAGGACGGCTGTGTTCCTGCGTCAACCCTACTCGCCATCTCAGCAAATTTAGCAGCGACTGCGTCTGGTGTCATCCCTAGTTTATTACCTAAGAATGTGAAAAGCTGTTCTCTGTAATAGTTTTCGCTCTGTACTGCCTCTCGTTGCGTCCTGTCCATCTGATCGCTTCCAGTCAGAAAACCACGCGGGCCTTCGCGCACAACTAGGCGCGACTTCAAATCCTTGATCTGCTCAGTCTGCGCCTGAATTAAATGTTTAAACTTTATGTAATCGCCATCGAAATGAATAATAATTGGAGCTGGTTCGCCCTGTTGCTGCTGATTCGAGCTTTGTCCGACATCAGGCACAGAAGTTGGCAATACAGCACTACTTGAAGGCATTGTAGTCGCCGCAGAAGTAGTTCCTAATGCCGCAACGGCTCCACCTATTCCAAGAAGAGACGTTACAAAAGGGGCTACAAGAATAAATACTGGGGCAACGATTAGTGATATAATTAAAATAAAAATGCCATGCAATGTTCCCCCACGGGCGAGCACAATAATGCCCATTACAATCGCAATAAATAAAATTGGAGCGGCAATCAACCACGAGCCGAATCCAAAGAATGGCACAACTGCCATTAAGCAAACAAGTCCGATTAAAACCCAACTTGCGATAATTAGTCCTCGATTCTGATTGTCTGACGACGGCACAGGCGATGAGTTAAAACGTAAGTCGTCACTCATGTCACTTTGCTTCCTTTAGCCAAGGCCAAACATCGGTAAGTGCGTCTTCAACTGTAACGGTATGCGTAGCACTATGCGGCCAAAATAGAATGCCAACAGCCAGTAGCACGATGACACCCAGAATTATAGCAATATATTTTATCGAGCCCATCGGCAAGGCCCCACGAGTGGAACCTTCGCTTCTAGTTAGTGGCTTTTCGCAGTCTGGATTTGGGCAAATTGGCTCCTGTCCCGGCTCGATTGCGATAAGTTCGCGAGCGTCCGCTTTTTCACATTCCCCATACTGGGTGCATCTATACATTTTGTTGGACATATAATCAAATAGAATGGGATTACGCTGCGCTTGTGATACTTGTTCTCACAATCCGATCAACTGTATTGCATTTTGATAACTTACGACAAATGCTTTGTAGTCCGGATGGGATGGTTCATCATTGCACACAGATTTAATTTTGTGGAGTTCCGCGATCATTTTTTCTTTAATCGCATTCTTTTGATCGACATGTGTCAAAGCTCGAATATCGAGTTTCACCTTATCCTCAAGGCTGCAAAAAACGGAAGTGTCAATTCTTGTCGGAATCTCCAGTAAAGACGAACCGAGTTCATGCGACTCAACCACAAGACCATCGCACTCAACATCAAAATATATAGATTTAACCCCACTAATTTTATTCAGGCGTTCAGCTACTATTCCCAGCGCACTTCCAAGCAGCAATATCGTTCGCGCCTCGGCCTCGATCTCTCTACGATCTTTCGTATAAATTCCTGGATATTGCGTCCCATCACCTTCCATGTGGAGAAATAGCCTGTCTTGCGAGTGATCACCGTCACGACGGAAAAGCCCATCGTAGGCGTCGCGGAGAAACGCTGTGTGATCAAGGCACCGCGCTGGAACCAAATTCGTCAATGATACGAGGCAGACTTCGTGTTTGGATTCCTCTCCTGTAGGAACAAACGCGCAAGAAATCTCAGACGATGGCCTCGCACCTCGAAGTGCATCTTTAAATGAATTAATAAAGGGATCGGAATTTGGTTCCCCCTTGTCAGTCGTGTCCCCGAGATTTGGTCCCAGTATAGAAATGATACGTCTGCAGATTGATTGCGGGTTCGGATTAGCATCCGAATCGCCGCGTTGTGCCTCGTCCATGCGACCGAAACAACTTGCTTTGGGAATTAATTCCTTTGCTAACGCGAGCAACTGATCTGGGGTGCGATAAGTGGCTTTAATTCGCTCCATTATATTGAGTCCCAAAAGTCGTTCTTCGTCGGAAAGTTCCAAAGCATCATGGGCGGAATGACTAAGCTCTAAACATTTCGACAAAAGCACCTCTAAAAATGCTTGATCGTGAATATCGCGGTTAAACAAAGCAAATGTTGGCATCTGAGCGCTGATGCTATTCAACACTGCCCTTCGAACCTCGGCCGTCTGAGCCTTCTGCGTCTCCAAGTCTCTTATTAATCGCTCTGTAACTTTCGTTACATTATCTCGATCATAAAACTTGACGACTTGCTTACTGAAATCGAGTTGCGGTGCATCTTGGCAGCGATTCTTGATTTCATTGTCGAAAATGGAAACGGCATTGCTTATTGTGGTGGACACTTTCGTTGCCTCCGCAGCCAACAAACTCAATTCTTCTTCCAATTGAACCAATAGAGCTTTCGCATAGTTCCAAGCGTGGACCTTTGTTTTGGTTACATACAGAGCTCTGCTTGCTACGGTCTGTGCTTGAACGAGTTTTTTACCTTTGCCCAACCAATCGGAAATGGCTCCCATTTTCGACCATGTGTTTTTATTGGCATTAATTATAGCCTGCTGTTCTGTTTGAACTTGACCAAGGCTCACAATACTTTGATCAACTTTTTCCCTTCGACGCACAACATCGTCCCGCAATTCTTGGAGAACACCTCGAATATCTCGATCCCCAAGTTTTCCCCCTGCTATTTCGAGCATGCTTAGATCACCAGTCAGCCAACGTTCCACAAGTTCACGTTCCACAATTGATGCTATCTCTCTCGCCTCATTGCGTCGTCTTGAGTGCTTCTCCTGGTAAAATCTCGGCACCCCCAGTTTCCGATAGTCACTTTCAAACCGGGCATGACACCGTTTATCTAATTCTTCTAGCACGAGCTTCTGCTTGTCGGCTGGAGGATTGGCTACATCTTGTGCAACGTTACTAATGAACATGTCCCAGTCTTCTTCAATCGTCCGCCATTTTGCATTCTTGTCACTGTCCAGCACCGGTAGAGAAAGTAATAGATGGTCGTTGCTCAAGTGCCATCGGTTTTGAGTATCACGATGGGTAACCCAAGAAAAGTCAGCATTTCGAGGGCTTTCAATGTAACCAAATTCATCAGTCCAATGATTCGCCCTTAATTGTAATGCTGCAGATCGGGCAAAACTGTATCCAAGGTATTCCCGAATCTCAGTCTCTGGTATGATGATACGTTTGATCCCAAATGTCATGAACCGTCGGCTCCGTTCCCCCTGGCCTTCATCGCTATCTGATAGACCTTGAACAGATTTTCGTTTGGATGACTCGGGGGAGGAATCAGCATTCTCGCCGTTTTCCCAGCGGGGAAGTTGGTCCCAATTAGTCAGATTGCGCACGGCGACAATTTTCTGAAAAAGAAAATCAGCAATTACACCAGGCATATCACGGACATTATATACTGTTCCGGTTTCCGTACGGTTGGTGATCAAGTAGCAACCATTAAAGCGATCTCTAAGACTCAATCTGTCGGAACGACCGGCCTCGCTGCGGACGTTTGTGGCAACATTGTGCGGATGCCAACGTCCAGCACTAAGAGCATTCAACTCTAAAAGAGCCGCATAGCCATTGGCGTGATAGTAACCAGATATCGCCCATGCAGGATCAGGGTTCTCCTCGGGCAATAGCGCATAAACAATAATCGGATACCCTTTTTTCGGCCAACGACTCCGGATCTGACAAATCGCGTCCACCACAGCCCCACTACCAGTTCCCCCCGCCAGCCCGCAAATAATGTGAAATGTAACACCGACTACTCCTGACCTGCCTCCACCACCACCACCTTCTAAGGTATTGACCAAATCACCAACTGCACTGTTAAAAGCCCCTGCATTTGATGAAAAAAGAATACGCCCAAGTCGGCGGCGTTGACCGCCTGCGGCCTGGGTGCTGTGAGTGTTTCTCAGATAGGGAAGCCAAAGTTGCCTATCACCAACCCATCCTTTCAATCCCGGATATTTATCTACTTCTTCAATCCGTTTGGGGAGATCGGCTTCGATTATGGCCAACTTGGAGGTATCTTTGAGCTCAACAGACCTTCCGAAAACTTTCCAGTCTCCCTGATTATTCAAGTCAGTCTCACTGGAATCGACATAGAGGTAAGAGATGTTTACCGATTCGGGATCTGCTGCCCCCAGTCGCCTGAAAATGGTCTTTCGTAAATCACGAATTGTTTTCCCGCCAGTTCCTCCCAAACCAATGATGAGATGATTATCCATAGTTATATATTTGTGTAATGTGTTTATGTCTCCAAATCATGGAAATGCATTAAGTATTAACCCGCAAGTCCTTGTATGCTGCATATCCTACAAGTCCAAAAGGCACGGCCTGCGCCAACAAAAAGATAAGCACCAAAACAATCCTTGCGTAGGTTACAACTCGTGGAACCTGAGTATCGAGTTCTCGTTTTGTTTCGCTAGCGACAAGACTAATGGCTCTGGGCGGCGGGTAGGAATTGCCTATCGTTGCAAAAAAGTTTTTAATATCAGCATCTAAAAGTTGCTGCGGGACTTCTGACTTGCCTTTGATAATCTTGCTGAGAAAAGGGCGGTTTTTATCAAAGTGTTTTGAACCACTTACAGCATAGGTACTGGCTGCTGCTAGAATCGAGCGATTGTTATTGGTTGGAATGTGGCTGTTCGGCATGCCCGGCAAAGGCACATTGGAAAAGTCCTCGACCCCTAACTTACGCACGGCATCGAACGCTATCGCAAAAGTTGCATTAGCCCAGACTGGATCACTATTGATCTGAACTTCCCATGCCATAACCGACGCATAGGCAGCTTCTTTTGTATATTTGAGCGATGCGAAAAGAATTGAAAATGCGATTGTCAGCAGGGCAGCCACAAAGCATAAAATATGGTGAATGAAAGATGTTCGAAACCGAAGGTTCCACAGCCGAGAAAAATAGCTGCATGCCGCCCAACAGCCTCCCCCCAAGACTATTCCGACTACGACCGAGAGAATAAATCCCTGGCGATCCAAGGCTACAAACAAACCGAGGCAGATGCCGAGAATTGAAAATAAATCTGTAAAAAAGTTCACACGAAGCTGTTTCTTCTGGTCGACGTATCTTCAATGAACGTCTCTGCTGTTAAAAATATTCACAAGCCAGATTGGAGAGCTTTGTTTCGCGCCCGCAGCTGCTCAACCTCAGTTGTCAGTTGCTGCACTTCAGACTCCAATTGCACCTTGGTTTTTTCATTTGCTGCATCAAGACTTACCCGAGCGCGCTCGATTCGAGCAAGCTCAGAGTTTAATGCGGTGTCCGTCTTGGCCGCCGCGCTCATCTCTTTTTGTGCAGAGGCAATGCCAGAGTCTAGGGACTTCAATTTCTCTCGTGCATTGCCCAGTGCTCGTTGCGCACTCGCATTCTGACTACGCAGTTCATCGGTGCGATATTTCACAGCCGCAGTCGAATGCTCCTCACACTCCAGTTTTTGTCTGAGAGCCGCCTGTCTCTGTCGAGCTTTCCCTTCGCTCCAAAATATTCCCCCGGCACGCGGATCTCCGGTAACACAAGAACTACAAACCAAAGCGATGCAAACTGGCGCCATAGCTCGCATAGCCAGATAGATATTGTCCTTGCATGTATTCATAGGTTTATCGGTTAGACTCCCAGCCTTCCGCTATTCTGCGCAAGCTCATCATTATGAATGGCTAGTTGTTTTTTTTGAATACGCAGAGCAGCGAGTTCAACCTGAAGTTTTGCTCTTGCCACTTTGGCCGCTGGGCTTCCTTCCGTGCTGCTGATTGCATTCTGTTGAATTGCGATTTCTGTATCTATCCGCTTTATACCATCTTCGGCAAAGGCTTGGTTGGAAGCAATGTGCTTCTTAAGAGACGAAACCTGTCCCTTGGTGGGCTTTCCTTTGGCAAGGAGAGCCGCAGTTTCCGCATTCAATTTCTGAATATTCTGTTTTAACGTTGCGTTGGCTTTTTCAGCGTTCTGCCGAAGCAATTGAGTGTCGGCGATACAAGCGTTTAAATAGTCCTCACTGTTGGCATAATCTTGCTTTTTTCGAGCGACAGCCGTCCCCCATTTATACCCCTGCATTCCTCCAAGCGTTCCGCCAGCAATTGCGCCTGCAGTTCCCAAAGCGACAGCGGCATTGACCGCTTGGTTTTTATCCCCAGTCAACACCCCAATCAAAAGTCCGGTACCCACCCCTAAAGCAGCGCCTGCAGTAGCTCCTGCAAGTGCTCCAAGGACAGCTCCTCCGGTTTGAGTGCGCTGGTAATCAGTTGAGCAGCCTACCAAAGAGACGATCACACAGAATGTGATGATTGTCTTGAAAAAGTTGTTTTGCATGTTGAATATCATGGATTTTTTCGCCTGGTCGAGAATACGGCCTGCAATTCCATGTTGAAATTCCAGCCCTGTCAAATTGTATTTCCATTTTCTTCCGTGGGGCCTCGTCTCTAATAGATTTGACCTAGATCAAGCTTATCCTCTTTACGATGCGGAAAAATGGCTCCTCGGAAACTCCGTGTATACCGCGTTGACTGAACATCTTTTTCTTGGCAGGGCATCAGTTTTCAAAGAGGATTTCCCGCCGGACGAGAAAATCCATGACAACAACAACAAAACTCACCTGGGGCATGATCCTCGCGATTACGGGCTACTTTTCCTTCATTATCGGACTTGCCCTCTCGTTCACTCTCATTGGTGCCTGCTTTGGCATCCCGATGATCATCGTCGGACTGCCCATTGGAATTTGGGGTAACATCTGGATGTGGCAAGGCAGAGTTCAACGCGCAGAGGAGGCAATTGCCACCGGCGTTCAGTTGGGAATCCAGAAGGCTGCCGCACAATCCGTGGCGCGTCCCCCCGCGCAAGTTGCCCCTCCACCGTTGCCACAATCTACCCCGCTGCCTCCGCCCAGCACTTTTGACAAGCCGCCGACTGACAGCCAATGAATGGCATCTCTCTCAAAATTGGAGCGGCGAATGTGTATGGGGTGTGCAGCCAGCACAAGGCGCTTGCCGTGACGATTGCAATTTTCTGCGTGCTTGCCGTCGATTCCCTTCAACCATTTTCGAGCCAGCTCACTGTGAGAACCTACGTTTCTGCTGTTCAGTTATACCAACGTGTTGTCCGGCCGGCCGTCAACCCCTGGGTTCATTGCCGATACTGCCCCACTTGCTCTGAGTATTCAGTGGAGGCAGTCCGCACCCACGGAATGATTAAGGGATTGTTTCTCACTACCCGTCGGCTTCTCTCGTGTTTCCCAAATGTGCCTCTCGGCACTCTTGATCCCGTTCCTTCCCCAAGGTGATTTACATACTTTCCCCGCAAACCTATAAAAAGTAAATATGACAACCACAGATGAACAACCCGACATTGACCCCGAGTTAAACGACCTCAGAACAAAGTCACAATACCATTCATTGAGATGCGTAGTCGATATAGTGCATTTTCTTGGTATGCTTGCATGGTTCGTCGTTTTGATCCTCAGTATTTTCAACGCAAAAGCTCACGAAGACTGGTCGATCTTATATGTTGGCATTGCTTTGGCTTTCGCGTTGCCCCTTGTGACGGGCTTAATCAGAGGCATCTGCATCCTCCTCGCCGATATGGCTGATGTTTCTCTATTGAACATTAGAAATACTCATTTATGAACGTCAAACACTTCATTGCAGTAATTGCCCTGGTCAGCCTAGCTGGGTGCATCGCCCCAAATGAGGGAACTAGAATTCCCGCGAATTCTCCAGTTGTAAGAAAAGATGGCACGATTATACCCCCGCGTGTTGGAATGACGAAATCTCAAGTCTTGGCGAACTATGGAAAGCCAACCAGCATTCATTCTACCGCTAGCACAGAAACATGGAGTTATTCATTCAACCAAACGAAAACTCCATCGTGGGAACCTTTTTCGCACGGTTGGGAGCAGATTTTGACACCTTCTCGGAGTGGGTCAATTGACTTCAATACACGAGGCACCGTGACCAACTATTACTTTGGTGAAAACAAACCGGCTGCGCATTTCGGCTTTAATTGAACTATGAGATACGTGCCCGTTATTAAATCTACTATACAGTTGTGCATTGTAAGTGCCTTCCTACTTACGGGTTGTTCACGAGTGTTTAATGATCCGATTGTTGGGCAATGGGAAGACACGGAAACATCTGATCGCTTCGAGTTTCTTTCTGATCATACGTTTACTATAACCAGCCATGGAGTAGGTGTCAGCGGAAAGTGGTCGAAGATTGGCAATGGTCGCATCAAACTTGATGTAGTTAGGCAAGGAACCCCTACCTTCATTATGATGGAAGATGTTAGTATATCTGGAGACGAAATGAAGGGGACCATTCTTGGAAAAGCTGGAACAGCAAGGCGACTTAAATGAAAACATCACTCGTGTTAATCGCTTTATTATTGTCTAGTTGTATAATCTTAGCTGACAGTGTGTTTCCCAGCGAGGGAATATATGTTGCAAAAGACAGCGACAATCATTTATTTGCACTGCATCTTGACAAGACTGGTAAGGAGCGCTTTGTAACCTATACACTGAGGGATCGTTACTGGCAAATCTTGGAATGTATGAGCGGGCCATTTATTCGAACCGATAATCAGATGAAACTGCCAAAGCCCTTTGATGCCTTTGTGTTTGCATACGAAATGCCAATCGACCAGAACGGTAATCAACATGAACAGATTGTTCTGATTAATACCGGCAAGCGATTCCCGCCGAATGACTCCTTTCCTTTTGGAAAGTGTTTCTTACCTTTTACCAGAGTTGATTTATTACCACAGTCAATGCGATGACATTACAACTTATTTTAATCAGTGCCGCCCATACAGTTCCAGTTTCAACTGACTCATCTTTATGAATGCATTAAATGATCAACACCTTGGCGTGAGAATTGCGA
>Ga0163199_1002229_pt1 | contig 11867 bp, 8 predicted proteins | sample PL_2010_150m_FD_113537 | JGI IMG/M metagenome (GOLD analysis project Ga0163199, IMG submission 113537) | Freshwater microbial communities from Powell Lake, British Columbia, Canada to study Microbial Dark Matter (Phase II) - PL_2010_150m | ecosystem: Environmental > Aquatic > Freshwater > Lake ...
GACCGACGCCATCGTGCATGTGGTGCGTTGCTTCGAGAACGACAATATCGTGCATGTCACGGGCAGCGTCAATCCGCTTTCGGACATCGAGACGATCGAGACGGAACTGGCGCTCGCCGATCTCGCCACGGTGGAGAAAAGCCTCAACCGCTACCTCAAGCAGGCGCGCGCCGGCGGCGACAAGGAGGCGGCGCGCATCGTCGCGGTCCTGGAGAAGAGCCAGGCGCAGCTCGACAAGGTCAGGCCGGTGCGCGCCCTGGACCTGTCCAGGGAAGAGTGGGAGGCGCTGAAGCCGTTCTGCCTGCTCACTGCCAAGCCGGTCCTATACGCCGCCAATGTCGACGAGCACGGCTACCACGACAATCCGCTGTTGGCTCAGGTCGAGGCGTACGCCGCTCAGGTCAAGGCGCCGGTCGTGGCATTCTGTGCGGCGCTCGAAGCAGAGATCGCCGATCTGGCGGACGACGACAAGCTGGAGTTCCTGGCCGACCTCGGCCAGAGCGAGCCGGGCCTGAATCGGCTGATCCGGGCGGGCTACCAGCTGCTGGGCCTGCAGACGTATTTCACGGCGGGGGTCAAGGAAGTGCGGGCGTGGACCATCCATGTCGGCGACACGGCCCCGCAGGCCGCCGGTGTGATCCACACGGATTTTGAACACGGTTTCATCCGCGCCGAAGTGATCTCCTACGCCGACTTCATCGCCTGCAAGGGCGAGCAGGGGGCCAAGGAAGCCGGCAAGATGCGTCTGGAAGGCAAGGAGTACGTGGTGCATGACGGCGACGTCATGCACTTCCGCTTCAACGTCTGAATTACGCCGTCTAGGGTGCCGCGCCCAGGCGCTTGACCGAGCCTGAACCCCATATCGAATTCTGCAACTGGGCGTCGCCATAATACTGGACATCCCCCGAACCGGCGATGCTGACCTTCAGCGTATTGCGCGCCCACACGGTAGCGTCGCCGGAGCCGGCTATGTTGATTTCCACCGTCTTGGCGTCCAGCTTGGCGGCCTTGATGTCGCCCGACCCGGCAATGTTGGCACGCATGCTTGCCGCTTGCCCGCCGGCCTCGAAATCGCCGCTGCCGGCGATCGACACGCTGAGGGCGTCCGCTTCGAGGGACTTGATGCGCAGGTCACCGGCGCCGGAAATGCCGGCCTTCAGGTCGGCAACCTTGAGTGCGTCGGAGTGAATGTCGCCCTTGCCGGCAATGTCGATCCTGTCCAGGTTCCTGGCACTCACGACGATTTTCATATTCTTGGACGAGAACGAAGTGTTGCGCGTTGCGGGGCGGATTTTCAGCGTGGCGTTCTCGACGACGGTTTCGATCAACGGAAGAATGTTGTCGTCGGTCTCGATGGTCACGCCTTCGCTGCCGCCCTGCCTGATCTCCACCGACGCGCTCAGGGACAGTGCGATGCCCGTGTACCCCGACACATTGCGGGTTTCCGTCTTGACGTTGCCCGATCCGGAGACTGATTTCGAACCGCCCGGACTCCAGTCGAACGCCGCCGCCTCCGACGATGTACCGATCGCGGCACATAACGGAAACACCACTACCGCGAACTTCAGCAGACCGGCAACGCCTTGGCCTTTGGGCGTCACGGCTGTCATGCCACTTCCCGTGCGCTGTCACCCTGGACCGACGTGTGAGCAATGTCGGCATGGGCATAGTGTTCGGCAAGACCCAGCGTTCCACCTACGCTGAGCAAGGTTCCCAGGAGCGCGACCACGGCAGCGATACGTTTGGCGGTAATTGCGAGATATTGGTTCATTGTCTTCTCCAGAAAGCTGCGCGTATGCGCCATGACGCCACTCTATTGGAACGCCTTGCCGAATTCGAGGGCCGTGCGACAAGAGGCGGAGAAGGCGGGTCGAAATGCGGATACCGGCGACAGGCCAGGACGCAGGACGGGCCGCGCTGACCGCAGTCGGCGCGCGGCAAAGGGGCTACGAGTACTCGAGCCCCGTCTGCAGCAGACCGACCAGTCCGACGCTGAGCTGATTGGCGGCGTGATCGGCGGCGGCAGCCAGAAACTCGGCCCTCGTGTATGTCCCGCTGTCTATCAAGGCCGCAAGACCCCGGCTGTCGCTGGCCGTCGGATCGCTTCCGATGATCGAACGGTAGATCAGGTTGACGAAGGCGCCGGTGCCCGCGCCATTGGCGAGACGGTCGACGATGCCGGCCCGGATCACTGCATTGGCCGCATCGAGGAGCGTGTTGCCGGCATCAAAGTATCCGAGCAAATTCCCCACCAGCGGCTTGTCGCTCAATCCAGCCTTGCCTTGCAAAGCGCCGATCAGCAACGCCGCCAGGCCGCCCGACTGAGTCGCCTCCATGTCGAGCGCCAGGCTGGAATTCGAGAACCGTAGTCGTTCCATGTGGGTCAGCGTGTCCGTGCCATCGTTGCCAGAAGTGTCCCGGACGACATAGGTGTTGTCGATCCTGGTCACCTGGTAGCGGGCCAGGATGCCGCCAAACCCCGCGGTGTCGGTGCCGGTCCCCCCTTCCAGCGTGTCGTTCCCGGTGCCCCCGGTAAGAGTGTCCTGGCCCGCATCACCGTAGAGGACGTCGTTACCCGCCTCACCGAATAGATTGTCGTCGCCTGACTCACCCTTGATCGAGTTGTCCAGGCCGTTTCCTAGGATATGATCGCTCGCCGCGCTGCCCGCGGCGTTTTCGAACTCGCCGTAGAACCACCGCAGGCTGGCGGGGTCTTGTTTGAGCATGGTCATCGCGTGTTCATCCTCCGCGCTCATCGACACTCCCACCAGGTGCGTGGCGCCGTCGATCGAAGTGCCCATGTTCAGATACGCCCCGGTCGCGTAGTTGGTCAGCATGATGGTGTCCGAACCGCCGGTGTCGAAGTAGGTCCGGTAAGCCGCGACGCCGCCCTCGCCACCGGGGGTGATGGTGTCGTCGCCGCTGCCGGATGTTCCGCCGCCCGCGCCGTAGGCACCTTGCAACGCGATCACATCCAGGATCATCGGCGTCTGGGCATAGGTATCGGCCTGACCTGCCACCGTCTGATCGTCGTAGGACATGATGGTGAAATATTCCTTGTTCATGTCCAAGGTGCCGTCGGTGGGAAACCCGAGCTTATCGAAACCGACGGTTGCGGTGGCGCGGTATTGTGCGGAGAGCAGCGGGAATCCCTTGAAGATCGTCAAATGCGGATGGGCCAGGCCGAGTGAGTGTCCGATTTCGTGCATCAAGGCGTGAAAGCCGAACGAGGTGGAACCGAAGGACGTATCACTGTTCGATCCACCTCCGAAGCCGCTCCAATTGAGCACGATGTCACCGCGACTGTCCGCGTAGCCGAAGTTGGTGTCCACGCCTCCCCCGCTCTCGCCAGCGTGAGGCCAGTCTGTCCGGTAGATCAGGCTGATATTGATGTCGGATGCGCTGCCGACCTGTGCGGGGGTCGAACCAGACTTGTCGACGACGGGAGAAAGTTTCAAGTCGATGAAGCTCGAGAACCGGGCCATGACGGAATCGATGTTCGCGAGTTGGGCGGCCGTCCAGCCTGCACTGCCCGATGCGAAGGCGGTGTAGATGTCCCCTGATATCCGCGGGGACGACGACGCATACTGGGCCTTGGTGAACGCGTCGGAGACCGAGACATTGACGGTCCCGGACATCCTGTAGTTCGCCATCCCGAAAGCGTCGAGGTTGAAAAGTGCCTTTTCGATGACGCTCGTCGGGGTGTACGGAAGATAAGTCGCCATCGATTCGCTCAGGTTTAGTTTTCGGGTCTTTGGGCCGCCCATATCGATGGCGTTTGATGATGGGGGAGACGCTTGCGCAAATCTCCGTTCGCTAAGAGAATAGCGCAATCCCGCCCTACCCGGAATTCGTTGTTGCAGCCTCATGCCTGCCGCCTCCCCTGTCCAAACCAAGAGACTCGGTCCCCTGCCGCTGTGGGCGTCGCTGGTGTCGTTGCTGTGCACGCTCGGGGCATGGTCGGCGTGGATTGCTTACAACGACTATCTACAGGCTGTAGAACAGGAGTACCGCCTGCTCGAGGTGCTCGCCAGACAACGTGACGCGCGGATTTCCGGCTCTTTGCGCAGCGTTTCCCTGATGCTGGGCAGCATCATCGACGACATGCAGGATCGCCCGACCATGTCGGCACCGGAAAAAAATCAGTTGCTGCGCAATTATCTGCGCCAACTGCCGGAACTGCGCAACTTGCTGATTGAGGACTCCGCGGGAGTAATCGTGGCCGATGCGCGGGAAATCGCGATCGGCCTGGATGCGAGCGGCCGCGATTACTTCAAGCGCCACCGCGACGCGCCGCAGAATGACGATTTCCACATTTCGCGGCCCTTCAAGGCATTGAGCGGCGTTACCGCGACGACGCTGACACGCGCAATGCGCGACCGGCAGGGAAACTTTGCCGGCGTGGTGCTGGCATCACTGGACGGCGGCTTCTTCACCGATGCCTTGAAACTTTCCGATTACGAATCGGATGCCCAGGCCGTGCTGATCAACCTGGATGGTGACATCATCAGCATGGTGCCAACCTCGGATCTGGTCGGCAAGAACCTGGAGGGCGGTGTCGCCTATACGGAACACCTAAACGCGGGCCGGCCGACGACGCGTCACCTCAGTCCGGTCAAGTTCAAGCCAGTGACGAGGATGTCGGTTTTTCACAATCTGCCCAATTCGCCGTTGGCGGTCATCGTCTCACGCGATTACGACGGCGTCGTGAAGGACTGGCGCGAGTCGATGTACATTCAGGCCGGCAGTTTCGTGCTGCTCGCGTCGGCCGTACTGCTTCTCTTCGGCCTTGCCGCGCGGCGGCAGCGGGCGCTTGTCAGCGCCTACGCGCGTATCGCCGAGAGTGAGCTGGAGCTGCGCACCATCATCGAATCCGAACCGGAGTGCGTCAAGCAGCTGGCCGAGGACGGCCGGCTGCTTGACATGAACAGAGCGGGACTCGCCATGATCGAAGCCGATTCCCTGGGCCAGGTTGTGGGGAAGAATATGCTGAAGCTGGTGGTGCCGGAGCACCGGGCCGAATTTGCCGCACTGACCAAGAAGGTCTTCGCCGGCGAATCCGGCGACCTGACGTTCGAGATAATCGGCCTGAAGGGGGGGCGTCGCTGGCTCGAGACCCACGCCGCCCCGCTGCGAAACTCGCAAGGAGTGATCACCGCCTTGTTGGGCCTGACCCGTGACATCACCGAGCGCCACCGCGCGGACGCGGAACTTCGGATTGCCGCCGCCGCCTTCGAGTCCCAGGAAGGTTATGTGGTCACCGATGCCACCAACATCGTCTTGCGGGTCAACCCGGCGTTCGCGGAGATCACCGGCTACAGCGCCGACGAAATCGTCGGCCGGAGCATGAACATCCTCAAGTCCGGCTGCCACGATGCAGACTTCTACGCGGCCATGTGGCAGACCATCCTCAGCGAAGGCGCTTGGCGCGGCGAGATCATGAACCGCACCAAGAGCGGCGAGATTCATCCGCACGCGGTCACCATTACCGCCGTAAAGGACGAGCACGGCGTCACCACCCACTATGTCGGGGGCTACTCGGACATCACCGAACGCCGGAAGATGGAAGAGCAAGTGCGTCAGTTGGCCTTTCACGACACACTAACCGGCCTGCCGAATCGCCGCCTGCTCAGCGACCGCCTCAACCAGACAATGGCGACGACCAAGCGAACCGGGTGCCATGGCGCGCTGATGTTCCTCGATCTGGACAGATTCAAGCCGCTCAACGATACGCATGGGCACGCGGTGGGCGACTTGCTGCTGATCGAGTTGGCCGACCGGCTGAGAGCCTGCGTGCGGGAGGCGGACAGCGTTGGACGCTTTGGCGGCGACGAGTTCGTGGTGATCCTCGGCGAGCTCAATGCAAGTCGGGACGCCTCGACGACACAGGCCAGGATCGTTGCGGAGAAAATCCGCGCCACCCTCGCCGAACCTTACCGGCTCGTCGTGCGGCAGGCTGGCAACGTCGATGCCACAATCGAATATCAGTGCACTGTCAGCATCGGCGTGGCGCTGTTCATAGATCACCAGGCCAGCGAGGACGAGATCCTCAAGTGGGCCGATGCCGCAATGTACCGGGCCAAGGAAGCGGGGTCGAGCCAGATCCGGTTCCACGACGCGACGGGTTGAGAATGCGGTGCATCCCCGACGTAGCGTCTGCCCAATACGCGGGTGGAGTAAGATAGGGTCGTTGTATTTCGCTGGAACTTCCATATGCCAAGGCGATTGATCGCTTCATCGCTCCGACTTGCTTGCATTGTTGCGACACTGACGTGTTTCACGACGGTCTTGGCGCAAAACGCACCGGCATTGTCCTCCGGCCAGATTCTCTACCTGCCCATCTATTCACATATCTATCACGGTGATCAGGACAGGAGCGGCAAGCCCTCGCAAACGCTGATGTCCGCACATATCAGCATTCGCAACACCGACCCGCAGGCGGCCGTACGAATACTGTACGCTCGTTATTACGACACCGACGGCAAGCTGCTCAAGGAATTCGTGCGCGCGCCGATGGTCATTCCTCCCCTCGGTACGCACGAGCTGTTCGTGCCGCGCGGTGATGTATCGGGTGGATCGGGCGCGAACTTCCTGATCGCCTGGAGTGCCGAGACACCGGTGAACCCGCCCCTGGTGGAGGCACTGCATGCCGACGTGCATCCAGCTCGCAGCCTGATCTTCGTTACCACGGCACGGCCGACCAACCCGCGTTAGCCCGCGCAATGGCGCGCCGAGCATGTCGCGGACCGGACTGGAGACCGGATGGCGCAGCCAATGCCCCGGCGCCGGAGGAACGTCAGAACGTCCGAACGATCTTGAACCGGGTACTTGCAGCCACGTCGTCGAGGGAGGTCCCGTATCCCACCAGCAGCGTGGTGCCGGGGGGCAGGCTGCGGGTGTCGAAGTCGCGCAGGATGTCGAAGTTGGCAGCTCCGGGCGCCCTGAATGAAAACAGCGCGCTCCGGTTGGAGTTCCAGCTGCCGTCGGATTGACGGAATAGCGTGGCATCCTTGGAGATGCCGGCCACATAGACGTTGATCGTGCCGCTTGCGCCGGACTGGACGTTGGCCTTGGCTGAATAGGCGATCAAGGTGCCCGTCTCCGAAACGTCGATGCTGTCGCTGACCAGCTTTCCCTGGGCGTCGGACGAGAGGGCCACCTGGCGGGTAAGGTCCGACGAAGCGCCGGGCTGGCCGCAACCCAGTCCTGCACGGTAGCGCGGGAGATTGGATTCGGCCCACAACTCGAGGGTGTTCTTTCCGGCCGCCAGCTTGAAGCCCTGCAGCCCGTTCGCATAGTCGCCGTTGAGATAGGCGGTCGAGGACGCGATTCCGACCGGACTGTAATTGGCAAGGCGCAGCGCAATCGTGCCTGTGCTGGTCGATTCGGCGATCGCGGCGAGTTCCAGCTTCGGGGGTGAGGACAGACCATTGACGGTGGTAAACAGCGCCTCGGCCGCGGGGCTGCCATTCACATATACCCTCATCTTCCAGGCGCCGTTGAGCCAGATATATTCGCGGAACGGGAAATAGCCATCGGCAATGTTGCTGACCCACCCCACGCTGTAGTTGTCGAGAACGAGGTCTCCGCTGGGGGCGATGATGCTGATCGTGGCGCGGGTGGTGGCAGGGTGGTCCCAAGCCACCCTGAACCACGGCGCGTTCTCCAGTGCGACCAGGTCGACCACATTCTGGGTCGCCGGCTGCCAGGTGTCTTGCGGACTGCCAGTCGCACGGAACAGGTAGTCCGCACTGAAACTGGTATTTCCCACGCCCGCCGACAAACGATGGCTGCTCGCAGGCGCGAAGGGTAGCGCCCCGTAGTCCATTGTCGTCTGGATGCCCGTGCCGCCATACAGGTTGGCGCAGGTCGAGATGTCGTCGGCGTAAACCTTGTAGGGTTCCGTCGCCGACTGGATTGCGACATAGGGATTGGCATACATCACCGAATAGGGCTCGTCGCTGTGTGCGAGGTTCAGCAGGTGCCCGATTTCATGCACCAGGATATACAGGAGCCGGTCGGATGCCAGGTTGTACGGCGTATTGTCGGCGCTGATCTGGACCACCCCGGCGGTGAAGTAGTAGGAATTGCTGGCGGCGTCGGTGCTGAACGGGGCGCCATCGCCGCCAACACCCGACGGCAGGTGCGCAAAACCGACGATGACCTTACCGGCAGCGATCGCGTCGGCGTTCTCGGCGGCGATCGAGGTGGTTCCGCCATATTGCACGGACAAGTTGCAGCCAGCGGACCAGATGTCGAAGGCCCGCGTCGTCAGTGCGACAAACTCGTCGGCCTTGAGGCTTGCCGGCATCTGGTTGGCGTTGAAATACCAGGTAAGACGGCCGTCCTTCCACTTGCCTTGCTTGAGGTTGACGCCGGCGCTGACATCGACCGTCAACGTTGCGAAGGCCAGCAGTGCCGCCAGTGACAACTGGAAGCCCTTCAGGATGCCCGCATATCGGAACCGGCTACCCATGGCTACTCCCCGTCTCGCGATGAATATACACCCGTCTCCCATAGTGCACCAGGTGTCGCCTCAGCTCCAGGAAGAAAGTCACATTCGCCAGACGCTCGTACTGTAGCGGCGGGCTCTAAGGCAAACCGGCGCCGGCGACCTCAACGCGCACAGTCTCGATGCGGCCGAGTCTGCGGGCCAGACACTCTTTCGCGCCCGCCAGCGGGGCCGAGAGCACGAACAGGGTCTTCCGGTCCGATCCGCCCAGCATGCAGGCAATCCCCTGCGTCGCTACCGGGATGCGGTGGGTGATCGCGCCGCCTTCCAGCACGCGCAGGATTTCCGCACTGACCGGCGATGCGACCCAGACCGCCCCGGCCGCATCGAGGCAAATCCCGTCGGCGCTGGCCCCTTCGAGTTGCGCCCAGACGCGGCGCCCGGTCAGCGATCCGTCCGGCATGATGGTGAAGGCAGTGAGGCGCCTGGCGAACGATTCGGCGACGACCAGCGTGTTGCCGTCCGGCGTGATCACGCAACCGTTGGGGAACAGCAGGTCCTCGGCAACCACGCGCTTCTCGCCATTCGGCGCGACAAGGATCAGCACCGTCGGCTTGGTCGGTGCCCTGGCAAGAAAATCGAAGCCGAAGTTGCCGATGTAGGCGCGACCCTGCCGGTCAACCACCATGTCATTGCAGTCGTGGTGCGCCAGTTCGCCGAGTTCTGCGGCCACACTCAGGCCGTGCCCGTCATGGCGCAGCAATCGGCGATCGTGCATCGAGACCACCAGCATGCGACCATCGGGTAACCACCCCAGCCCGGACGGTTGCTGTTCGACGGCAAACTCGACTTCGGCCTTCCCGTCGCCGGTGACACTCATCACCTGGCGCGCGTACATGTCCGAAAACCACAGCCGGCCATCGTGCCAGCGCGGCGACTCGGGGAAGGCGAGACTGTCCACCAGCAACTCGGTCTTGAGTTCAATCGGCATGCGACTCCCCTGATGGAGCGAACCTGCGTCACCGGCCCGCGATTGCCGGTCAAAACCGGGACAATCGAGACGCAGACCGCCGGACTTTGCTACATTACCTGCTTGACGGTTCTGCCGCTACTTACATGACAAATTCATGACGACCAGCATCGACGACATGCTCGCCTACCAGATCAGGGCCGGACATTTTCCCGGCGCACTGGTGCATGTGGAGCGCGGCGGCAAGCTCGCTTCAAAGCACGCCGCCGGGTTTATGGGGCCGGACGGCGGCACCCCGATGCACGACCAAGCGCTGTTCCGGGTCGCCTCGCTCAGCAAACCGGTGGTGTCGGTCGCGGCTTTGACGCTGGTCGACGAGGGACGCCTGGGGCTCGATGCGTCGATAGGCGAATTCCTGCCGACCTTCCGCGATGCGCGGCTGAAGTCCGGGGTCCGCCCGGACCGTGTCCCGACGGTGCGGGACCTGATGCGCCATACCTCCGGGTTGGCGTATGCGTGGGAGATCCAGGATGCCGAACTTCGCGACGCGCTGCTGCAATCGAACCTGACCAACATTCCGCGTGTCGACACCGCGTCGTTCGTCGCCGAACTGGCGGCCTTGCCTTTGGTGGCCCAACCCGGAACAGTGTTCCGTTACGGCTATTCCACCGACCTGCTCGGTTGTATCGTCGCCAGGCTTGACGGCGCATCGCTCGGCGACTCCCTGCGGCGCAGGGTTTTCGAACCGCTGGAGATGCGCAATAGCGGCTTCGAGGTCGCGGCGTCGAAAAGTGCGCTACTGGCAACCGCGCATGCCCACGACAGGTCATGGCATGCGGAGGTGCCCAAGTTTGGCATGCGGGCGCCGGACGGGCCGTGGATGGAAAGCGGCGGCGGTGGCCTGATCAGCTCGCTCGGCGACTATGCCGCATTTGCGCGCATGCTGGCCAACGGGGGCCGCGTCGGTAACGAGCGCCTGCTGTCGGAGAATTCGTTTGCGGAAATGTGCCGCAACCAGTTGCCGGCCGGCGCCGACGGCCCCAGTGGCTATTGCGGCCCGGGCTTCGGGTTCGGCCTGGGCATGGCGGTCCGCCTCGGCTGGGGCCCCGCCGCGATGCCGTGCGCGGCCGGGGAATTGGTCTGGTCAGGAATCAGCGGCACGGCGATGTTCGTCCATCCGGCGGATCAATGGTTCGCGCTGATGTTCAGCTGCAACATGACGTCGCGCATGATGGTGCGCATGGAGTTCCGTCGAGCCGCCGAGCGCCTGCAGATTCAATAGGGGTTGTCAGGCGGCGTAGGTATAGCAGAGGCCGATGATGGCGCAGGCGGCGATGACCTTCATCACGTCCTGCTGGTATTTCCAAAGCGCCATGAATGCCGCCAGCGAAATCAGGGCATAGAACCATTCGAAACCGCCGGCAAAGGGCGCGGTTGCCGATGCCTGGGGCCACAGCACATGCCAGCCGAAGAACAGGGCGAGGTTGAGCACGACGCCCACCACGGCGGCAGTAATCCCGGTCAGCGGCGCAGTGAACTTGAGGTCGCCGTGGGTCGCCTCGACCAGCGGCGCGCCGGCCAGGATGAACAGGAACGAGGGCAGGAAGGTGAAATAGGTGGCCACACAGGCGCCGGCGAAACCGGCCAGCAACAACGCTTCGGGACCGAAGATCTCTTTGCTCCAGGCGCCGACGAAGCCAACGAAGGCCACCACCATGATCAGCGGTCCCGGAGTGGTTTCGCCCAGCGCGAGGCCGTCGATCATCTGGACGCCGGTCAGCCACTGGTAGTGCTCGACGCCACCCTGATAGACGTAGGGCAGGACCGCGTAGGCGCCGCCGAAGGTGACCAGCGCCGCTTTGGTGAAGAAAAGACCCATGTCCTGCAGCACCGGATGGCCGAGAGTAAGCATGCCTGCGCCCCACAGCGCCACAAACGCCGCCAGCAGCAGCGCCAGGCGCCCTGCCTTGAATCCGGCGTGCTCCGGCGCCGGCGTGTCGTCGTCGATCAGCGCTGGCCCGTAGGCCTTGTTGCTGGCACCATGGCCGCCGCCGACCTTGAACTTGTCCGGGGCGATCCGGCCGCCGACAAAGCCGAGGATTCCGGCGCCGAGGACGATGTAGGGGAAGGAAACGTGCAGGACGAATATGGCGAGGAACGAGGCCGCGGCCATCGCCCACAGCAGCTTGTTCTTGAGTGCCCGTGTACCGATGCGCCAGGCGGCAAAGACGACGATGGCGACCACCGCCGGCTTGATCCCGCTGAACAGTCCCTTGACCCACGTCAGTTCGCCGAATGCCATGTAGATATAGGTCAGCGCCGCCAGAATGAATAGCGAGGGCAATACGAACAAGGTCCCGGCGACGATGCCGCCCCAGGTCCGGTGCAGCAGCCACCCGATATATACGGCGAGTGGCTGGGCCTCCGGGCCGGGCAACACCATGC
>Ga0163199_1002230_pt1 | contig 11867 bp, 7 predicted proteins | sample PL_2010_150m_FD_113537 | JGI IMG/M metagenome (GOLD analysis project Ga0163199, IMG submission 113537) | Freshwater microbial communities from Powell Lake, British Columbia, Canada to study Microbial Dark Matter (Phase II) - PL_2010_150m | ecosystem: Environmental > Aquatic > Freshwater > Lake ...
ATTCCGATCCGTTGCTGCTCTCCGCCCGACAAACGATGCGGCATTTTGGTCCCGGCTTCAGGCATCTCGACAAGATTCAATACTTCATCGATCCGTTCCTGGATGGCCCGCTCCTGCCTCCATCCTGTGGCACGAAGTACAAATTCAAAATTTTTTCTTACCGTACGATCGCCCAGGAGCTGAAAATCCTGAAAGATGATACCCAATCGTCTGCGAAGAAACGGTATATCTCTCATTTTCATGTCATTCAGCGAATATCCCAGAACCATACCTTCTCCTGTAACCAAGGGTACTTCATGGTAAAAAACTTTCAACAAACTGGTTTTACCGCTACCAACTTTTCCAATGATGTAAAGAAATTCTCCTTTTTGGAGCGTAAGATTGACTTCTTTCAACACCAAAGTCTCTTGTTGATAGATATCTGCATTTTTAAGGTTGATAATTTCTTCTTCCATGGGTGAAGTATTGATAAAATCCTAAATTTGTAAAAGCTATGAAGTACAAATCTAAGTTTTTTTGATGATCTGTCGAAATCTTTCATTGTGCCTCCTGGTATTTTTTAAATTCACAGAATGATTATTTTGAGACTGATACTGCCCCCAATGAGATCCAAAATAAACAGATTAATTCTTATCCCGGCACTAGTATTCTTCTGCTTTACAGTTTATTCCCAGGACTACAGAACCATGAAAGGTGATCCTGCACGCCTTTATGCTGAAGGGGTGAAGCTGTTTGAAGCCGGAAATTGGGGGGCTGCAGTTCAACTCTTCGAAGAACTGCAGGCAAAAAACAGCGGATTGCTTTCGAATGCTGCTGCTTATTACATCGCGGCATCGCGTTTGGAACTGGGAAATTCGAACGGGGAAGCCGAACTGAAAAAATTCATCGAAGATCAGCCTGAGTCGCCCTTCATGAATGCGGCTCTTCTGCGGTTGGCAAACCTTTCGTTCAGCCGAAAAAATTACAAAGATGCGCTGCAGCTTTACCAAAAGCTGGAAATTTCATCCCTGACCGAATCAGAGCATGACAGGTTCCTTTACAATTACGGGATCGCCCAGCTTGAAACCGGTGACAAAACCAAGTCAAAGGCAAACTTCAATCAGCTGAGGAATAAAAAAGGGACATTGGGTGATGGCTCAAAATTTTACTGGGCGCACATCTGTTACCTCGAAGGACAATACGATGAGTCGCTTGCGGAACTAAAGAAACTCGAGAACACACCTATATACTTTAAAATCATTCCTTATTACCAGGTTCAGATCGCTTTTGCCAAAGGCATGTATGAAGAGGTGCTGACCAGGGGAATTCCGCTTCTGGAAAAGGCCCCTGAAGAGCGGAAATTCGAGCTGGCGAGAATTATTGCCACCTCGTACTACCAAATGGAGCAATTTGAATCAGCGACCGAACTGATTGACAAATACTTCAACAACAAAGAGGTTAGCCGGGCCGATTGTTATGTTGCCGGATTTTGTGAAGAGAAAAGCGGTAAGCCGGAGGTAGCCATCAAATGGTATGAGAAATCAATCCAGCAAAAAGATGCCATCGCTCAGGGAACTTACTACCAGCTCGGGGCTCTCTACATGAAAAAAGGGGACAAACAGAAAGGCATGCAGGCTTTTCAGCGCGCCTCTGAGATGAAATTTGATCTCAAAATCAGGCAGGATGCCCTTTTTCAGTATGCCAAAGCATCCTATGAGCTCGACTATTCACCTTTCAATGAATCCATCAAAGCGCTGGATCGTTACATCGCCGAATATCCGGATGCCAAAGAAAATGACCTGGCCTACAACTACCTCGTCAATGTATTTATGACGACCCACAACTACAAGGATGCACTGGCCTCGATGGATCGTATCAAGGAAAAGAATCCTTCGATCAGGAAGGCCTACCAACGGGTGTCGCTCAACCGCGGTTTGGAACTTTTCCGCGATCTCAACTTTGAAGGAGCGCTCCGGCTCTTCGACAAATCGCTTGAAAACGGGACATTTAATCCAACTTACAGGGCCCAGGCACAATATTGGCGGGCCGAATCGCTCTACCGTCTGGGAAAAACCGAAGCAGCCTTTGCCGAGTACAATAAATTTCAACTCCTCCCGGGAAGCCCAAAATTAAAAGAGTACGCGCTTTCTTTCTACAACGTGGGATATTATTATTTCAACAAACAAAACCTGTCGCAGGCATCTGAATGTTTCAACAGGTATACAGTGCTTACCACCAGGGAAAACACCAAGTTGCTGAGCGATGCATACAACCGGCTGGGAGACTGCCAGTATGCCAACCGCAATTTCGATGATGCCATCAGTTACTACCAAAAGGCAATCGCACTGAATTCGGCCGATAGCGACTATGCCTTGTTTCAGCTGGCCTTTACTCACGGTTTGATGCAAGATCAACAAACGAAAATCAATGAACTTGAAACGCTATCCGCTAAGTACCCCGATTCTCCCTATTGCGACGATGCATTGTTCGAAACCGGGAGGGCACGTGAGAAATTATCTGACTTGGAAGGAGCCAAATCAAGCTATAAAAATCTGATTGCCAAATATCCCGGCAGTCCGCTGATCCCCAAGGCACTGCTGCAGCTCGGTCTGATTGCATATAACCAAAATCAGTACGATACCTCCATTGTCTATTACAAAGAGGTGATCGACCATTATCCGGATACTCCTGAAGCCAGGGGAGCGCTCACGGGTATCAAAAATAATTACATGGAGAACAACCAGGTTGAGGATTACATCGCTTACACAAAAAAAATCGGAAGAGGTGCAACGCCTTCTCAAAACGAACAAGACTCACTCTCCTATTCTGCCGCAGAAAAGCTGTATATGGCTCATGCTGCTAATGCCGCTGAGCAATTAACAAAGTATCTTACCAACTTCCCGCAAGGTAATTTCACCCTAAATGCCCGCTTTTACCGGGCCGAAATGGCTTACAATGCAGGAGAAACCGCACAGGCCTTGCAGGATTACGAAGTCGTTTTAGCATCTCCCGACAACCTGTTCACCGGAAGCGCCCTGACAAAAGCGGCCGGACTTGCCTTCGATGCAAAAGATTTCACTAAAGCGCTGGGATATTTTCAACGAATTGAGACGATGGCCGATACGCCTGCCAATGTACTGGCAGGCACTACCGGTACTTTGCGTTGCCATTACCAACTGGGCCATTGGGATGAAGTAGTAAAAATCGGTTGGAAGCTCCGGAGTAACGGTAAAATATCACCTGAACTTGATCGCGAAAGCTCCTACCTGTCGGCCAAAGCTTACGAAGCATTGAATGACCCAACAAAAGCCTTGCCATTGTGGCGCAAACTTTCTGCCGACCCCAAATCGAAGGAGGGTGCGGAAGCCAAATACAACGTTTGCAAATATTACGCTGACAACAACCGGCTGAAAGATGCCGAAAACGAAGTAATGGACTTTATTGCAAAAAACAGTCCGCAGAAATACTGGCTCGGCAAGAGTTTCATACTCCTTGCCCATATCTATGAGAAGATGAACGATCTGTTTCAGGCCACCAACACGCTGAAGAGTGTGATCGAAAATTACGAAACAAAAGACGATGGCATTGTTGACGAAGCCTCCGCCTACCTCAAAATATTGGAACAAAAAAAATAACAGAATTTAGGCTAAGTATATGTCGCAAAGATATCCCGTCACATTGTTCATCCTGTTTCTTACCTCTGCAGGGTTCCTGCATCCGGTTTTTGCACAAAAGGAAACCACCAAGATGAACCAGGAGGTCGAAGTTGTCAAAGCTTACCGGCCCTCTGTCGCGAATGCTGAAAAGATCAATCTCCTGCCGGAGATCAGTGACACAACGCGGTTCAGGCCCGATCTGAACTACAAGACCACCAATCATCCCGTTACCACCGGATTTCAGTCTTCTGTACTGAAAGCATCCAACCTCTTAAGGAGTGAGAACAGCTATTCCGGAATCGGGAAAATAAGCGCCGGCTTTGGCACAAACCTTACACCTTTCTTCGATTTTTATCTGAACAATCCTGGTTCACCCAACGGAACGCTGGGTCTTCAAATGAACCACCTATCTTCGCGGGGAAGTGTGGATCTGAAAGGAGGAAGCAAAAACGATGCGCCGTTCAGCTATAACAAGGCCGCTGTATTCGGTAGTTACGTATACGAGGGTATAACCATCTCATCCCAAATTTCCTATCAAAGGGACATGAACAGGTTTTACGGATACCCTGTAGCCATTCCAACTGACATCATGACAGATAATTTCGTGAAATATTTTAATCAGGATCAGCTGCACCAGTCAGGATTTTTTGATTTGTCCATCAAAAGCAATGCTTCCTCGGCTGCCCTGCTGAAATCTAATGCAAATATCAATCTGGGCTATTTCAACACTTCAACCTCCCAGGTTGAGAAAGCGATGAGGTTTAAAGGTGATTTCATCTATGATTTTGCCACGTTTAGCGGAAAACTGACAACCGCTTATGATCACTTTGAAACTGAAAACATAACGCAGAATCCTGATTTTCCCGGACTTATAGTACTTGGAAGTTCATGGCTGCAACTTTCTCCTTCAGCATTTTATCAAAACGAAATGTTCACCCTGGAGGGAGGGCTCAACCTCTACTCTGTTTATGACAATCAGAATGGCACTATTTTCAAACTTTATCCGAATCTTGCCTTCTCATTCCACACAGCAGATAAAAACTTCTCTTTGTATGCCGGACTGAAGGGATATCTTGAAAACAACAACTATTCAAAAATTGCATCAGAGAACCGGTGGATCAATCCGGTATTGTTTGTCAGCCCAACCAGTCACCTTTCCACATTTTCCGCAGGAATAAAGGGAAAGATAGCCATTCCGTTGGCTTTCGACATCGGCGTTAAATACGGCAAAACTGATGATCAGTATTTCTATGTGACCCGGATTGAAAACAGATCCGGTAACCCAATTCCGGCACTGACAGATCTTACTTACAATAATGCGTTTGATGTTGTTTACGACAACCTGAGCACCCTCGACTTCTCGGGAGATCTTTCCTATACCACTTCAAATATGTTCTTGCTCCTTTCCGGACATTTTTACAATTACCAGCTCCAGTCCCTGGAGAAAGCTCCTTACATGCCTGATTTTACGCTCAACGCAGCTACAGAGTTTAAAGTCACCGGCCATATCAGTGGACAGGCCGAAATGTACCTTACCGGACCCAGGAATGTGATGCTAAAATACTACCTGCCCCCCTGGTCGTCAGCCATGCCGTCACCGCCGATCTACCTTCCCACCGATGCCATGATCGATGTCAATATTGGTGCAAAATACAGGTTTCCCGGAAAATTTGAGTTCTTTGGCAAGGTAGAAAACCTCCTTAACAGGAAGGATGAAATCTGGTATGGCTATACTGTTCAGGGCATCCGGATTAAACTAGGGGCAAGCTTTTCTTTCTGAAAAATTGCTTGTCCGATTGGGGGGAAATAGCTACATTTGTAAGCTTAAAAAAAATCAGAAAATGAGTGAAGGGAAGAAGATAAAATCAGCAGCCGAAGTATCTTATGGCGCAGACAGTATCCAGGTATTGGAAGGGTTGGAAGCGGTTAGAAAACGTCCTGCAATGTACATCGGTGATGTCAATATACGTGGGTTACACCACCTTGTATACGAGGTCATCGACAACTCCATTGATGAGGCTTTGGCAGGATATTGCAAAAACATTAACGTCGTTATCAACACAGACGGATCAGTCACGGTAGTGGATGACGGACGGGGTATCCCGACTGAATTGCATTTGGGTGAAAACAAATCAGCGCTGGAGGTTGTTCTGACCGTGTTGCATGCCGGTGGTAAATTCAACAAAGAGAGTTACAAAGTATCAGGAGGTCTCCATGGGGTGGGTGTTTCCTGCGTGAATGCGCTGGCCATCTATCTCCGGGCAGAAATTCACCGCGACGGAATTATCTGGGAACAGGAGTATTCGAAAGGTGCTCCCCAGAGTGATGTCAAACAAATCGGAACGACCGACCATACCGGAACCACCATCACCTTCATGCCTGATGATTCAATCTTCACCACGACGGAGTTCAAGTTCGACATTCTCTCGGCCCGTTTGCGGGAACTGGCTTTCCTGAACAAAAATATCAAGCTCTCCATTACCGACGAAAGGGTCAAAGAAGCTGACGGCTCCTTCAGGCAGGAGCTATTTTATTCAGAAGCTGGTTTGTCAGAATTCGTGGATTACCTCGATGGCACCCGCGAACGGATTATCGATGAGACGATCCATATCTCTACCGAGAAAAACGATGTGCCGGTTGAAATTGCCATGTGTTACAACAACTCGTTTACAGAAAACGTACATTCTTACGTCAACAATATCAATACCATAGAAGGAGGAACGCACCTTACCGGTTTCAGGCGCGGGCTTACCAGGACCCTCAAGAATTATGCTGAGAACAGCGGGATGTTCCAGAAATTGAAATTTGAAATAGCCGGTGACGACTTCCGCGAAGGGCTTACGGCCGTTATTTCCTGCAAGGTCCAGGAGCCTCAGTTTGAAGGTCAGACAAAGACCAAACTGGGTAACTCGGAAATCAGCGCTTCGGTCGATCAGGCCGTTAGTGAGATGCTTGCCAATTACCTGGAGGAGCATCCCCGTGAGGCAAGAATCATCGTCAACAAGGTCATTCTGGCAGCCACAGCCCGCCATGCTGCCCGTAAGGCAAGAGAGTTGGTTCAGCGTAAAAACGTGCTGACAGGCAGCGGACTGCCCGGTAAACTGGCCGATTGTTCGGAAAAAGATCCCGAACGCTGCGAACTGTTCCTGGTCGAGGGAGACTCTGCGGGGGGTACAGCCAAGCAGGGGCGCGACAGGAGTTTTCAGGCTATCCTGCCTTTGCGGGGAAAAATTCTCAATGTGGAGAAAGCCATGCCGCACAGGGTTTTCGATAGTGAAGAGATACGGAACATCTATACTGCACTGGGTGTCTCCATAGGTACTGATGAAGATCCAAAAGCGCTGAATATCTCCAAATTACGTTACAACAAGGTCATCATCATGACCGATGCTGACGTGGATGGTTCTCATATCGCCACTTTGATCATGACATTCTTTTTCCGGTACATGCACGACCTGATCATGAATGGTCACATTTACATCGCAACTCCGCCGCTTTACCTGGTAAAAAAAGGGAAACAGGAGCAATATTGCTGGACCGAAGCGCAAAGGCTCAGAATCATTGAAGAATGGGCCGGAGGCAACGAGAAAAGCGTCCATGTTCAGCGCTACAAAGGTTTGGGTGAGATGAACGCCGAGCAGCTATGGGACACCACGATGGATCCCGAAAAGCGCACTTTGCGTCAGGTTGAGATCGAAAATGCGGCCGAATCGGATCACGTCTTTTCGATGCTGATGGGCGACGAGGTACCCCCGCGACGAAAGTTCATTGAAGACAACGCAACTTATGCGAATATTGACGTCTGATTAGTTTTCGATTTTCGATTTTGGATTTTCGATTTGGCAACCAAGCATCATTGGTGCTTTTTGATTTCCAATTACGGTTGATCGAACAGCAAAAAAATTGATTTTGTTAACTCACCCTTATTCGTGTGCAATAAATTTGGATATTGCGCCTACTTCCAAAATCGAAAATCCAAAATCGAAAATCGAAAATCGAAAATCAATGAACATCTGTGTTTTCTCCTCTTCCAGCAACGCCATTCCTGAAATCTATTTTGAAGAGGCCCGGAATCTTGGTCAATTGATCGCGGCGTCCGGCTGGGACCTGATCTACGGAGGCGCGAATGTAGGTTTGATGCATTCCTGTGCCGAGGCAGCAAGGGAAAACGGGGCGAAGACTGTTGGGATCATTCCGGAACTGATCCATGCGCACAAGCTCTCGAATCCAAACGATCATGAACAGATTGTCACACCCAACATGCGTGAGCGGAAATACCTGATGCGCAAACGATCCAACGCCTTTATCGCACTTCCGGGCGGCTTCGGTACTTTGGAGGAAATTCTGGAAGTAATTACACTGAAACAGTTGAATTACCACAACAAAGCTGTAGTTTTTATCAATACCAGCGGGTATTACAACCCGTTACTTTTGCAATTTGACCTTGCCTACCGGGAAAACTTTGCCAGGGAGAGTTACCGTGAAATGTATTTTGTAGCTTCCAATGCAGAAGAGGCAATTGCCTACATCAAACAGTATACCCCATCCGAACCAATGTCAAAATGGTTCAATGTTCCCGGCAAAGGAAGTGAAAACTAACACTGACAAATTGTCAATTTGACAATTTGAAAATGCAGCATGACATATCTATCCTTTTAAGCTTTATTCTGCTCTTAATCAATAACTTTGTGATCCTTTGAGCATTCCGTTGTGTCCTTCGTGGTGAAATTGATTTTTGAATTCCTGTCTTATTATTTATCCCTGAAAAATCCCGGTACCATTTCGAAGTTAAAGTTTGTTAATCGGGATTACTTTTGTACATTTTTTCCGTCTAATAGAATGTAGATACCTGATAAATGGTACAAAATTTGAATTAAGATTTCCGTCAAATTTTAAAATTTATTATTTATGAACACATTTAAAAAAAGTGCATCTTATTTGTTTTTTGCATTTCTTGGTGCTGTTATAGCTCTTACCCTGTATTCACAATTTAACAATAACGAGAAACAAGTGGTTGTAACCGAAAGCAGTCCGGTTCAGCTTTCCAGTTATATTCCACCTGCATTACCGCAAAGTCAGGTCGATCTGACCCAGGCAGCAGAAAAAAGCGTTTCGGCAGTTGTGCATATCACAACAAAAACAAAAAATAATTATTACGGAGGGAGTAACCGGTTGTACGAGTTTTTCTTCGGACCGGGGAGTGGTTATCGCCAGGAGCAACCGCAATACAGTGCGGCTGTCGGCTCCGGGGTAATTATCAGCGAGGACGGTTATATTGTCACCAACAACCACGTTGTTGATGGTGCAGAAAATATTGATGTGATCCTCAATGACAGCCGCAGGTTTACTGCCAAAGTAATTGGCCGCGATCCTAATACCGACATCGCACTGATCAAAATTGATGCTAAAAATCTGACAGTGTTGCCATGGGGCGATTCGGAAGCGCTCAAACTGGGGGAATGGGTACTGGCCGTTGGAAATCCCTTTAATCTCACTTCTACTGTTACAGCGGGGATTGTTAGCGCCAAGTCCAGAAGCATCGGAATTATGAGTGGTCAGCTGCCGATGGAATCCTTTATCCAAACCGATGCCGCTGTCAATCCCGGCAATAGCGGAGGAGCATTGGTCAATGTCCGTGGCGAACTGGTTGGTATCAATACTGCCATCGCTTCACAGACCGGATCTTATTCCGGCTACTCTTTTGCCATACCAGTATCCATTGCCCGCAAGGTGGTGGAAGATATCAGAAAATTCGGCGAAGTGCAAAGGGCCCTGTTGGGCGTGAAACCCGGACCTGTCGATGACGAATATGCCAAAAAAAATAAATTAAGCAAGATAGAAGGCGTATATATCAATGAATTAACTGATGAAGGCGCTGCCAAAGATGCTGGCCTTAAAAAGGATGATGTCATTTTGTCCATCAATGGTACTAAAATAAATTCCGTATCCGAGCTTCAGGAGCAGGTAGGTAAACATCGTCCGGGGGACCAGGTTGCAGTCCTGATCAAGCGGGATGGAATAGAAAAAAACTATAACGTTACCCTTCGAAACATGAAAGGTAATACCTCTATCGTGAAAAATGACTTTTCTGTCCTCGGGGCTGAATTCGGGGAAATTTCCCCCAAGGACAAAGAGCGTCTGAACATAGAGGATGGTGTACAGGTACTGAAAATTACAAGTGGTAAAATGAAAAATGCAGGTGTCCGTGCCGGATTTATTATCACAGATGTGAACAAGATAGGCGTTGGAAATGTTGAAGATATCAAGCGGATCATATCACAATCGGGCAGCAAAAAACCGATCCTGATCGAAGGTGTTTATCCCGATGGAAAATGGGCTTATTATGTATTTGATTTAAACGGATAATTTCGTATCTTACAACAAAGATTTAACATTGTTGAAAACAACTTTATTACTATCTTTGCAGACTTTTAATCGCAGAGCATGAGACAACTAAAAATTACCAAGTCAATAACGAACCGCGAAAGCGCGTCGCTTGACAAATATCTTCAGGAAATTGGAAAAGAAGAACTTATTTCAGTTGAAGAAGAAGTTGAGTTAGCGCAACGGATCAAAAAAGGTGATCAGGCTGCGCTCGAAAAACTGACAAGGGCCAACCTCCGGTTTGTGGTATCTGTTGCAAAACAGTACCAGAATCAAGGTTTGAGTCTGCCTGACCTTATCAACGAAGGTAATTTGGGTTTGATCAAGGCAGCAGAGAAATTTGATGAAACCAGGGGTTTTAAATTCATTTCCTATGCAGTTTGGTGGATTCGTCAGTCCATTTTGCAGGCATTGGCCGAACAGTCACGTATCGTCCGTCTACCTTTGAACCAGGTTGGATCTTTGAACAAGATCAACAAAGCCTATTCGAAATTTGAGCAGGAACACGAACGGAGGCCTTCACCTGAAGAACTGGCCGAACAACTCGAACTTCCCGCAGAGAAAGTAGCCGACACCCTTCGTGTTTCAGGACGTCATGTATCTGTGGATGCACCTTTCGTCGATGGTGAAGACAACAGCCTGTTGGATGTCTTGATCAACAACGACTCCCCCAATGCCGACAGGGCGCTGATCGATGAATCGCTCTCCCGTGAAATTGAGCGCTCACTGGCAACCTTAACCGAAAGGGAAGCGGATATTATCCGCATGTTTTTCGGCATTGCCAGCACAGAAATGACACTGGAAGAGATCGGCGAACACTTCGGCCTTACACGCGAAAGGGTGCGCCAGATCAAAGAAAAGGCAATCCGTCGTTTGAGACATACTTCCCGCAGCAAATTGCTGAAAACATACTTGGGATAACCACTACAATCGTTTAGAAAAGCCCTGATTCATTGCGGATCAGGGCTTTATTTTGCAATATAATTTCAATCCGCTTCAGGTATGAGGAGCTGTTAAATTTTAATACTTTTACAACGCTTTATAATTACTTTTGCTCTGGCTCCCGTTGGACACCAGTTACTGACCAAACAATTTTGCCGTTCATGCTTACCATCAAAACCAGACTTAAAAAACATTATTTACCTTCCCTGTTCCTGATCCTGCTCTTTGGATTGTTCCTGCATTTTATCTGGCCTAAGAGGGATTTGATAACCATTGTCACCGACACGACCGGATATGTAGGCATACTGGCCCTTTTCATCTCCTTACTTATCGGACCGGTAAATCTCCTGCTGAAGCGAAACAACCCGGTTTCCAATCATCTCAGGCGGGATATAGGCGTAGTAGGAGGAATCCTGGCTGTCATTCATTCAGTAACCGGATTGTTTGTCCATTTAAGAGGTAATAACTGGAAATACTTCCTGAACAAAACGGACCATGGCTATACGATCAGACTGGATAATTTTGGATTGGCTAATTATTTTGGACTAATTTCCGTTTTGCTTATTCTCCTCGTGCTTTTATCATCCAATGATTATTCACTAAAAAAATTGGGCCAGACTACATGGAAAAACATTCAACGTCTCTCCTATTTAATCTTCATCCTGGCTATCCTTCATTCTGTTTATTACAGGGTTGTTGCGAATAATCATTTCCTGATTTTTTATTTGTATATACCGCTGTTTGTTATTGTATTACTGTTTCAGAATATGGGTATATGGATAAAGTTACGGGATAAAAAGTGGATAAAATAGGGGGAGTATCAATTAAAAAGGTAATATCCATCGTGTATATTTGCCTCCCTAATCCTTCATGGGTTAAATATTCTAATTTTATACAGCTTCTAAA
>Ga0163199_1002231_pt1 | contig 11858 bp, 7 predicted proteins | sample PL_2010_150m_FD_113537 | JGI IMG/M metagenome (GOLD analysis project Ga0163199, IMG submission 113537) | Freshwater microbial communities from Powell Lake, British Columbia, Canada to study Microbial Dark Matter (Phase II) - PL_2010_150m | ecosystem: Environmental > Aquatic > Freshwater > Lake ...
CGAGTCGCTCGGGAAAGCGCTCAAGGGCCGGGGAATGGGGCTCCTGATGGACATCGTCCCGAACCACATGGCCGCGAGCGTCGAGAACCGGTGGTGGACGGACGTCCTGGAGAGCGGGCAAGGTTCGCCGTTCGCGGGATTCTTCGACATCGACTGGCACTCCCCCAAGAAAGCGCTCTCCGGCAAGGTCCTCCTCCCCATCCTGGGCGGGCCGTACGGCCGGATGATCGAGGAGCAGGAGCTCTCCCTCCACACCGAAAAGGGCGGCTTCCTCGTCCATTGCCACTCCGCGAAGCTTCCGGTCTCCATCCACTCCTACCCGCGGATCCTTTCCCTGCGGCTTTCGTCGCTGGAGGAGACGTACGGGCCGGACCACCCCTCCTTCCGGGAGTTGTGGGACCTGATCACGACGATCGAACATCTCCCGAAGATCGCGGCGACGGATGCGGAGGCGGCCCGCGATCGCTACGCCTCCGAGGAAGGGATCAAGGAACGTCTCCTGCGCCTGTACACGGAGCGACACGAGATCCGGGAGCACATCGACGAGACCTTGCGGATGGTGAACGGCCGGAAAAACGATCCGGGCAGCTTCGATCCCCTCGACCGCATCCTTTCCGAGCAGCATTACTGGCTCTCCTTCTGGCGGCTCGCGAACGAGGAGATCAACTACCGGCGCTTCTTCGCCGTCAGCGATCTGGTCAGCCTCCGGGTCGAGGACCCGCGGGTCTTCGACGCCGCGCACGAGCTCGCGCTTCGCCTCGCGAGGGAGGGGAAGGTCACCGGCCTGCGCGTGGACCATGTCGACGGCCTGTACGATCCCCACGGGTACCTCGTCCGGCTCATGCAGCGCCTGACGGGGACGGAAGACGGGAACCCGCCCGCGGGGTTCTACGTGCTGGTGGAAAAGATCCTCGGCGAGGAGGAGGGCCTTCCCCCCGAGTGGCCCGTGCACGGAACGACGGGATACGACTCCCTGAACACGCTGAACGGGGTCTTCCTCAGCGCGCGGGGGATGCGGACCCTGGACGAGATCTACGCGCGCTTCATCGGGACCGGGCCGGGCTTCCGGGAGACGGTCTACCGGAACAAGAAGCTGGTGATGGACACCCTCTTCGCGGGCGAGATGCACTCGCTGGGCCACCACCTCGCGCGGCTGGCGGAGCAGGACCGGTACGCCCGGGACCTCCCCCTGAAGGAGTTGCGGGCCGCGCTGATCGAGGTGACCGCCTGCTTCCCCGTCTACCGGACGTACGCCCGGAGTCCCGATCTGTCCGCGCGGGACATCCGGCACATCACGAAAGCCCTCAAGGAGGCGCAGCAGCGAAGCACCGAGGCCAGCACCCCCGTGTTCGATTTCCTGCGCCGGGTCCTGCTGCTCGAGACGCCTCCTTCCCTCGCCGGGAACGATCGGGAGGAGTGGCTGCGCTTCCTGATGCGCTGGCAGCAGTTCACGGGCCCGATCATGGCGAAGGGGTACGAGGACACCTCCCTGTACGTCTACAACCGGCTCGTCTCCACGAACGAGGTCGGAGGAAACCCCGCCTCCACCGGAGTTTCCGTGAGCGCCTTCCACGGCCGCTGCGAGACGGCGGCGGCCCGATGGCCCCACGCCATGAACGCCACCTCGACGCACGACACGAAGAGAAGCGAGGACGTGCGGGCGCGGATCAACGTCCTCTCGGAGATCCCCGAGGAGTGGGAGAAGCGTCTCCTCCGGTGGAGCGGGCTGAACGCGGGAAAGAAGCGGGTCGTGAACGGAATCGCCACCCCGGACCCGGGCGAGGAGATCCTCCTCTACCAGACGCTCCTGGGCGCGTGGCCTCTCCGGGAGGAGGAACTCCCGGAACTCCCGGCCAGGATCGAGAGCTACATGGTGAAGGCGATGCGGGAGGCCAAGGTCCACACCCGGTGGATACGGCACAACGTCCCCCATGAAGGCGCGGTGAAGGAGTTCGTCGCCTCCCTGCTCGGGGATCCGTCCCCCGACACCAACGCGTTCCTGGCCGATTTTCTCCCTTTCCAGCTGAAGGTCGCCCGGTACGGGGCGATCAACGGCCTTTCCCAGCTCCTGCTGAAAATCGCCGTTCCGGGGGTTCCCGACATCTACCAGGGAACGGAACTCTGGGACTTCTCGCTGGTCGACCCGGACAACCGCCGACCGGTCGATTTCCGGCTCCGGGCCCGTCTCCTGCCCGAGTTGATGACGATGGAGCCCCGGGGGCTCCCCACCCTCGCCCGGGACCTTCTCTCCTCCTGGCGGGACGGGCGGGTAAAGCTGTTCGTTACGCACAAGGCGCTCTCTTTCCGGCGGGAGCGGAAGGAGCTGTTCCTGGACGGCGCCTACGTGCCCCTGCCCGTGACGGGCGGGTTGAAGGAACATGCGCTGGCGTTCGCGCGGAAACAGGGCGACGCATGGGCGATCACGGCGGTCCCGCGCCTTGCGACCCGCCTGGCGTCGCCGGGTGAATTCCCCGTCGGCCTCGAGGTCTGGGGAGGGCGAACCGCCATCCGGCTGCCGGCGAAGGCTCCGGAACGGTGGCGCAACGTCTTCACCGGGGAGATTCTCCACGCTTCCGGGGGGGACGGAGCGAAGCTTCTGCACCTCCACGGGGTGTTCCACGACTTCCCGGTGGCGCTCCTGGAAGGGTTGCCGGATGCGTCCCGGTCCTAAGGGTAGATCCGCTTCACGAGCTTTCGCAGCGACAGCCCCTGGACGATGATCGAGAAGACCACCACGATGTAGGTCATGACGAGGATGACGTCCCGGTGCGGGCCGAGGGGCAGCGAGAGCGCCAGCGCCACCGAAATGCCGCCGCGCAACCCTCCCCAGGTCAGGATCTGCACCGCCCCGGGGCTGAAGGCCCGGAGGGGGCGCAGCGCGCCGACCGTCAGCCCGACGCTGGCCCAACGGGCCAGCAGGGCGACCCCGATCGCCGAGATCCCGGCGATGACGTACCCCCGGTTGAACGGGATCACCTGGATCTCCAGCCCGATCAGCAGGAAGAGCAGGGCGTTCAGGATCTCGTCGACCAGTTCCCAGAACGCGTCGAGGTGCTCGCGGGTGACGTCCGACATCGCGAAGGTCCGCCCGTGGTTCCCGATGAGGAGCCCCGCGACGACCATGGCGATCGGGCCCGACATGTGGAGGTTGTCCGCCAGCGTGAACCCCCCCATCGCGAGGGCCAGCGTGATGATCACCTCGACCTGGTAGTTGTTGACCCGCTTGAGCATCGCGTACGCCAGAAAGCCGGAGAGCAACCCAAGCGTTGCGCCGCCCACCGTTTCCGTCAGGAACAGGGATAAGACATTCCGGGCCGTGACGTCGCCCCCTCCCGCCGCCAGCTCGAGGATGATCATGAAGACGACGACGCCGATCCCGTCGTTGAACAGGGACTCGCCGGCGATCTTGATCTCCAGGCTTTTCGGGATCCCGACGGTCTTCAGGATCCCGAGGACGGCCACCGGATCGGTGGGCGAGATGAGGGCGCCGAACAGCAGGCATTGGATGAAGGGGATCGGCAGGCCCAGGACCTTCAGGAGCAGCCAGGAGAGCCCCCCGACGATGAACGTCGAGGCCATCACGCCCGCCGTCGCAAGCAGCGCCACCGCCCCCTTCTGCCCCGACAGGTCGTCCAGCTTGATGTGGAGGGCCCCCGCGAACAGCAGGAAGGAGAGCATCCCGTGGAGCAGCGTCCTGTTGAAGTCGATCCCCCTGAGGATTTCGGCCGACTCCCTCTGGACCGCACCCAGGCCGAACGCACCCAGGCCGACGATCCCCAGCGAGACCAGCATGGAGATGACCATCACGCCGACGGTGGTGGGGAGCCCGATGAACCGGTAATTGACGTAGCTGAAGAGCGCCGTGAGGACGATCAGTACGGCCGCGATCTCGAACAGCCCCATGTGCCTCGGCCTCCCCCGCTCCCCGTTTTTCGAAACCTTCCCCCGTCCTTTGTTGTACCATCGGAAAAGCGTCGCGGGCCATACCATTCCCGGGAAACCATCGAGCGGCACGGGAGGAGACGATGATCAACGACTTCCTGCAGCAGGAGTTCTACAACAACCGGATCTCGGAGTACCTCGTCTGCCTGGCGATCATCGTCGGGGGCGTCGTCGTGGTGTGGGTCGTCGAAGCCCTGGCATTGCGGCGCCTGAAGGCGTGGGCGGCAACAACCCCGTCCACCCTCGACTATTTCCTCATCGACCGGATCCACCGGACGGGGGTCCCGCTGGCGTACCTCGGGATCGTGCAGGCCGCGCTTCGGATCCTGACGCTGACACCCCGGGTCGAACGGATCATCGACATGCTCGGGATCGTCCTGCTGACGCTCCTCGTCGTCGTCTTCTCGGTCGCGCTCGTGCGGTACAGCTTCGAGGAGTACATGCGGAAGCGGGGGGTGGACGCCTCCGGGGACCGCGCCCTGAAGGGGGTCGTCAGCCTGGCAAAGTCCCTGGTCTGGGTCATCGGCACCCTCTTCCTGCTCGACAACCTCGGGTTCAAGATCTCCACCGTGGTCGCCGGGCTCGGCATCGGCGGGATCGCCGTCGCCCTCGCGGCGCAGGCGCTCCTCGGAGACCTGTTCGGCTACTTCGTCATCCTGTTCGACCGCCCCTTCGAGATCGGCGACTTCGTCATCGTCGGCGACTACATGGGGACCATCGAACGGTTCGGGATCAAGACCACGCGCATCGCGAGCCTGAGCGGCGAGCAGATCGTCGTGTCCAACAAGGACCTCACCGACTCGAGGGTGCGCAACTACAAGCGGATGACGAAGCGGCGGGTGGTGTTCCGGCTCGGCGTGACGTACCAGACCCCGGCGGCGCTTCTCCGGGAGATCCCCGGGATCGTCACGGACATCTTCCGGGAGATCGAGGGGACGACCCTGGACCGGGTCCACTTCTTCTCCTACGGGGACTTCAGCCTGATCTACGAGATCGTCTACCACGTCGACGGGAACGACTACACGAAATACATGGACCTCCAGCAGACGGCCAACCTGCGGATCTACGAGGAGTTCGAGAAGCGCCGGATCGAGTTCGCCTACCCGACCCAGACCCTGTACCTGACCAGGCCCTGAGAGCCGGTGTATTCGGTCCCTTTCGCAAGGTCGAACTGACAACGACCTTCCGTATTTCGACCCCCGTGATTTATAATACAAATATTTTGTATCGTAAATAAACGAAGGGAAGAACCTTTTGACATCCACTTCACCCCCCGGGGCGAGGAACCGCCTCGCGGAGTTCCTTCACGTCGGCGCCGAGGCGGTTCGCCGGTTCATCTACAGGACCCTCGAGCGGTTTCACGTCGGCGACGACGCGTTCTATCTCCTGCTGGCCACGATCATCGGGGCCCTGGCGGGCCTCGGCTCGGTGGCGTTCATCCTGCTCATCCGGTACTTCGAGAAGTTCTTCTTCGGCGGGATCTTCCCGGCGCTGGGGAGCAACCCCTACCTGGTGTTCCTCCTCCCGCTGCTCGGGGGTCTCCTGATCGGCCCGCTCATCCAGCGGTTCCCGACGGAAGCCAAGGGGGACGGCGTCCCCAGCGCGATGGAAACGATCGCGCTGCGCGGCGGGGTCATCCGCCCCCGGACGGTGGGGCTGCGGACCCTCACGGCCGCGATCACGATCGGCTCCGGCGGCTCCGTGGGCCGGGAAGCGCCGATCGCCCAGATCGGGGCGGCGATCGGATCGATGGTCGGGCAGTTCCTCAAGGTGTCGGCGACCCGCATGCGGATCTTCGTCGCGTGCGGCGCCGCCGGCGGGATCGCGGCGGTCTTCAACGCCCCCATCGGCGGGGTCTTCTTCAGCCTGGAAGTGCTCCTCGGGGATTTCGCGGCCGCCACGTTCGCTCCCATCGTGGTCGCTTCGGTCATCGCCACCGCCGTTTCCAGGCTGTTGCTGGGGAACGTCCTGATCTTCCAGGTCCCCCCGTACATCCTCTCGGGGTTTCAGGACCTCGTCATCGCCGGCGTCCTCGGCACATTCTGCGGCCTCGCGGCGGTCTTTTTCATGCGTGCGCTCGAGTCCGCGGAAAAGCGTTTTTCCGCCTCGGGGATCCCCCTTTGGGCACGGGCCGCCGTGGGGGGCGGAATGGCCGGGTTGATCGCCATCTTCTTCCCCCAGGTCCTCGGGACGGATGCGACGACCCTCGATGCCGCGTTCGAGGGCGCGTTCCCGTGGTTCCTCCTCCTCCTGATCGGCTACCTGAAGATCGTGGCGACCTCCTTTTCCCTCGGGTCCGGGGGATCGGGGGGCGTCCTGGGACCGGCGATCTTCATCGGCGGGATTCTGGGCGCCTTCGTGGGAACCGTGGCGAACGCCTGGTTCCCGGGGCAGGTCGGTTTTATCGGCGGGTATGCCCTCATCGGCATGGCCGCGTTCCTCGCGCCGGTCATCGGCGGCCCCATCACGTCCATCCTCATCCTGTTCGAGATGGCCGGCAACTACGCGATCATCCTGCCCCTGCTGGTGGCCGTGGTCAACTCGATGCTCGTGGCGCACCAGTTCTCCCGACACTCCCTGTACACCCACAAACTGCACGAGAAGGGGATCGACCTCGTCTCGGGTCGGGAAGAGAGCATCCTCAAACAGGTCCGCGTCCGCGACGTGATGCGCGAGGAGTTCCACTCGGTCCCCCCGTCGGAATCGTTCGGCAGCCTCGCCACGTTCTTTTTCACCAGCAAGATCGAGTATCTCTACATCACCGGCGAGAAGGGAGATCTGAAGGGGGTGGTCTCCTTGACGGACCTGCGGCCGCACCTGAAGGAAGAGAGCCTTTGGCCCCTGGTATGCGCCCGGGACGTGGCCACGCTCGATCCGGTCGCCGTCATGCCGAGCGAGAACCTGCTCGACGTACTGAACAAGTTCGCCTACCGCAACGTCGCCCAACTCCCCGTGATTTTCGACCCCTACGGCAGAAAACTGATCGGCGTGGTCCGCCGGAGCGATCTCCTGGAGGGGTATCAGAAGATCGTGCTCGACAAACGCGAGATCCCGTCCGATGAAATGTGATCCAGGGGTTCCCGGCATTTATTTACCATACAAATCATTTGTGTTAAAATTGGTCATTGCCTGAAGGAAATCTTCCCCAAGGAGAGTCCGCCGCATGGTCGAGACCCGGGGAGCACGGAGAGATCGGGAGATCGCCGACGTTCTCGACAACCTTCGGCGCGTTTTCAAGGTGGTCCATCGGTACTCCAAGCGCGCCGAAAGAATCGGAGGGCTGACCGGGCCGCAGGTGTGGGCCATGAAAGTGCTTGCGGAGTCCGCGCCGATCCGGGTGACCGACCTCGCCCGGCGGATGTACCTCCACCCGTCCACGGTGGTCGGAATCCTGGACCGTCTGGAACAGCATTCCCAGGTCACCCGGACAAGATCCCGGCAGGACCACCGCGTCGTGACGGTCTCATTGACGGCGAAGGGAAGGGAGACGGTGTCGAAAGTCCCCCAGATCGCCCAGGGGCTTCTCCTCAACGGGTTGAAAGATCTGTCCGACAAGGATCTGCAGACCACTTCCGAGGGACTGCGGCGGCTCGTCGGCATCCTGGGCGTGGAAGACATGCCTCCCCCGCTCCTGCTGTCGCCTGAGGTCAACGCTTCGGTCGGAAAGATCGACGACCCTGCGGGTCGCGCCGGGGAGAGCGGATGAAGATCACGGTCCGGCTCGTCGTATCCCTCGTCCTCGTGGTCGGACTGGTCGCGGTCGGTTTCTCGTTCCACCAGGTACGGACGGAAAGGATCCGCCTGACGTCGGAAGTCGAGCGGCGCACCATCATCCTGGCCGACAGCATCCAGGAGTCGATCACCCCGCTGGTCGTATCGAATTCCTCGAACAAATTGAACCGCCTCGTCCAGCGGTTCAGCACCCGCGAACGTTTCCAGGGGATCGCGGTCCAGGACGCCGGCGGCCATCTCCTCGCCTCGACCGCCGACCTCGAGCGGCTGATCCCCGAATCCGTCCCCCAGGTCGTCCACGTCCTGACGGAAAACCGGCCGGCGGGCGAGTTCGTCCACGTCGGGAACCGGAGGATCTACCGCTACGCCTTTCCCCTCATCCACGAAGAGAAGCCGGTCGGGGCTCTGACGCTCTTCTACGACGCGTCGTACATCGACGTCCGGCTCGTGGAGATCTGGAGGGACAACCTCATCCGCTTCCTGATCCTCTCGCTGCTCGTCGTCGCCATCACCCTGATCATCGTCCGCTGGAGCATCACGGGGCCGATCGCGCAGATGGCGGGCTGGATCAAGGATGTGCGGACCGGAAAATCGAAAGCCTCCTCCTCCTCCATACCGCCGATGATGAACGGTGCGCTCGATCCGCTGATCTCGGAAGTGAACCGCATGGCCAAGAGCCTGGCCGTCGCGCGGGCGAAGGCCGAAGAGGCCTCCGCCCTGGGCGCGCGCCCGGAAAACCTCTGGACGGCGCAACGGCTGAAGGAACAGATGGGGGTGGAACTCAAGGGGAAAAAACTGGTTCTCGTCTCGAACCGCGAGCCGTACGTCCACGAAAAGGACGGCACGGGGATCCGGTGCATCGTCCCGGCGGGCGGCATGATCACCGCGCTCGACCCCGTGATGCGGGTATGCGACGGCCTCTGGATCGCGCACGGGGCCGGCGACGCGGACCGCGAAACGGTCGACGGCAACGACACTCTCCGCGTTCCCCCCAGGGATCCCGCCTACACCCTGAAGAGGGTCTGGCTGACCAAGGAGGAGGAGGAGGGTTACTATTACGGGTTCTCGAACGAGGGGCTCTGGCCGCTCTGCCACATCACCCACACCCGCCCCGACTTCCGCCTGGAGGACTGGACCCATTACCGGGTCGTGAACGAGAAGTTCGCCGAGGCCCTGCTGAAGGAGATCGACGGGAAGGAATCGCCCCTGATCCTCGTCCAGGACTACCATCTCGCCCTTCTCCCGTCGCTGATCAAGGAGAAGCGCCCCGACGCGAAGGTCGCCATCTTCTGGCACATCCCCTGGCCGAACCCGGAAGCGTACGGCATCTGCCCGTGGCGCCAGGAGATCCTCAAGGGGATGCTCGGCTCGGACATCATCGGGTTCCACATCCAGTTCCACTGCAACAACTTCCTGGAGACGGTCGACCGGTTCCTGGAATCGAAGATCGACTGGGAGCAGTTCTCGGTCACCCGCGCCGGTCACACGACGCTGGTCAAGCCATTTCCCATCAGCATCAACTTCGAGGAATCGTTCGGCACGGGCACTCCGGAAGAGTGGCCCGTCAAGGAGGATCTCCTCCGGACAATCGGTGTGCAGGCGGAATTTCTCGGGGTGGGAGTCGACCGGATCGACTACACGAAAGGGATCCCCGAACGGTTCCGGGCGATCGAGCGCTTCTTTGAAAAGTACCCGGAATACCTGGGGCGGTTCACCTTCGTGGAGCTGGGAGCCCCCAGCCGCACCCACATCAAGAAGTACCGCGACCTGATGGCGGAGATCGAGGAGATGGTCGAAGCGATCAACTGGCGCTTCCGGACGAAAACGTGGAAACCGATCGTCTTCCTGAAGGCGCACCACACCCACGAGGCGATCGACCCCTGGTACAAGACTGCCGACCTCTGCCTGGTGACCTCCCTGCACGACGGGATGAACCTGGTCGCCAAGGAATTCGTCTCCGCCAGGGACGACGAGGACGGGGTGCTGATCCTGAGCCAGTTCACCGGGGCTTCCCGCGAACTGAAGGACGCCCTCATCGTCAACCCGTACGACATCGAGCAGATGGCCGACGCGATCTGCCTCGCGCTCAGGATGCCGCCCGAAGAGAAGCTCGACAGGATGCGGCGGATGCGCTCGAACGTCCGGGACTACAACATCTACCGATGGGCGGGAAAACTGATCGCCGAACTCGCGCGGCTGCGACTGGCGGATGAATCGTCCACGCTGGAGACCGGGTCATGAACTACGTTCTGGGCCGACGGTCCCTATGGATATTCGACTTCGACGGGACCCTTTCCCCCTTCGTTCCCGACCGGACCGAGGCCCGCCTTCACCGGGAATGCGAGCGGATGCTCCGGTTCCTCGCCCGGAGCCCGTGGAACCGGGTCGCGGTCCTGTCGAGCCGGACGCTCGAAGACATCGCTTCGCGGGTGCCGGTTCCCGGGGTATTCATCGGCGGGGCCAGCGGGCTGGAGTGGCAGTATCCCGGCGGACACCGGATCGGGCCGGGCGCCGCCTCCGAGGCGCTGCTGGAGAGGAAGCGCCTTGCCGTTTCCCCCATTTTGAGGGAGATGGCCCTCATCCCCGGCGTGGAGATCGAGGACAAGCGGTGGTCCGTGGCGGTCCACTATCGGAACGCTTCGCCCAGGTCGTTCCAGAAGAGGACGTTACTCCTGCAGCGGCTGAGAGACCGGACCGGGATAAAATTGTACCGGGGCCACGAGGTCGTGGAGGTTCAACTGGTGCTCGGGGGCGGGAAGTCCGCCGGGGTGCGCCGATTGTGCCGGATCGCCGATTGGGACCCCTCGAGGGAACGGATCGTGTACGCGGGCGACGACGAGAACGACGCCGTCGCGATCCGGTGGGTTCTGTCGAGAGGCGGCGCCGGGATCGTCGTCGGGACTCGGATCACCGTTCCCCACGCGCGCCAGGTGGAAGGTCCCGCCGAACTCGCGAAGACGGTCAGGGAACTCGAGGATATCGCTCCGGAACGGACCGCGGAGGGGCGGCAGGGAGGGGCGGCATGACCCCGTTCGAAGTGAAGGATTGCGCGCTGCTCGCCCGGATGAGCGGCCTTCCGCCGGCGTTCAACCTGAGGGAGCTCCGGGAGAGGATCGCCGCCTGCAGCGACAACGTCCTCTTCCATCATTACTGCGAGACCACGCTCCGGGCCACCTTCGACAATCCCGACTACCGGAACGACTTCGCCGTCTGGTCGAAGCTCTACCTGGGAGACCGGGTCCTCGCCGAGCGGCTGGGCATCCTGGACCCGTACCTTTTCCCCTCCCTCGGGGAGCTTCGCGCCGCCACCGTCGAGGTGATCGACGAAAGGCTCGGCGAGCTGACGATGATCCCGTGGGCGCGCCAGGGGGACGAGTTCTACTTCATGGAGGCGACCACGGTGATGTTCTCCACCGGGATCCGGATCTCCCATCCTTCGAAGCTCGCCGCCGCAGTCCGGAAAATGACCAACGGGAGCATCTACTTCCACTTCCTCGAGGCCCGGAGGCGGCCCACCGTCGGGAAGGACGACTTCACGTCGTGGCTTCTCGAAAACGGGGGCGACGGGAAGAACCGTCCGTACATCGAGGCGCTCGCTTCCATCGATTACCAGTTCCACACCCTGCCCGACCTCCGGAAGGAACTGGCGGCCAGGCTGTCGGGACTGGAGGGGGCGAAATGACCGCCCCGCTGGAGGCCTACGAAGGGATCGTCGGGGCAACCGTTCTCCGCCAGCTGCGCCAGTTCGCCGAAAAACTCTCGGGGGTCCGGGTCGTCCACGTGAACTCCACCCGGGAGGGGGGCGGAGTCGCTGAGATTCTCGAGTGGATGAGCCGCCTGATGCTCGAACTCGGGGTGACGGCGTCGTGGGAGGTCATCCATGGGACCCCCGGGTTCTTCGAGATCACGAAGTCCATCCACAACGGCCTGCAGGGACACCCCGTGGAGATCTCCCCCAGGGATTGGAAGGTCTACGAGGAGGCCTCCGAGGCGAACCTCGACCGCCTCCGGCCGCACCTCGAGGAGGCGGACCTCGTCTTCATCCACGACCCGCAGCCGGCGCCCCTGCTCCGGCTCTGCGACCGGAGGAAGGGGAAGTGGATCTGGCGCGCCCACATCGACATCAGCAGGCCGTACCGTCCCGTCTGGAAAGGGATCCGCCCCGCCGTGGAAGGGTACGACGC
>Ga0163199_1002232_pt1 | contig 11854 bp, 13 predicted proteins | sample PL_2010_150m_FD_113537 | JGI IMG/M metagenome (GOLD analysis project Ga0163199, IMG submission 113537) | Freshwater microbial communities from Powell Lake, British Columbia, Canada to study Microbial Dark Matter (Phase II) - PL_2010_150m | ecosystem: Environmental > Aquatic > Freshwater > Lake ...
AGCGCCAAAGCCGAGAATTTTACGTCGATTGAGGGTTTGTTTCATGGGCATATCTAAGCAGAGGTAACTCCGTCTCACACAACAAAAACGTTACGACATGGTTTCTTGCAGGTGAATAAGATTGCAAGCCAGCCAACTTTAAAAGCTCCTTGTGCTTAACACCCTTAACCCGAGGTTTACCCTTCGCTTCACCGGCAGTGACTTCAGCCTCATTGATCTTTTGCCAGTGCTCTTGAGAAACAACAACCTGGTGGGTTAATAACTCTGTGACATCACTAAGGTTCTTAGGGTTCTTTAAATCTTCAATAAATCAATACATAATGACTTGATGATGCGCTGGCGTGGAGCAATGCTAGATGTTTCTCGCCATTTCTTTGATGCCGAGTTTATTAAAAAGACGATTAGCGCTTTAGCGGTTTTTGATTACAACACCCTTCACCTACACCTAACCGATGATCAAGGGTGGCGCCTTGAGAGCAAAGAATTTCCGCTGCTTCATAGAGTCGGATCCATTCGTAAACAGAGCCAAAACAACCATGGGCTACTTGAACCAAGTTACGATGGCATAGAACATTCTGGGTACCTCACCCATGAAGATGTACACGAAATTATTAGCCATGCAAGATCACTTGGGATTCGAGTAATACCTGAGATAAATATTCCGGGCCACACAGGCGCACTCTTAGCCGCCTATCCGCAATTTGGAATTAATCAGAACCCCGTCGAAGTAAGCGGACGCTGGGGTATTTCTGATCACCTACTTCGTCCATTTCCCGAAACTTTTGAATTTCTCAAAAAGGTGTTCCAAGAAGTTGCTGAACTCTTTCCATTTGAATATATCCATGTCGGTGGTGATGAATCATTAATTAATAACTGGCTACTCGATCCTGAGGTTGTGGTCTGGATGGGATCGCAAGGTTTTGTCACCACGAAGGAAGTCTTTCTCTACTTCATGCAAGAAGTTGAGAAAATTATTGATGGGCTTGGTAAGAAGATGGTGACCTGGGATGACGCATTCGCATTTGATCCCAACCAAGCCACTCAAGCAACAGTCATGTCATGGCGAGGAGCTGCAATCGCGCAGATTGCACTAGATCATGGTCGTGAAGTTATTCAAGGACCAGTATTTCCAACTTACTTTGATTACGCGCAGGAAGTATCTACTGCTGAACCGCTTGCTATCGGAGCTCCTGTTACTCTTTACGATGTGCTGGCGTTTGATCCACTGCCAGGTGCAATGGGTGTCCAATTCCAACTGTGGAGCGAATACATTCAATCGCCAAAACATGCCGAATATATGATGTGGCCCCGCGCAGCAGCACTTGCATTTCGCTGTTGGGGAGCTGGTAAAGATTTTGAAAATTATTTTGGTCAACGACGATCAAAGTTAGAAGCGCTCGGCATTGTGATCCGAGAGTTCGATCCTACAAAACGATTAAATATCAAGCACTTGGGGATCGGTGAGTACTACAGAGGTTTTGATACGGCACAAATAATGCAGACCCTTGAAGAGTCAGCTATTGCTGGAGAGGTTGCAGAGTTTAACTAGCCATGTAGCAAGGTAAGAAGTCTTGCGACTTCAGTGGCAACTGAATCTCGACCAGGTGCAATGTATTTGCGAGGGTCGACTAACTTTGGATTTAATTCCAGAGCTTGGCGAATTTCATGTGTGAATACATAATTGAGATGTGTTGCAATATTAACCTTACTCATTCCTGCTTTTACAGCCTTCTGTAAATCAATGTCACCAACACCAGAAGAGCCATGCAGAACCAGAGGAACATTGACTGTCTTTGCAATCTCTTGGATGAGATCAAAATCTAAAGTGGCATCTCGGGTAGTCATGGCATGAGATGAGCCAACAGCCACTGCTAATAAGTCTGCACCGGTAGCTTCTGCAAAGGCTTTTGCTTCAAGTGGATTTGTCCGCACACCCGGTGCATGAACACCATCTTTGCCACCAACCTCGCCAATCTCAACTTCTAGGGTTGCACCATAGATCTCACACAACTCCGCTATACGTGCACTTGCCGCAACATTGTCGGCATAAGATAGTTTTGAGCCATCGAACATAACTGAGTCATAACCAAGGTCAAGTGCTTCTTTAATAAGTTCTTCGCTCTCGGCATGATCTAGGTGAACCGAAACCGGCACAGATGATGATTCAGCAATAGCAATTGTTGCGACAGAGATTGGTCTTAAGGCCTTGTGATAATTAACGCAATTTTCGCTGATTTGTAAAATGACAGGAAGTTTTGCCAACTCCGCGCCCTCAACAAGTGCCTCTGCATGTTCAAGCAAAATGACATTAAATGCCCCAATGGCAGATTTTGTGTTCTTAGCACCAATTACTAACTTACCAGCGTGTGTTCGTGACATGGGGCTCCTTAGACAATGACAATCTCGACACCAAGTGCACGAAAATCTTTTACAGTCTTGGGATCGATTCCATCATCGGTTATAAGAACGTCGATTTCGCTTATTGGACAGATTGAAGCAAATGCGCTTTTCTTGAACTTTGAGCTATCCGTTACTACAACGACTTTGCGAGCCCGAGAAGCAATCTGGCGATTGACACGCGCTTCATCTTCATGCCGTGCGGCTGCTCCAATAACTGAATCGATAGCCTCAACACCCAGGAATGCAATATCGATATTGACCTCCTTTAGAACCTCTTCTGCAAATGCTCCGGTGAGCTCGTACGACTGTGGACGAACAACTCCTCCAGTTACAACAATCTTAATCTGATACCGAACCGTGAGTTCTGCTGCAATATTAACTGCATTGGTAACAACGGTAAGTGCTGGTTGTAGATCAGATGAGTCACCTGGCACGAATTCAGTTCGCTCCACTATTGCTCGAGCAACTGCAGTAGTAGTAGTTCCACCATTGATTCCGATAATGTCATAGCGCGAAACCATGTCGGCTGCAGCTGCTGCAATTCGTTGTTTAACTTCATCTTCTTTAGCGACTTTGTATGTCAGGGGCAATCCCAAAGATCCACCTGTCGCTACTGCGCCACCATGTGTGCGTGAGAGAAGTTGCTTTTTTGCCAGTGCATCAAAATCGCGTCGGATAGTGGCGGTTGAAACTTCCAACACATTAGCGACGTATTCAACGTCCACACTTCCTTTTTCAACAACGATCTCCAGAATCTGGGAGAGTCGGTCCTGTCTACTCATTTCACGCTACCGGCAGTAAGTCCACCAACTAGCCACTTTTCAATCGATGCAAAGAGGATAACGACGGGAACGATTGCAATAAGAGATCCTGCAAATAAGTACTGCCATTGCACTTGGTAAAACCCAATTAGCGCTGTCAGACCGACAGTAAGTGGCTCTTGCTCTGGCGAAGAAGTCAGCGTCAGTGCGATAACGAACTCATTCCAGGCCGCAATAAAGGTAAAAATAAATGCTGTCGCAAGTCCGGGAAGTGAAAGTGGCAGAACTATGCGAGTCAATGTTGAAAAACGGCTGCAACCATCAATCCAGGCGGCCTCTTCAATTTCCTTGGGAATACTTGAAAAGAAGCTAGTTAAAATCCAGATAGAAAAAGCCATATTGAACGCCGCGTAAACAAGAATTAATCCAAGATAAGTATTTACTAATTGTAGTTTTACAATTTCACGAAAGATACCAATTACCAAAGCTGTAGGTGCAAACATTTGTGTAACTAGAACTAAGAAGAGAAAGGGTTTGCGTCCTCGAAAATCATTTCGTGCCACATAATAAGCAGCTGGAATCGCAATAAACATTACGATCAGAGTCGCTGACATCGATATAGTAAATGAACTCTTAATAAAAGTTCCTAGTGGGATCTCTTTCCAAACATTAATAAAGTTGTCAAAAGCCCACTCCTTTGGAAAGTAGGTCGGCGGAATCGCCGTGATCTCTTCCTGAGGTTTAAGTGCTGTGAGCAGCATTTGGAGATATGGTGCAAAGAACAAGAATCCAAGGACCCAAGCAGAGATAGTCAGGCTAACTTTCTTGCCAGTGAACCGTTTATGGCGTTTAGGAACAACTTGAATGGTCATGAGTTTCGCTCCTGACTTTTTGACACCTTTAAGAAAATTCCAATAAAGACCAGAATGATAATGAGATTGATTGAGGCCATTGAGGCGGACTGTCCAATATCTTGATCTCTAAAGGAGATCTTGTAGCCCAGGGTTGTAGTTGTATCGGTTTCATAGCCCGGACCACCACCTGTGATCACCCAAATTATTGGAAATGCGTTAAAAATATTTATTAAATTAATCGCCATGGCCACTAAAAGTGCCGGTTTGATTAATGGAAATTTGATGTGTCTATAACCTTTCCAGGCTGTTGCGCCATCCACCGTTGATGCTTCCACAATGTCATCAGGGATTGTTGAAAGTCCCGCGAGAATTACGAAGGATGTGAAAGGAATTGACACAAATACTGCGACAAGCATTAACCAAGCAAATGAATGTTTTGGGTTAGCTAGGAAGTCGACGGGTTCTGTAAAAATCTTTAGATCCATCGCTATTTTATTAAGCACACCGTAATACGGGTCCAGTATCCACTTCCAAATCGTTGAACTCATTACAACCGATGCTGCCCAAGGGATGATGACTGCCCATCGAACAAGTTTGCGTCCTGGATACTTTGCGTTAAGTAATTGAGCTACAGGCAAAGAAATCAAAATCGTGAAAAAAACAATTCCCGCAACCCAAATAAATGTGCGAATAAGCACATTAGGTAGATCTGGATTTACTAAAAGCGTTCTGTAGTTTTCAAGCCCAGCCCAACCTTGAGTAATTCCGGAAGTGCTCACCTCTTGAAAAGAGGTCCGAATCATTTCGAACGCCGGCCACAGTACAAATCCAAAAATCATAAATAGTGCTGGGAAGATCCACGGAAGTGCGCCGAGGCGGGACTTTCGATTCACCGTTTTCGGCATTTACTTAGTTCTCCTCATATTGCCCAGGGCGTTAATTGTATTTGTTGATAGAAGTAAAAAGTAGAGCGGGGGTTCGCGATCGCTCGCGAACCCCCAACCCTTACCGCCTTGTCCCCTTATGCGACAAGAAACGCGATTACTTCGAAGCTGCTAGAGCCTTTGCCTGTAGCGCATCCATAGTCTTCTTTGGATTTACAAGCGCAGTTCCAACTTGCTGCTGTATTGCACCTTTAATTGCTGGCCATGATGCCTGATCTCCTGGGTAGAAGATTGCAGATGGAAGCAACTTAATAAATGGTGCGAGTTTTGGATCCTTAGCCGCATTTACTCCTGCTGACTTGGTTGCTGGAATAAATCCACCTGCTGCCTTGAGGAATCCTGCATAGTTTGTAGGTTCAAAGATGAAGTCCATGAACTTAGCTATCTCTGCCTTGTGCCCGTTTGCCTTGTACGCAGTGAAGTAATCCTGTACGCCAAGCGTTACAGGCTTCTTTCCTGGTGCTGCAACAAATGAACCTGAACCAAGGTTAATTGCAGCTCCACCGTTGTCCTTAAGCCATCCTTCTAGGAAGACAGAACCATTGATGAATGCTGCTTTACCTGCTGCAAAGAGTGCTTGTGCACATGCTGTGCGGTCACACTTTGCTGGGTTTGGCTGAGTTAACTTTTGATCTGTGAGCTTCTTAAGGAACTCCATTGTTTGAACATTTTCCTTAGAGTTTAGAACCCACTTGCCATTCTTGAACATAACTCCACCATTGCCGCCAGCCCAGATTGCAAACTCTGCTTGAGCTTCTTCAGGTCCTAGTGGGAGTGCGTATGGATAAACACCTGGAACCTTAGCCTTGATCTGCTTTAGAACCGTCTCTAATTCGGTCCAAGTTGTTGGAAGCTTTGTTACGCCAGCCTTCTTAAGGATGTCCTTGTTGTAGAAGAGTGCGCGTGCTGATGCTAAATCTGGAACTGCATATGCAATTCCGTTGTATTTAGAGTTGTTAAGAAATGTTGGGACGATGTCATCAAGAGTCGCCTTGCTAACCATTTCATCCGCACGGTAGAGAAGACCTTCAGCAGCTGCAGCTGAATAGTCGCCCTTGTTCACAATGTCAGGTGTCTGACCTGTAGCAACAAGTGTCTTGACTTTGTCATCGATTGTGTCCCAAGAAACAACATCTACCTTGACCTTGATTGTTGGGTTTGCTTCTGTAAACTTTGCTGAGAGGTCATCCCAGTATGGCTGCATGTTCGCGTAATCTGCCGCGACCATCTTTAGTTCAACTACATCCGCTGCCTTAGCTGTTGATCCAAGGACAGAAGATGCGATCAAAGCAGTGGCTGCAACGAGTGCACCGAGACGTGTCACTTTCTTCATAAAGTATTTCTCCTGACGGGTTAGGCCCCGGCGAAGGGGCTTGGTTGGAGGTAGTTGACCACTTCCCCGAGAGTAAATCAATGATCTGCATGTAACTGTTTGATAACAAACAAAATAAAGCAAAATCACACAAAATTCTTGACTTCTGGGGCTGTAAGCCCCTACGGTTCCTCCATGACTCTCGACTCGCATGCAGAAACCGAAATCGCCTCCCAGCCTCAAATCTGGCGCCAGGTGGCTGAATTCGCCCCAAGTGTTTTTAGCAAGCTCCCCCAGAAGGGCGAACGCGTGGCTGTCGTCGGCTGCGGCAGCTCTTGGTTCATGTCTATTGCCTATGCCTCTTTGCGTGAAGCCGCAGGGCATGGAGAGACCGATGTCTATGCCGGATCAGAATTTAACTATGCTCGCAAGTATGACCGGGTAGTTTCTATCTCCCGTTCTGGAACAACCACTGAGATTGTTGAGTTGCTTGGAAAAATCAAGACTCCTTCTATCGTGCTCACCGCAATTCATAACTCACCTGTCGAAGATCGCGCGACCGAGACCATCGTTATGGATTTTGCAGATGAAAAATCAGTACTACAGACTCGTTGGGCAACCGCAGCACTAGGTCTGCTTCGTGCCCACCTTGGTTTTGATCTCAATTCAATAGTTAAAGATGCTGAAGAAGCGCTAGCAAGCGACATCTCTGCACTAATTGAGGTTGATCAAATTACTTTCCTTGGACGCGGTTGGACGATCGGTCTTGCCCATGAAGCCGCTCTTAAAACACGTGAATCTTCACAGTTCTGGGCTGAGGCATATCCAGCTCTTGATTACCGCCATGGACCACTGTCTATTTCTCAACCAGGTCGAGCTGTGTGGGCATTCGGCGATATCCCTGCTGACTTGGTTCGCGATATCAAATCAACTGGCGCTCTATTTGAATCAAGCACACTCGACCCAATGGCAGATCTCATCCGTGCTCAGCGCGTTGCAATCGCAATCGCCAAGAAACGTGGGGTGGATGCTGATAATCCACGAGGTCTAGCTCGCTCCATAATTCTCGATAAGTAATTACAATTATCACTGTGAACTATGTAGTCGCAGTCGATGTAGGCGGAACAGATATCAAGAGCGCACTTGTCGACTCTGATTTCAATGTCATCGCAACAAAAAACATCAGAACACCTAAGGCAGATACAACAGGTGTGGAAACAGTACGTGCGATTAAGGCAATCGTTACAGAATTTGCACAGCATCAGACTATTGCTGCAGTCGGATTAGTAGTGCCTGGCACTCTTGATGAGACCACCGGTACTTCGCGCTGGGCTGGCAATCTTCAATGGAATAATCTCCCTATCCGCAACCTTTTGGCTGAGGCGATCAATATGCCTGTTGCATTTAGCCACGACGTTCGTACCGCAGCAGTTGCCGAAATGCGAAGTGGTGCGGCAAAAGGTGCACGAAATGCAATCTTTGTTCCTGTAGGAACAGGGATTGCTGCTGCTTTGATTATTGATGGCGAGATTCGCTCTGCTGAAGGATTTGCCGGTGAAATTGGACATGTAGATGTAAAGGGAAAGTATTCATGTGTCTGCGGTAAAACAGGTTGTCTCGAGGCTGCCTCATCAACGCTTGCAATAAGTAAAGCTTATGAAAGTCAAAGTGGGAAAACTGGTGTTACCACTGAGGAGATTTACAAATTAGTTGTTGCAGGAGATCCAATTGCTATACAGGTTTGGAGCGATGCCACATCAGCAATCGCTCGAATGTGTGAAGTCTTAATAACAATTCTTGCCCCTGAAGTTATTGTATTTGGTGGTGGGCTTTCTAACGCTGGCGAAACTTTATTAAAGCCGATTAAGGATTACCTAGATTCTTCTCTAACCTTTCAACGAAGGCCACGACTTGAGATTGCACATTACAAGTCACAGGCTGGAACAATTGGTTGCGCGATGTTGGCATTTGATCTGGTGAAGGCAGGCAAATAGTGCACATACATGGAGCATCTGCCGTAGTCGATAGTGAACTTAAAGAAGAAACGTGCATTAAATCTGATGCGGGTCTGATTACATCTATTTCTTTTAACTGTAACGAAACCCCTGATTTGCTTCACTCTGGAACATTAATTCCTGGTTTTGTTGATATCCATTCACATGGTGGTGGCGGTTTCTACTTCTCGGATCTCTCTCCCGAAAATGTCGCTATTGCACGAAATACTCACCTTACACACGGCACAACAACACACATTGCTTCCCTTGTAACTGAACCTATTGGTGTTCTTGAGGAACAAATTCTCCGCCTTTTGCCTCTGGTTAACGTTGGAGTTTTTGAGGGTATTCACCTAGAAGGTCCGTATCTTTCCCATGCCCGTTGCGGTGCCCATGAACCATCGCTCTTACGTTCTCCAGCAATCGATGAACTGTCAGCTCTTATTGATGCTGGCCAAGGTTCAATTTCGATGGTGACGCTAGCGCCGGAACTCGATGGTGGAATCGAGGCGGTTGAATACTTAACTTCTCGCGGCGTTACAGTCGCTCTCGGCCACTCACAAGCCGATGTGGCCACAACAAATGCCGCCTTTGCTGCAGGCGCAAAATTGATTACCCATTTCAGCAATGGAATGCCAAAACCCTCCGAAGATGTTCCCACAATTGCTGAAGCATCACTGGCGCAGAAAAATATTGCACTCGAAATGATTTTAGATGGTGTCCATGTCTCCGATGAAACCCTCAAGGAAGTTCTTGCTTCGGGTGATAGACGAACAATTTTGATTACTGACTCTATGTCGGCTGCAGGCAGTGTCGATGGAAGTTACTCAATTGGTTCTCTCGACGTTGCCGTGATCAATGGTGTGGCACGATTGACTTCAAATCACTCTTTGGCTGGCAGTACTTTGACCATGGAAAAGGCTTTTATCAATTTCTTGCAATTCAATAAAAACATTGTTGACTGCGTTTTTGCTGCATCTACTCTTCCCGCAAAAACCCTTGGTCTACACGCTGTGGGCGAACTAGTCGTCGGTAAGAAAGCGCACATTCTTGAGTATCGAGATTCAACAATTTGGGTGGTAGCGTCATGAGTTCATTAGAAGAGAACCGTAAATCGGCTGCAGATTTTTTTGAACTAATTTGGAATCAGAAAGATGAATCCGCCATAGATCGTTTTATCGCGCTGGATGCGGCGGGAAATGACCCGAAGTTTGGAGTTGGCCGAGAATCATTTCGCGAACAATGGAAGAAGTGGCACGCTGCTTTTCCTGATCTTCATTTTGATGTCCGCGAAATTATCGCCGAAGGTGACCGAGTTGTGACTCGATGGCACCTCACCGGGACCCACACCGGCGCTGAGTACTTAGGTAAGGTTGCAAACGGTGCAAAGATTGCAGTAGATGGTGTATCGATAGACACCATCAAGGATGGCGTTGTGCTTGATGGATTCGATGCTTGGGATTCCCTTAGTTTTCAACAACAGCTGGGAATTATTAAATCGCTTTAGTGCCGAGTGTGCTCGAGTAGTTCTTCCCACGTAACTAATTTCTTACGAGGTTTACCCTTCGCTTCACCGGCAGTGACTTCAGCCTGGTTAATGCGCAGCCAACCAGCTTGATCAACCACTCTTTGATTAGTGATGAGCTGAGAAATATCACCAGCATCTTTTGGAGCGTTCAGGTCGGAAACTAATAGCTCAATAACAGCGGCGGAATCGGATTTATTAGTACCGATCACTCCCGTTGGGCCGCGCTTTGCCCAACCAACGACATACATATTCTCTTTAACCCGGCCATCGATATTAACAACTTTGCCGTTCTCATATGGAACACCATCAATTGCCTGTGCCTGATAACCAATTGCAGTAATCACTAACCCGCATTTAATCGTTACATCACCCTTTGGAGTTGAATACACAACACTCTCTACGCGATCAGTTCCCAAAATCTCTTTAGGGGTGTGTGCAAAAAGAAAGCGCATGGTGCGCGCATGTTGAGTTTTCTCTGCATCTGCGATTAATAGCATCGCATCAAGGTTGCTTTTGACCTCTTTTTCAGGGCTATCTCCTGCACGAACAATCGCTGCCTCTATATCACCCTTGTGTATTACTACATTGGTGTATTCAAGTTTTGGAAGCTCGCGAAGCTCTGGGGATGTAAATGCGACATGCTCTGGACCTCGGCGAGCGCTGATGTAAACATCGCGTACTGCGCTATTTTTAAAAGCGGCAATTGCATGATCGGCAGTATCTGTTGGCTCTAGCTCAGTTGGATCTAGTGCCAACATACGCGCTACATCCATTGCAACGTTACCCGCGCCAATTACTACTGCCGTATCACAATCAAATGGAACATCTACATCGGCAAAATCTGGATGGGCGTTATACCAGGGTACAAAATCAGCTGCCGACATTGATCCCGATAGGTTTTCGCCAGGAATCCCTAGTTTCTTTCCAAGGGAAGAGCCTGTAGCAATAATTATCGCATCGTATTTTTCTTGGAGTTGGGCAATGGTTATTTCACTGCCAATTTCAATATTTGCAAACAGGCGAAAATTGGGGTCGGCTGCAATCTTTTCAAAGACTTTAGAGACTGTTTTAATCTTTGGATGATCTGGTGCCACACCGCTTCGAACTAATCCCCACGGGGTCGGTAAACGCTCAATCATGTCGATTGCAAAAGTTCGCTCTTCGCTTTGCATATTATGTAGAGCTTGTGCTGCAAAGTATCCAGCCGGTCCTGCGCCGATGATAGCTACTTTGTATTGAGGCATTGGTGAATAGTATTCGACTATTGATTAATCTTTAATTTCTCGACTTGCACACCAGTTGCTTTACTTATTAGATCGAAATCCTTGTCCAAGTGCAGCACCGTTAACCCACATAGCTGCGCTGTGGCTGCAATCATTAGATCCGCTAGAGACGGCGCTCGGTGCTGTCCTTTCTTGGCAAGAAGCTGAAGCGATTGCCATGCCAACTCTTCGATTGCTGGAGTTAACCCTTCAATAGGCATTTTTGATAGGGGTGGACTTGCCATGGCCTTTGTTAAATCTGCGCCCGAGCGAGCCGAATAACCCACTTCTAACCGTGTGATCGTTGAGAGATGAACTTGGCCTTCGTTGATTCGTTCAACCCACTTGCCGGCATGTGGGGAATCTGCCAATCTAACCAGCGCAGATTTGTCGATCAGCCAGCCTGCTACTTCCATGCACCACGCATAATCTCTTCATCCGCAAGATCTGGCAGTAGTTGTACGAGTGCAGCTAAATGTTGTTCAGTCACAGATTCGGTTGAGACGGCGACTTCGCGCGAGATGGTTCGCCGTAAGAATTCAACACGCGATAACCCAAGTGATACCGCTTTAGCATCTAGCGCTGAAACGAGTTCAGCTGGTACGTCTCGGATCAGCAAATCAGCCATGGAGCTCCTCAGATAGTGATATCACATGATATCACTATCTTTAGGATGGCATCTACTAGTTACATTCCCTATGTAAATCTGGCGGAGACGAGGAGATTTGAACTCCTGAAGGCGATTAAACCTTACCTCGTTAGCAGTGAGGCGCACTCGACCGGGCTATGCGACGTCTCC
>Ga0163199_1002234_pt1 | contig 11850 bp, 15 predicted proteins | sample PL_2010_150m_FD_113537 | JGI IMG/M metagenome (GOLD analysis project Ga0163199, IMG submission 113537) | Freshwater microbial communities from Powell Lake, British Columbia, Canada to study Microbial Dark Matter (Phase II) - PL_2010_150m | ecosystem: Environmental > Aquatic > Freshwater > Lake ...
AAGTTCATTCGCACAAGCAAGACTGAAACTGGTTTTTGTTGTCGGGCTTATTTTGATAGAAAACATTACAAAACCAAACGCAAGGTTACGCCAGAAGAAAAAGCAAGTGTTAATTTACATCCACATAAATTGTTTCCGCAATGGAACTATACCATTCGACCTAACAAATAGTGCTCAACTTATTTTTGGACAAATACTAACGTCATTGCGAGTGTTCTTTACGAAGCAATCTCAGTCGCGCTATGAGATTGCTTCGTCGCGAAGAACGCTCCTCGCAATGACGCTGACGTTTTTTTACGTAAGCCCAGTCCTTAACTGATTTTACTATATGGTAAACTCGCCGCATGAACTACGACGCACTTGCAAAATTTTACGATCTTGAAAACGCCGACTTCATTCACGATTTAGATTTTTGGGTCGCGCTCGCCAAAGCGTCACAGGGCGATGTGTTAGAGATCGGCTGCGGCAGTGGGCGCGTGCTGCAACAGATCGCCCGCGCTGGAATTAACATCGTTGGCATTGACAACTCCGAAGCGATGTTGACTCTCGCCCGCGCCAAACTAGATCGCAAACCCGAACTCACCGCGCGCGCGAAACTCCTCAACGCCGATATGACGGACTTCGCGCTTGATGGAAAATTTAATTTGATCATCGCCCCGTTCAATACATTTATGCACTTGCTGACTCAAGCGGATCAAATCGCCTGCCTCACCTGCGCCCGCCGCCACTTAAACGACGGCGGCAACTTGGTTCTCGACCTCACCAACCCTGCCCCAGCGTATGCCGACTCAAATGAATCATTAACTCTTGAGCGCACCTTCCGCGATGAAGAATCGAACCTCACCATCCAACAATTCGCCACCACGCATATTGATCGCACTTCGCAACAGGCGCACATCCTTTGGCAATACGACGCGATAGATTCTCAGGGCAACATTAAACGCACCTTGCTGCCTCTCGACTTGCGTTACACCTTCCCCGCCGAGACGAGTTTGCTGTTAGAGAAATGCGGATTCGAACTTTCACATCTCTATGGCGGTTACGACGAGTCGCCGCTTGAGGATGAGAGTGAGAGGATGATTGTGGTGGCAGGTTGTTAACCAGAATTGTCGTAACTACTTAAAGGTGTTGTGGGTTGTAGCTCTAATCCGCATTTTGACGTTGTTCTGAAGTTGATCTTTCTTCTGCCAATAAGCGGGGAAATGTTTGGGGTGAGAAAAAAGTTGACCGCAGATTAGAGTGAATCTCCCTCCATCCCCTTGAGGTGAGTAGTGCCGAATTTTCTCTAAAAGAGTCGCCATGAAATATTTTATTCTCCTCACATCCGTTTTACTTGCCTCGTGTTCGCAAATCTTCCCCGCGCCAACATCAACTACCGTTTCACCAACGGAGACCGCATCACCTACGATCACGCTTGCGCCCACTGCAACGCGAGTCGCGCCGCCCGCCTCTCAATCTCCGTTGCCTACTCCGTCAGACGCCAACGCAATCACGATCACAGCGAATGATGGCGTGAAACTTGCGGCGATGTATTACCCACCCATTGTGAGTCCGGCGCCAGCCGTTTTACTTTTACACGTCAACGGTGGAAGTAAAGCGGATTGGGATTCTTTTGCGAAGGGATTGCAGAAAATGGGTTATGCCGCGCTCGCTCTCGACTTGCGTGGGCATGGGGCAAGCCCACGCCCGGTGGATTGGACGAAGGGACCCGACGATGTGCGCTCGGCATACAACGCCATGATCAAACGCCCCGAAGTGGATTCACTTCGCACCGCCATCGTCGGCGCGAGTGTGGGATCGAATTTGGCGTTGATGGTCGGCGCGAGCGAACCCAAAGTTTCCGCGGTCATCGCTCTCTCGCCCGGACTCGATTACTTGGGCGTGAACCCGACATCGTCCATGCGTAACTTTGCCAACAGGCCTGTGCTGCTCGTGGCGAGTCAAGATGACAAGTATGCTTACGATAGTGTGAAGTCGCTGTCGCAATTAGCGATTGCGGCGGAGCAAAAACTTTTAACCAACGCCGGACATGGCACCGAGATGTTGACGCGCGATCCAACTCTTACGCAGAGTTTGATGGAATGGTTGAATAAGTATGTAAGGGATTTAAAATGACAAATGCAAAATGACGAATGACGAATGATGCGTTTTCGACATTTGCCATTAGTCATTCGTCATTAAAGTTCCCCGCGCTCTTCTTTATGCAATCGCTCAAAGAACTCATCGAGGTAACGTGATCGTTCTTCGGCGATCATCTTTGCGGTTTTGGTATGGAAGCGATCTTTGAGGCGGCTTAGTTTGAAGAGATATTCATGATACGCCGTGTGCGGTTCGTTTGGTTCTTTTTCAAGAGTCGATAAAAATTTTTGAGACGGCTTCCCCGTCAGCGGCTGACCGGCGATGGCGGCATAGCCAAAGGTGCGCGCTACACCAATCGCGCCCAACACATCCAACTTATCGGCATCGAACATGATCATCGCTTCGAGCGTGCGCGGTTTTTCTGTGTTGCGAAAACGGTGGGCGCGAATGCAGTGCAGAACTGCTTCGATTCGATCTTCGCCCCATCCTTCTTCTCCCAAAATTTTTTTAGCAAACGCTGCTGCGTCTTCGTGATGAGTCAATCGTCCGGCTTCGTTATCGGGTGCAGCGTCGGCGGCATCGTGCAACAACGCCGCCGCGCGCACGATCTCTACATCCGCGCCTTCGGCTTGGGCGAGTCGTTCCGCCACCGCCAACACGCGCAAGATGTGTTCGAAGTCGTGAATGGGATCGGCGTTGGCATACCATTGGCGCGCGCGTTCAATGTTCAAAGTCATTAATCATTTTTCCTTCCAAAGAGGATCGCCATCGCCACTGCGCCAACCGCAACACCCATCAGTAATCCTACGAGACAACCCAAGCCAAGCATGCCGCCAATTTCGAGTCCACGTTGACCACTAAATAATGAAGCGGGCGTGGGAGTCAGGATGCGCGTGCGAGAAATTGACGTAACGGTAATGACGATAGACGTTTGAGTTAATTCAGCAGAGGCGAGTCGTGAGGCGAAGGCTGTGGCGGTGAAATCTAACGCACGTTGCGCCGTCATCGTTGCGTTGGGCGTCAACAATGTTGCGCGCGCGGTGGCGGTAGCAGAGTTAGGTGAAGCGCTGGGAGTCGGCGTCACCGTGGGTGTGATATTTTGCGCGGCAGCAATCACTTCGGCAATAGTTTGTGGATCCGCTCCGGCTGTCGAATCAAATTGACTCAAATAGAAAGCCGAATAGCCGTATGAGTTGGCAGTGATGTAAAAGATGAAACGGTTGCCTTGAGACACCGATGACAAACATACGGATGAGGGTCCAAAATTATCTACGTTGATTGTTGTTGGTCCCGTGCCTTTGAAATAACGCGCGACTTGAATCGTCGCGACGTGTATGGGCGTGTTACCGAGGAAGGTGGTGTTAGTGACGACGCCTTCGATGACGATGGGCGCGGCTCTCACGTGATCGGCAACGGTATATTTAGGCAAGCCACCCGGTGGCGGTGTGCAAGCGAAAGCCTGCGCCGGAAAGGCAAACAAGGCGAGGCACAGAATCGTGAAGAGTGCGAGGCGAAAAAGAGTCCCGTTGAAATTGAAACGTTTAACTTGATCAATTGTAGGCATGACATATAATCCTTCTACATGATCACTTCGCAATCTACTAAACCATCTGAGACGCAAGAGGAATTAAATCGCTTATTGGATGAAGCCCGACAGGCAGGCGTTGATATCGAAGGGTTGAAACATAATCTTTCTCTGACGCCCGATCAGCGTCTCGATCAATTTCTCAAAGCGTTGGCATGGTTAGAATGGGCGCAACAAGCTCAACGTGTAAAGTGAATCTATGAATCCTGAAGCAGTTATAACTGCGCTCAACACGCACAAGGTCAACTATGTAGTCGTCGGCGGATTCGCGGCGGTGTTGCAAGGCGCACGTTACATTACTCAAGATGTTGACTTTTGTTATGCACGCGACGAAGAAAATTTGAATAACTTGCTTCAAGCACTGAGTTCATTTAATCCCGTGATCCGCCCCAACCCTTCTATTGCTTTTGATCTCTCAGCTCTACAAAATAACAGCAACTTCACTCTCGATACAGATGCAGGAGAGATTGATCTGCTGGGATACATTGACGGTCTTGGTGATTACACTGAAGTCGTTAAGCGCGCAGAAGAATTTGAAGTCAGAGGGCAAACCTGCCAAGTATTGAGCTTGGAGGGTTTGATCACATCGAAAAGCGCATTGAACCGACGCAAAGACCTGCAACTTCTTGAAGAACTAAAATCACTTGACGCTCTCAAGAAACAAGGCAAGGCTTAATTTTTCTCTTCTTCTTTCGGCTTGCTCCCGATCTCCACTAATTGCACTTGCACTTGATAGCGCTTGCCATCGATCTCAAGTTTGCCGTTGGCATAAAAGCCCTTCGACCCCGTTTTAAAATCTTTCGCTGCGGCAGTCATCACGCCAATCGGCGTCCCCGAATCAGTTTTAAATTCAACAATAACATTCATCTCAAAAAAGTGATCAGTTGCCAGTCATCAGTGATCAGCCAATTGCCAATTACTGATTACCGTTTACTGATCACTGCTCACTCTCACTAATTGCTACGAACATCGCTATGGCGTGTTCGTGTGTGTGACTCATACTGAGCGACCACTCACGCCAACGGAGCTCGTCGGCGATCACTTTCGCGTTGCCATGCAGATTCAAAATCGGTTCGCCGCGTTCCCCTTTGATCACTTCGATCTCTTTCCACTCCACATCGCCGATGCCTGTGCCTAAGGCTTTCGACACGGCTTCCTTCGCCGCAAAGCGTGCCGCCAGCGCAGTGGTGCGACCATTTGAGTCAATTAACTCTTGTGCCGTAAAGAAGCGTTGAAAAAAGCGATCCCCATGACGGAGAATCGCTTCATCAATGCGCTCGACTTCGATCATATCTACGCCGCTAAAGATCATGGCTGATCGTCATTCTTCATTTTTCATTTGTCATTTCCGGTCCCGCCACCGCCACCGCATATCGTTTGGGGTCAAGATATTTCGCTGCCGCCGCTTGCACACTGTCGCGGGTGATGGCGCTGATTAGAGCTGGGTAACGTTGCAAATAATCGAGTCCAAGATCGTAAAGCTCCATGCTTTCGATCTGCCCTGCCACGCCTTCATTTGTTTCCAAACTCAACGGCATGCGCCCGACGAAGTTCGATTTATTCTCGGCGAGTTCATCGGCAGTGACTTTTGTTTTGATCAGCCGTTCCATCTCTTTGTGAATCAAATTGATCGCCAGTTCCACATTTTTTGGATTCACGCCCGCCGCCATTTGCCACGGACCGGGGCCCAAGCCGCCCGTCACTTGGCTATAAGCGTAATATGCCAAACCATGTTTCTCGCGCACAATATCGCCCAAGCGTCCATACATCCCGAACACGCCAAAGATGTTGTTTGCCATACGCGCATTCAAGTAATCATCGTCATTGCGTTTGGGACCGATGCAGCCCAGCACAATATCGCATTGAGTTTTGCCAGCAATAATAATGTTCGTGCGTTGGATCCCGCTCAAGGATGAAGTCGGCGACAGCACCGCGCGAGCGGGTTGTCGATCATTCTTCCAATCACCGAAATGTTTTTGCGCCAGCGCAACAGCCTCACTCGTTTTCACCGCGCCGACGATCACCAAGATCATTCCGCGCGGGCCATAATGCTTGGCGTGAAAGTTAACCAACTCATCGCGGGTGATTGAGGAAACTGTTTCGGGATAGCCATCGTCGGCGACACCGTAGGGATGGTTGGGATAGAGCAATTCGTCAAACGCCATCGAAGCCATCGCGCCGGTATCGTGGGCGCGAATCGCCAAGCCGGTTAAAAATTCTCCGCGCAATCGTTCCACTTGATCCAACGGAAATGTTGGCTGACGCAATGACTCGGCGAGCATACTCAACAGAAAATCTGAATCTTCGGCGAGACCTTTGCCGCTAAAGCCTGTGGTGTGAGTCCCGGCGCCAATCGAGAGTCGCGCGCCAACGGATTCAACCTGTTCGTAAATTTGTTCAAAGGAATGTTTCTTCGTGCCGCGCATCAACGATGATGCGACGAAACGCGCCAAGCCCGCCTTCTCGCGCGATTCATACAACGCACCCGCTTGCAAACTTCCATCAATCACAACCGCCGGGCTGTTAAAATTTTCGCGGGCGAGAACGACGATGCCGTTCGGCAATTCGACTCGCGTGATGTCGTCGGGCCCGGGGAAAGACGATATGTTGAAACTCGGTGACGCCGCCTTCCCTTTATTTCCTTTTTTCCTTTGTTTCCCTTTTATTATTTTCATCATCGTATTGAACCTTTCGGTTGATACCACCCCACCGTTCGATTACTCTTCACTAGATATTTTTTCGCCACACGACTCACATCGTCAATCGTCACCGCGCTCAACTTGTCGAGATATTTTTCGAACCACTGATACGAATCCAGAATCTCGCTGAAGCCATACCAGAAGCCAAGATTGCTCACGCTCTCCGCGCTGAAAGCAAACATCGCCTTCGCCTGCTTGATGGCTTTGTTGAACTCGGCTTCGCTCACCGCATGATTCAGCACGCGATCCATTTCAACATCAAACGCTTTCTCCACATCGGCGATCGCTTTACCTTGCCGCACGGTTGCCACGATTGAATACGTATAAGGATCAATCGTCGCACTCAACCCGCCGCCCACGCCTGCCGCAAGTTCGGTAGAGACCAAAGCTTTATACAGTCGACTCGACTTGTTAGACGTGCCGCCGCCAAACGCATTGAACGAACTCGCCCCTGCCAGAATCGAATCGAGAACGACCATCGGGAAGAAATCGGGATCGGTTGCCGACGGCGCGTGATACGCCACCTCAAGATAGGCCGTCTCGTCATCTCCTTCAACCGTCACCCGCCGCTCACCTTTTTGTGGCGGCTCGGGTCGCGCGAAAGATTTAATCGGAAGCCCGCGCGGAATCTTTTCGTATAGCTCTTTAATTCGTTTCAACATTTTCTTTGAATCAAAATCGCCAACCACAACGGCGATGGCGTTGTTCGGCGCGTAATACGTTTGATAGTGCGTATAGAGATCATCGCGCGTCATCGTTTGCAGATCGGCGAGATCGCCCAACGTTTCGTGATGATAGCCATGCACGTTGAACGCCGTCGCCCGCATTTGCTCGCCCAACAAAAACATCGGCTCGTTTTCATTGCCTTGTCGCTCGGAGATGATCACCGTGCGCTCAGAGTCCACTTCCTTTTTAGGAAACAAACTGTTCGCCATGCGATCTGCTTCGAGTCGCAACGCCAGATCAATTTTGTCGGCGGGCATCGTCTCAAAGTAAGTTGTCCAATCCATCGAAGTCATCGCATTCCAAAAACCGCCGTCACGCGAGACGGCTTTATCCAAAATGCCCGATGGAAATTTTTTCGTCCCCTTGAACATCAAATGCTCGACCCAATGCGAGGCGCCGGTGAGTCCGGTGCGCTCGTTGCGCGACCCGACTCGATACCACACCCACCACGAGATCACCGGCGTGGTGTGCATCTCGCGCAAGATCACTGTCATGCCGTTCCTTAGTTTAGTTTTCAAAACCGTCATAGTCCAAAGTAATCAGTAAACAGTTATCAGTGATCAGTAGGCGTAACTGATGACTGATCACTGATAACTGATCACTATCTCTGCGCCGCTTTAATCGTCACCACAAACAACTGCTGCTTCGGAGTTAACTTGCACGTCGCCACCTGATCGAGCGGGCATTTCGCATCCGGAGTCGGCGTCCATTCGACCAACGCCGTGAGCAAACTTTTTTCTTTGCGGAACGCCGCCGCGCTCAACGTCGGTGTGTTCGCTTGATACGCTTTATCCTCCACCCAATTCATCGGAGTCAACGAGGCACGCAAGGTGTTGATCGCTTCCGGCGCGCTGACGAATTCTTCGCCCGTGCCTTTCATCGCAAAGACACAGCCATTGCCCAGATCGCCATTCTTCGGATCGTTGAACGCGCCTTCGCCCATCCCGGCCGACACGCGAAACGTCACCGCAAAATTATCATTCAACGATTGACAGGCTTCTTTCGTCAACGGTTTATAAAGAGTCGGGCGCACATTGGTGGCGATGAATGCGGCAGACGGTGACACCGTCTTGAGCGCGGGAGCCGGCAGCGTCGGGTTTGCCGCATCGTTGCCGCACGCCGATAACATCACAAAAGCAAATAATGTGATCGCGAGTAACACGAACTGTTGACGCACAGACCGGCGCGGTTTTAAAAACCGCGTCGGTCTAGAGGCAAAATATTTTTGGAATCTCACTTTCCGTTATATCCCCTTCCAATGCCGCGATACACAAAGCCGTGTTCTTTCATCATGCGCGGCTCGTAGATATTGCGCCCGTCTACAATGATATTGCCGCGCATCATAAGTTTAATTCGTTTCATATCGAGTTGTTTAAATTCGTTCCACTCGGTGACGATCACTAAAGCATCGCAACCCTTTGCCAACTCGTAGGGGTCTTCGGCGAGTTGAACATTCGGCATCATGCGTCCGGCAACCGTCATCGAAACCGGGTCGTAACCCTTCACCTTCGCCCCACCGATCTGCAACTGTTGGGCAATATCTATCGAGGGTGCTTCACGCATATCATCGGTGTTCGGTTTGAAGGCAAGCCCCAACAAACCGATCATCTTATCTTGCAACGATCCACCAAGAAGATCGCGCACACGATCGGCAACCAACTTACGTTGATCGTAGTTAATGTCAATCACCGTCTGCAAAAGTTGAGGATGCTTGCCTTGCACATTCGCCATGTGCGCCAACGCTTTAACGTCTTTTGGAAAGCATGATCCGCCCCACCCGAGTCCAGCATTCAAGAAATGTTTGCCAATGCGCGGGTCGTAACCCATGCCCGCCGACACTTCTTTCACATCCGCGCCTAACGCTTCACAAATGTTGGCGATCTCGTTGATGAAGGAAATTTTTGTGGCGAGGAAGGCGTTCGAGGCGTATTTGATCATCTCCGCCGTGCGAAGATCGGTGATGACGATGGGCGCGCGTAATGGGAGATGAAGGTCAGCCACTTTGCTGGCAGCATCACGATCCAGCGAACCCAGCACCGTGCGTCCGGGATTCATAAAATCGGCAAGGGCAGTGCCTTCCGCCAAAAATTCGGGACACGACACCACCGAAAATGGAATCGCTTTCGGTTGATTCTGTTTGATAATGTCCGCCACCCAATCGCCGGTACCAACTGGGACAGTAGATTTGTTGACAATGACCAGAGGCGCGGTCATCTCTTTAGCAATCGTGGTTGCCGCCTGCCGCACATATTGCAAATCGGCTTCGCCGTCAACGCCTTCGGGAGTCGCCACCGCAATAAAAGCAAACTCGGCGTCCTTCAAACCTTCGGGATAAGAAGTAGTGAAATGCAAACGCCCGGCATGAACATTGCGCCGCACCATTTCTTCTAGCCCCGGTTCGTAAATAGGCATCACGCCATTCTTGAGATTTTTAATTTTCTCTTCGGCAATATCCAAACACGTCACGCGATTTCCTAAATCGGCAAAGCAGGTGCCAGTGACCAAACCGACATAACCCGTGCCGACTACACAGATATTTTTCACAACACATTTTCCTTTCCTAAAAAGAATACGCGGCGATCATACCACCGATCTATCATCCTCAATCTCAACTCTCACGCTATAATCGCAGGTAACTACTCAGCCACTCCGTCATTGCGAGCGTTCTTTGCGAAGCAATCTCGGTCGCGTCCTTCGGCTTCGCTCAGGACAGGCTTTGAGATTGCTTCTCGAAGACTCGCAATGACGCCTGAGTAGTTATAATCGCACTATGCCTGATCTGCTCATTGTGATCTCTTACTTCCTTCATCTGATCGCCACCGTGATCTGGCTCGGCGGGATGGTGATGAACGCACTGGTGATCTATCCACGATTCAAAGGGGACGCCGTCATCGGCGACATGAACCGCCGTTACCAGCCCATTGCTATGATCGCTATGGCAGCATTGTGGTTCAGCGGGCTCAATCAAATGGCAATCAACCCCAATTACAAAGGTTTCATCACGATCAGTAATGTGTGGTCATTGGCTATTTTGAGCAAGCACATTTTTGTGATCGTGATGATGGCGGCAAGTGCGTATTCACTGTGGGTGGTCGCGCCCGAACTGAAACGATCCAGTTTGTTGCAGGCAAAAGGGAAATTAAACGGAGACGGCGTCACCGTGTTGCTCGCGCGCGAAGCGCGGTTAAATCAATTTAATTTAATCTGTGGCATCATCGTTTTATTTCTAACCGCTGTTGCCCGCTCAACTTAATTGTTCATTGGAATTGATGTATGTTTGAAATCCTCTTCCTCGGCACCTCCGCCTCTGCCCCCTCCGTCCATCGCGGGCTCTCGGCGCAGATCGTCATGCACAATGAGCATCGATTCCTCATTGATTGCGGCGAAGGCACACAGCGACAAATTTTGCAAAGCGGCATCGGCTTCAAACGACTCAACCGCATCTTGATCACGCACGCCCATCTCGATCATATTTTGGGATTAGCGGGTCTCATTTCCACCTTCACCCGCTGGGAAGCGATTGACTTCATTGAGATCCATGCGGGCAAGAATGCCTTAGAGCGCATTCACGATCTCGTTTATGGCATTGTCCTGCGCGGAGCGAAGCCGCCCATGCCGATCAATTTCATCCCGATCAAAGCGGGCAAGTTGTTCGACGAAAAAGATTTTACGGTGACGGCGTTTCCGGTTCAACATCGCGGCGCAGATTGTTTTGGATTCGCCTTTGAAGAAAAATCGCGGCGACCCTTTTTAAATGATAAAGCGGATGCGCTGGGCGTCCCCTTCGGTCCCGAGCGAAGCAAACTCGTCAAAGGGGAAGCCGTCACGCTGACGAATGGCGCGGTGATCACGCCCGAACAAGTGCTAGGCGAGATTCAGATCGGCACGAAGTTTATTTTTATCGGCGACGCCGGACGCACGAATGATCTGGTAGATGTGTGCCATGACGCCGATGGTCTGGTGATCGAATCGACCTACATCGAGGAAGAAGCGGACATCGCTAAACAATTCGGACATCTCACCGCCAAGCAAGCGGCAACTCTGGCGCGCGATGCCGGAGTGAAAAACCTTCTGCTCACTCACATCTCGCGGCGATACCGCGAGCGGCAAGTGCGCGAAGAAGCCAAAGCAGTTTTCCCAAACACTTTCGTCGCCAGAGATTTCGATTTCTTTCAAATCATGCGCGGCAAAGTGGAACGACGCGAAGATAAAGTTTTCGAGGATGACGACGATGGGGCGGAGACAATTCGCCAAATCGAATAATCGCGCTATAATCAGCAACTATGAGCAATACAGATAGCAAAAGCAACCCCAAAATTTTGGTCGTAGATGATAACGAAGACGTGCTTGCCATCCTCCGCAAACGTTTGGGGGTGGCGAACTACGACGTGCTTACCGCCAATAATGCCGCCATCGCTATGGCACTGCTCCTTGACGAAAATCAGAAGCCGGATGTCGTGGTATTAGATATTATGATGCCGGGTATCTCAGGTTACGACGTGCTGGATTTGATCCAAAAGAAAGTCAAGACTCCGCCGCCGGTGATCGTGTATAGCGCTTACGAAGACATTGACGAGCGCGTTGCCGGAAAAGAAGCGTTAGTCTATGGCTATGTTGTTAAAGGCAATACAGGAAGTCTGCTGATTGAAACGATTGGCAAGGCGCTGGGATCCGTCGGGCGCAAGATAAAGACATAAAAAAGACACCGAGCGTTTCCAAAACACTCGGTGTCTTTTTTTGTTACGACAACAACCTCTCCAC